>OGRA01002095.1_pt1 | contig 17460 bp, 14 predicted proteins | sample 1553351 | NCBI WGS metagenome assembly OGRA01 (sample SAMEA2580056, study PRJEB22360) | human gut metagenome | biome: human gut; feature: human-associated habitat; material: faeces | place: Denmark | collected 2008/2010
CGTCCGGAGCAGGGCGAGCTCCACTCCAAATTGCATTTTGGAGTGGAAAATACGATTTCCTCAGGGGGGATTTTTTAGAGATCGGAGGGTGATTAGATATTAGAGGTTAGAGATTAGAAGTTAGAGATCGGAGGGAGACGTCGCCCTGTAGGGACGCTCGGTCTGAGCGTCCGTCCCCGTTAAAACCACGACGCTGTAACACTTTGACACAACGGACGCACAGACCGTGCGTCCCTACAGGGCGTCGTCCACGCTATCGGAGGTGTCGGAACTAATCGGAGAGCGACGTAACGGACGCATCGATCGCGTGCTGAGTGCTAGACAGAGGAGGAAGGTCATCCCGATGAGGTACTCGGGGAGGTAACTCACGAGGTCTACGTTGCAGAGGATGATCCAGAGCGAGACCACAACAATGAGGACGCTACGGTGCTGACGACGAGCTATCCAGAGCATAGAGCCGAGGATTGAGATCCAGAGCAAGAGCCCGATGATACCACTCTGCACAAGCGTCTGCATATATTGATTGTGAAAGTGGAAGAGGTGTGGCTCCTCAGGCGTCCCAATGGGTAGCGTCTGCAGTAGCGTATAAGCGTAGTCTAGCCCCCCACCGATGAGTATCGGTACCTCTTGGGCAGCTTGATAGCTAGCCTGTAGAGCTTCATTGCGCACCGTGCCATCGAGATAGCCCTGCATGAGGTAGGGCGATGTGGTGTAGATGAGCGTTAGGAGGAGCGCCCCCGTGAGTATGACGTAAGCTGCTAGACAACCCGTATGCTTGACTCCTTGTATCCGCGCTGTGATCCGATAAATGAGTGCATAAACTCCGACAGTGATAGCCATGAGCAGGAGATAGCGTGCTTGCAAGGCAAAAGCGTAGAGGACGATGGCGAGCAGCACAGCGTAGGCGTGGAGGCGTAGTGTGCGCTCACGACTACAGATACACATCACGACGGGGATCAACAGATAGACACCTAGATAGGTGTAGTGCGTGAAGGTAAAGGGCATCAGCATGTGGGAGCTATCGGCAACGAAGCCCGCCTCCTCGAGGTAGCTCTTGTTGAGTGTGAGCGTGACGAGCGGACTAGTGCCACAGCTGATCAGGACGCCGGAATAGAAGATGAGGAAGACGACCAAGTAGACCCATGCGATGCGCAGGGCTGCTAGCCAAAAGCTATGCGTCAGGCGCTCCGACGGACCACTATAGATGAGAAAGTAGAGGGGGATGGCGAGTAGCCAGACTTCGCGGCGCCAATAGTCGAGCGCAATCTCTTCATTTGCAGACCAACCGACGGCAACGACCGCTGTATAAAGGACATAGAGTGCAGCTGTGAGAGCCAAAGGCAACAGAAGTCTCTGTCGGAGTGGACGACAGAGACTCGCTCGCTCCTCCCAGCGATTGTCCACAATCATCCCGATGAGAAAGAGCGTTTGCAAGCCGAGGTAGCTATCGACCACGCCTAGTAATAGATTGGCATAGCCTAAGCCAAAGCAGAGGAGCGGGACGAAGTGATGTCGGTAGTCAAGCTTCGCTCCAGTAGCACGGGGCGCACCTTTTGCCACAAGCCACGGCAGTAGTACCGCCCCCATGGAGAGGGTCACAGCGACCGTCAGCAGTAGAGGTCGGTAAGTCAGTATATCTCGCGCCAGCAGCGTCTCGGGCGTACGGTGCGGATAAGCTCCTGTGAGGGCTACGATGCCTGCGACTAGGAGCACAACACCTACGACAACTAGGAAGAAGTAGCGAGAGATGAAACTCGCTAGACGGTAGCGGGGCGTGCATGCCTCTGTGGCGGAGCTGTGTGAAGGCATCGGAGTACTATAGAGATAAGTCGTCGCATCGTGGTGAGTAGACCATCTGCGGGAAGTCGTGCGGGTCAAAGCGCCAGCGCTTATGGCTCCAGAGCCAGCGGTGGGGTGCTAGGCGAATGTTTTCCTCTAGCAGTGTCACATAGTCGTCGACGAGCTGATGCTGTAGCTTGTCGGTCGGATGCTCACAGAGCAGGCGGAAGGTGCCGACCCATTGCTTAGCCTGGTCGTCATGGCGGATTTCATAGAAGAGGAGCGGTATCTCAAGCTTGATAGCTAGATGACTCCATCCCGTGACAAAGGGGGTGGTACGCCCGAAGAGCGACGTGGCGTAGCGCACCTGCTCGTAGTCAGGCGATTGGTCGGCCAGTAGACAGTAGATGTGCAGACGCTCATCGGCCCGTTCGCTACGGTGACGCACCATCGTACGAGCTAGCTGCATCATCTCAATGCAGTGGGCGTAGTGCTGCTCCCGCATCTCATGGGTGAGCTGATCGGCGATGGGGTTGTGCAGTCGCTTGTAGATGACATGCAGCTGATAGCGGTTGCGGTCTAGGTGCAGTGCTGAGGAGCCCATCAGCTCCCAGGGGCCGATGTGTCCCAAGAGGACGAAGACCTGTCTATGCCCCGCCTCGTAGAGCTGATCCAGGAGCTCCGTCTGCTCGAGACGAAAGAGTCGGCGCACCTGCTCGTCCGATCTGTAGGCATAGCGCGCCTCGTGAAGCATTAGTTCGGCAAGATGACGATAGAAGCGTCTGCCGACCTCCTTTTGCTCAGCAGGCGAGAGGTGTGTGAGGGTGAGGCGAATGTTTTCCTCTACCACCTGACGTCGGTACTTAACGAGATGATAGAGCAGCCAGTCGAGGGTAGGGACTAGTACCTTGTCAACAAAAGAGCGGGGCAAGCGTGACAAGCCCCGCAACGTAGAGCGCATCAGCCGAAGCCGTAGTCGCTGCCATCGTGTGAGCTGGTTACTCTGCGCCATCGTCCATCAGATCGCTATAGTCCTGGTAGAGGAAGTCGTTGTAGGGATAGCGCTGTATGTGGATCTCCTTGACACGCTCGTAGAGGAGTCGTCGCAGCTCGTCCATTCCCTCACCTGTACGTGCCGAGATAAAGGTGCAGTCGTTGCCCATACGCGCCATCCAGCTCTTCTCTAGCTCCTCGCGTGTGCGGTTGAGCTTGGTCGCGGGTGTCAGATCGTCGGGATCTTTAGGAATATGCTGGTAAGCATCGATCTTGTTGAAAACCAGTATCTGAGGTTTGTCGCCCAGAGCGTCGATCTCTCGGAGCGTCTCGGTGACTACCGCTATCTGATCTTCGAACTCTGGGTGGGAGATGTCCACAACGTGCAGGATGAGGTCTGACTCGCGTACCTCGTCGAGGGTACTCTTGAACGACTCCACCAGCTGTGTAGGGAGCTTGCGTATGAAGCCCACCGTGTCGGCTAGGAGGAAGGGCAGATTACCCAAAACGACTTTACGAACGGTCGTATCAAGCGTCGCAAAGAGCTTGTTCTCAGCAAAGATATCGCTCTTAGCGAGGACATTCATCAGCGTAGACTTACCCACATTGGTATAGCCGACGAGGGCGACACGCACCATCTTGCCACGGTTCTGTCGCTGTACGCTCTTCTGCTTGTCGATCTTCTTGAGCTGCTCCTTGAGCTGTGAGATCTTGCGCAGGATGATCCGTCGGTCGGTCTCTAGCTGCGTCTCGCCTGGGCCACGTAGCCCGATGTTACCACCACGCTGCCGCTCGAGGTGCGTCCACAGTCGGGTCAGACGTGGGAGCATATATTGGTATTGCGCCATCTCGACCTGCGTCTTGGCATGTGCCGTCTGCGCTCGTGTGGCAAAGATGTCGAGGATGAGCGAAGTGCGGTCGAGGATGCGTATGCCTAGCTGACGCTCTATGTTGCGCAACTGATTGGGCGCTAGCTCATCGTCAAAGATGGCCAGCCCCACCTCGTGGGCAGAGACATACTCGGTGATCTCGTCGAGCTTGCCTTTGCCCACAAAGGTGGCGGGGTTTGGCGTGTCGAGACGCTGTAAGAAGCGCGCCACAGGCTCCGCACCCGCAGTCTCTGAGAGAAAGGCTAGCTCATCAAGATACTCCTCCGCCTGCGTCTCCGACACATCGGGAGTGATGAGCCCTACGAGGACCGTGCGCTCACTAGATTGAGAAGTCTTGATAAACTCTTTCATACAGAGGACTAATAGATCGCGTATGACTTCTCACGCATCGCCTGATCATCGGCAAAAAGATGTACCCAGGGGATCTTTGCCGCAAGGAAATTGGCGGGATAAGCTTTCGCTTCGGGCAAGAGATTGATAATGTGTCCCACAGCGTGGCGCACGTCCTGTCCAAGCGCGAGGAAGACCAGTCGCTTAGACTCTTCGAGTGCCTCGAGCGTGACGGTAACGAGCTGACGCTGCTCTCCCTGCTCGGTGGTCATCTCGTTGGGCGCAAAGACGTCGTCTGAGATATATAGCTCCACCTGGTCGGGATAGACCCCCGCGAGGTGACCGTCCACTCCCATCTCGAGGAGAGCTAGGTCAAACTGTGGGCGACCATCTAGGTGGCGTACACGCTCTGCTACATGCTGCTGTAGAGCGGTCGCAGCCTGTGCGGGCTCTTGCGCAGACTCCTCCACAGCGTGGATATGCTCCGCAGGGATCTGTAGCGGATCGAAGAGCAGACGCTGCAGCAGTGCGCGATGCGCTAGATCGGCTTCGCCCAGCTGCTCGTGAAGGAGGTAGAAGTGTACCCGCTTCCAGTCGATACGACTGCGCCAAGGCTCTGAGGTGAGTGCCTTTGCCAAGATCTCCGCATGCTCCTCTAGTGAGAGGGCTAGATGAAAGTCGCCTTCGGTCGCCTCAACGGCCTCAGCGATAAACTGTGCGAGCTGCGTCGTGACTAGCTCAGGGGTACTGTATTGATGATAGTTCATAGGATATATGCTAGGTTAGTAGTTATAAGATAAAGTGTTGTGACCATCATCCTTAGTAGGCAGTTACTCCTCCCAGATGATGTCATCTATGAGGTCGTGATCCTCCTCTACCTTCAGCTTAGGTAGCGGGTTGTCTGGATCATCGTCCTCTTGTGTCGTGCGGTCGTTGAGCGGTTGGCGCAGGATCTCGTTCGGGTCATGTAGCGAGGGGGCATTGATCTCTCGCCAGATCAGATCCTTCAACTCGGTCAGCCCTCGCTGCGCCACGGCAGAGATAAAGATCGTCGGGATCTCCTCGGGGAGCGTCTCCGAGACCAGGTCGATAAGCTCGCTGTCTGCCATGTCTATCTTGGTGATCGCTAGGATGTGTCGCTTGTCGATCAGTCCTGGATTGTACTCCTCCAGCTCACGACATAGCATCCGATACTCGGCAATGATGTCGGGACTGTCGATAGGCACCATAAAGAGCAGTATCGAGTTGCGCTCAATGTGTCTGAGGAAGCGAAGCCCTAGTCCCTTACCCTCGGCAGCACCCTCGATGATGCCGGGGATGTCTGCCATGACGAAAGAACGGTTGTCACGATAAGAGACCATCCCTAGGTTCGGTTGTAGCGTGGTGAAGGGGTAGTCCGCAATTTTAGGCTTCGCGGCTGAGAGTGCTGCTAGGAGTGTCGACTTACCTGCATTGGGTAGCCCGACCAACCCCACATCGGCCAGCGTCTTAAGCTGTAGCACTACGAGACGCTCCTGACTCGGCTCGCCGGGCTGTGCGTAGCGAGGTGCTTGATTTGTCGAGGTCTTGAAGAAGTTATTACCCTTGCCTCCACGTCCGCCTGGGAGGAGTAGGTGCCGCTCACCATGCTGCGACACATCTAGGATAAACTCGCCCGTCGTGGCGTCATGTACGCTTGTCCCGCAGGGCACCTCGATCACAATGTCGGGCGCATCGGCACCCGTCTGAAGCTTAGCACCGCCCGCCTCGCCACTCTCAGCGATGATATGACGGTTGTAGCGCAGGTGTAAGAGCGTCCAGTAGTTTTGGTTGGCCTCTATATAAATGCTACCGCCACGACCACCGTCACCTCCGTCGGGACCACCCTTGGGGATGTACTTCTCACGACGAAAGTGTGCCGATCCTCTCCCGCCCTTGCCCGAGCGGAGATAGATCTTGACGTAGTCTACAAAATTGCTCTCACCTGCCATTGGTTTACTTATTGTGCTGTAAGCTCTTGTCTATCGACACAAAGATAGCCTCCGTGATCTCCTCTATGGAGCCGGCGCCAGGCACCTCGTAGTGTACCCCCTTGCGGTGGTAGTAGTCTACGATCGGGAGTGTGCGCTCATTGTAGACGCGTATGCGGTCAGCGATCACCTCAGGCGTATCGTCGGCACGTCCCTCGATCTTAGCACGATTGAGTAGGCGTGTCCGTAGCTCCTCTTCGGGCACCTTGAGCTCGATCAAGCAATCCACGCTCGTCTTATCCATCTCTAGGAGTGCATCGAGCGCCTCAGCCTGTGCCACCGTACGAGGGAAGCCGTCGAAGATAACCCCATCGACACCCTCGGGGAGGTGGTGCAGTTCATTGGCTATAAGGTCGATAATCGTAGCGTCATCTACGAGATGTCCCTGTGAGATGATGCTCTGTACGCGCTTGCCTAGAGGAGACTGGCGAGCTATCTCCTGTCGGAGTAGGTCGCCCGTAGAGATATGCTCTAGGTGGTAATGCTGCTCTATGAATTGGCTCTGTGTACCCTTGCCAGCACCCGGTGCGCCGAAGATTATTACGTGGATCATTGCTTTTAGTAATGGTTTGGATGGTCTCTGTGGACCGTATGATTATTCCTGTATGATTACTCTTTTAGTATGTAGATGTCATCGAGCATACGTCCCTGCTCATTGTAGTCGAGACCGTGCCCAACGATGAAACTGTTGTGGATCTCCATCCCGACATAGTCAGCATGGACAGGACACTGGAGCGCCTCGGGCTTGAGTAGCATAGTGACTATGCGTACCTCAGCAGCGCCGTCAGCAAGGAACTTCTCCTTGAGCTTCATCATCGTAAAGCCCGTGTCGATGAGATCCTCTATGATGATGACCAGACGACCCGCCAGAGGCGCTGTCACGGGCATCACCTCCTTAAGCTGGTAAGTGCTCCCCATGCCAGAGTAGCTGGAGTAGCGTGCGAAGGCGACCTCAGCGGAGGTATTGATCGCCTGCAGCAATTCTGCGGCAAACATGAAGGAGCCGTTCATAATGCAGACGAAGAGCGGATCACGTCCCTCCGTGTCTTGGCGTATCTGCTCCGCTAGTCGCCGTGAGGCAGCACGCAGCTCCTCGCCCTTGATGTATGGTACAAAGGTCTTGTCGTGTACTATAATCTCCTGATCAGTCATAGCGAAAATAACAAGCTGGCGGTCTCTTATAGCGGAGGCCGCCTCTTTTTTACAGTAGTGTGTAGCACAAAGGTACAAAAATAGGTGATGCCCCAACCCCTCTTCGAGAGGCAGACGAAATTACTACGAAGGAAAATGCCGAATAGTTCCGTGGAAAATAAAAATCCTCCACGGAGGTGAGAAAAATTTCTTCGGAAGAATCAAATGAAACTTCGGAAGAATCAAACGATACTTCCGAAGTATTTTTTCTTTCCTCGGTGGAGAATAAAAAATAGCCACGTAGCGATTTGAGATTCTCTACGTGGCTATCAGATCGAAGACGCTTGACTATGGGGCCTAATCCCCTAGATCTCTCTTGGCAGCTCCAATAGGGGTGAGTCGCAGGTCTACTTTTCTACAGTCGGAAGCGGTAGATGAAGTGCAGCATAGCGTAGCGCCCGAGGCTGTTGGACCAGGTGTCGCTAATCTCCGTCGCAGTGACCTGACGCCAGATGCTCTGCTGCTGGTTGAGCAGGTCATACACCTTGATGCGTAGGGTCGCTGCTTGATTCTTGAGGAAGGAGTAAGAGAGCCCAGCACTCCACAGTACGGAGGCGACATTGTACGGCTCTTGGTATCCGACCCCTTGAGTGTAGATCGCCTCGCTCTCTACCTTGAAGCCTAGCGGGAGGGTCACCGACGCATCGCCTCCTGTACTCCAGTCGTAAGTGTGCGGCGAGGTGGCGATCTGTAGACTTTGGCTGCCGTAGTGGTATCTGAGTCCTCCCTTAGCGCGTAGGTAGAGCCAGCTGTTTGAGTAAGCCAGGGAGAGATTCGGTGAGAACGTCCATGAGTGCGCCCCATTGGTCACCCCGTTGATGCGCCCTAGGCGGTAGTTGTACGCCGAGCCTAGTGTGACCGCCAGTGACAGCGACTTGGTAAAGAAAGGCGTTGTAAAGGAGCCATTACCATGTATCATATACTCTCCCCCATCGGCATTGATATAGGTGATCTGTCGGCGCTGCGTCTTGGCATCGACCGTCTGATCGCTGATCACCGCGTGGTGGGTATAAGCACCGAAGAAGCGCAGATTGATCGCTTGGCTCGTACTGGGGATGAACGTGCGAAACTCCCCAAACAGCTGATGCTGGTAGCTGGGACGTAGGTCTGGATTACCTACGATCGACTCCCGCAGATTGGTCGCATCGGGGAGCGTGTACATCTGCCCTGCAGAAGGCATCTCCGAGCGTCCCCAGTAGCCTAGGCGAAGCATCGTCTGCTTGCTAGGCGTGTAGCGAAAGCTTAGCGAAGGAGCCCATATTGTCTCACGGCGCACGAGGGGGGCTTGGCTAGCTAGTTGCGACTGCTCCGTAGTCATCCAGGTAGGGCGGATACGTAGACCTACGGTCAGGTCGATCAGTTTGTTGGCCACCTTGAGGTCTACACCTCCACTCAGCGAGCTGAGGCGGGTATTCATCTTCGTATCCATCGTGGCGTCTACCTGCGTCCAGGCACCCGTAGCGTCGGGCTGCTTGTAGTCACGCTCACTGCTTCGTATGCGGTCGCTCCACTCCAGCTGTGCTTGTAGCGAGAGCAGCTCCGTGAGTGGCTCTACATAGCCCGTGCGTATGCGGTAGTTGAAGGTCTGACTGCGATCCTCCAGGAGTGTCTGCTTTGTCTGATCGCCCTCGATGGAGTGAAGCGTCGAGTGGCTCTCTGTGCTGGCGTTGTCGCCGAGGAAGCCTCCGTTGAGCTGTAGGCTCAGAGTGCGTCCCTCATCGTTGAGCTTATGCCCTAGGAGGAGCATGTTGAAGAGGCGTAACCCTCGATGCTCCCGCAGGTTCTCCTGGCTGCCTCGATGCAACTCGCTCTCCTCGCTATCCGTAGTGCGATAGTTACGCGCCTCCTGATTCATACCCCAGCTGTAATGTACCGCAGGGCGGTAAATCAGCTCCGTGCGGTCTGTCGCTTGCCACTTGATATAGGCATCGCCTCCTAGATTATGCCCTCGGCTGAGTGCCTCGGTTGTCTCATTGGTAAATGTACTGGGGCTGTCGGGTAAGAGGTTTTCCGTTTCGGTGCGTGCCGAGAGATTGTTTTGAGAGTAACCATAGCGTGCATTCGCATTGATCTCCAGCCGATCATTAGGCGTGTAAGTCTCATTAGCAGCGACCTGTGCAGAGGTGGTGATACCTTGTGGTCTGAAGCCGCCGCCACGTCTACCGCCACCACGACCCCATCCTCTAGAGCCACCGCCTAGGTCTAGGTCAGAGAGTCCCTGCCCGTTTGTATTATTACTGCCAGCGATGAGCGTCGTCTGGTGCTGCTTGGAGAAGTAGTTGAGCATCCCGCTGAGCTCATAGCGGTGGTCCAAGCCGTAACCCGCCAGAGCGTGTCCGAAAGTACCCTGACGCATATCAGGCTTCGTGCGTATGTTGAGCACCGTCTGCTCCTCATCGTCGTCAAAGCCAGTGACGCGCGCCTCATCGCTCTGCTGGTTTAGCACCTCCAACTGATTGACCACCTCAGCCGGCAGGTTGCGCATAGCTACCTTCGTATCCCCGCTAAAGAACTCCTTGCCGTCGAGCATGATCTTCGCCACCTGCTGTCCGCCGATGGTGATCTGACCATTCTCGTCGATCTCTGCTCCTGGGAGACGCTTGACCAGCTCCTCCAGCATAGCACCCTGTGGCACCTTGTAGGCATCAGCGTTGAAGGAGATCGTATCGCCTCGCACCGTCATGTCGGTCGCTTTACCCTCTACGACCACCACCTCGAGCAGATGCGCATCCTCCTCGAGCTGTATGATCCCTAGGTCTAGCCCAGCCGTGATCGTCAGGTTCTTTTGGTAGTTTTGATAGCCTATGTAGGAAACCTCTAGGGAGAGCTGCTCCTGAGGCACTTGAGCTATCGCAAAGCGCCCCTTGCTATCGCTCGTGCCGCCCGCCACGAGCTGCTTGTCGCCAGAGGGCGTGAGGCGATAGAATGCCACATTGGCACCCACGAGAGGGGCCTCGGCGCCGTCCCGTACGGCACCTCGTACGGTCGTCACCACTTGGGCTGGTAATGTAAGGGATAAGAGGTGCAGTACAAGGAGTAAGCAGAGACTCCGTAAAGGGTTCTGTCGCATAGTATGTCTTGTGTTTCTGTTTCAACGCCTTAGACGCTCTTAGCGCTCAAAAGCTTAAAGAGAGCACCTCTGCCAGTGAGCTTTCGTCACTCTATAACATTTTCTTCGGGCGGGGAGTCGCTATATGTAAGTAAAATATGTATCTTTGTGGGTGAGGTCAGGTGGTGACACATCAAGCCTTGTAGGTAAAACAATAGATACACTAGATATGGCAACAAAGAAAAAGATTCAGTTTAGCCTCATATATAGAGATATGTGGCAATCCTCTGGCAAGTTCCAGCCACGTGCTGAGCAACTAGCAGCAATCGCACCGCTCATCATCGAGATGGGTTGCTTCGCACGTGTCGAGACAAACGGAGGTGCCTTCGAGCAGGTTAAGCTACTCGCTGGCGAAAACCCTAACGACGCTGTACGCGCCTTCACCAAGCCGCTCAACGAGGCGGGCATCAAGACGCACATGCTGGACCGTGGTCTCAACGGACTGCGCATGTACCCCGTACCGGCCGACGTTCGCAAGCTGATGTATCACGTCAAGCATGCACAGGGGGTCGACATCACACGAATCTTCGATGGTCTTAATGACCCGCGCAACATTATCCCCTCCATACACTATGCCAAGGAGGCGGGCATGACCGCTCAGGCGACACTCTGTATCACCTACTCACCGATTCATACGATCGAGTATTACTCTACGCTGGCCGACAAGCTCATCGAGGCTGGCGCTGATGAGATCTGTCTCAAGGATATGGCCGGCATCGGTCGTCCTCACTTCCTCGGGCAGCTCGTCAAGTCGATCAAGTCTAAGCATCCCGACACAATCATTCAGTATCACGGACACTCGGGTCCAGGCTTTTCCGTAGCCTCTATGCTAGAGGTGTGCGAAAACGGCGCTGACATCATAGACGTTGCCATGGAGCCTATCTCTTGGGGTAAGATCCACCCCGACGTGATCACCATCCGTGAGATGCTCTACGATGCGGGCTTTGATGTACCTGAGATCAATATGGACGCTTACATGCGTGCTCGTACGATGACTCAGAGCTTTATCGATGACTTCCTAGGTTACTTCATGGGTTCGACCAATAAGGAGACCTCTTCGCTACTTGTCGGTTGCGGTCTGCCAGGCGGTATGATGGGCTCGATGATGGCCGACCTCAAGGGCGTCCACTCAGGTATCAATATGTACCTGCGCAACCACAACGAGCCTGAGCTATCGATCGATGATCTACTGGTCAAGCTCTTTAACGAGGTCGCTTACGTATGGCCACGTGTCGGGTATCCCCCACTAGTCACTCCATTTAGCCAGTATGTCAAGAACATCGCTCTGATGAACGTCTACAACATGACGCAGGGCAAGGGTCGCTGGCTCGCCATAGACCAAAACATGTGGAACATGATCCTCGGCAAGGCTGGACGTATCCCGGGCAAGATAGATCCCGAGCTCGTGGCACTCGCTAAGGAGAAGGGACTAGAGTTCTCCGATGCCGACCCACAGCAGTTCTATCCCGATGCGCTGGATGAGTTCCGCAAGGAGATGAAGGAGAACGGCTGGGAGTTCGGTCCCGATGACGAGGAGCTCTTCGAGCTGGCTATGCACCCCGAGCAGTACAGACGCTACAAGAGTGGCGATCTGCGTCGTGAGTTTGAGGATTCTCTCGCTAAGGCTAAGGCTGATGCATTAGCTAAGAAGGGCTTCGATGAGAGCGACATCAAGAAGGCTATGCGTGCTGGTACGCAGATGATCCCTGCTCCAGCGACCGGCACTGTCCTCTGGGAGGTTGATCCGACCGAAGGTTCGATGGCTCCAGCCACGGGTACGGAGTATGTCACGGGTCAACCCTTCTGCTATATCGAGACTCCATTTGGTCAGATAGAGCGTGTTAATACGAACTTCACGGGCAAGCTCATCGAGGTGTGTGTAGGTCAAGGTCAGACCGTCCGCAAGGGCGACGAGCTAGCCTACATCAAGCCAGCCGAAAAGGAGGAGCACTACCCCGACTATCAGCCCCCGATCAAGCGTATCGAGGAGGAGGCTACGACACGTCAGCGTGAACGCCGTCCTCTAGTGCGCTAAGCCTCAGAGCGAGTCAAATGCAATATGTCGCCTTGCGGGCACCGAGTGGTGCGTCCGCAAGGCGACATATTTACGTATAGCCCGCTGTTATCTAAAGTAAGCTTCGGACTATTCGTTAGTTCCGATTATTCCGAGAACTCCGATACCTTCTGATTATTTCGCGGCAATACAGAAGCAGGCTCCCTGGTATGTACCAGAGAGCCTGCTTTTGTATTTATCGTCTAGCTCTACCAGAGAGCTAGTAGAGGTTTAGGCCGCTATATTATTAGAAGCGGTAGCCTAGACCTACGTAGAGGTTCATATTGTAGACCTCGCCCATCTCGCGGAAGCAGGTGTTGAGCAAACTGCGCTCGAAGCCTAGATTGAGAGCAAACTGACGATACTCGAAGGACCCCTGCACACCGAGACCAAGATCGAAGGGCTTGAGCGACTTGCTTTTCGTATCGTAGGGCTCAATGGTCTTTTCCGTAGCTTCTTTGCTTGGGTCAGACCTCTGGGAGCTGGGTGCGTCAACATCTACCCGTGTGGTGAGCTTGCCAGCCATGCCGTAGGCGAGCCAAGGGCCAGCCTGTAGCGAGAGTGTTATATCTGAAGAGATAGGCACGCGATACCCAACATGTAGCGGCACCTCGACATTGTGTAGCCAAAGGGTGTTTGTAGTTGTAATGGTTGCAGAGACGTCTCTAGAGATTTCTTGCTCCACGACATCTACGCGCTTGAAGCCACGACTGAGGAAATAGAGCCCAGGATTGAAGTAAAAGCCGTTTTTGATGTCCAGTTCGACACCGACACCAACGCGGTAACCTATGAGCATGTCGACATTTGTCGGGAGCTTGTCAAACTTCAAGACCTGCTGTGAGCAGTTAGCGCCAGCCTCTAGCTTGACGGTGGGGCGCATCTGAGCTGTTGCGAGCGTAGTAGCTGCGAGTAGCGTGACGAGTGATAGAATTACCTTCTTCATAGTAAATAGGGTTTGTGTGATACGGAAGGGCGACCCATCAGATTCGTTAGAGAAGTCGGTTTAGGTCGCTATAATTTAGAAACGATAGCCTAGACCTACGTAGAAGTTCATGTTGTTGATCTTCACCTCATCAAAAGCCGAGGTGTTGAGTAGACCATACTCGAAGCCTAGGTTGACACCAAACTGACGATACTCAAATCCAGTCTGCATACCGACACCAAGGTCGAAGGGCTTGAGGAGCTTAGGATTTGTCTTATAAGGATTGTTGTCACCCTTGTTGACCGCATCATCAGCTGTCTTAGCGAACTCTCTAGCAGCATCGGCTAGCTTACCTTCGCCAGTTACCGTGGTTTTCTGAGAGACTTTCCCTAGGAACCCGTAAGAGAACCAAGGACCAGCCTGGATAGAGACAGCCATGCTTGGAGCGATAGCTGCACGATATCCTACATGTATGGGGATCTCTACGTTGTGAAGCCATGTAGAGGAGACAACCTTCATAGTGTAGTCAGTAACCTTAGGCATCTCGACCTCACCTTTAGCACCACGGCTGAGGAAGTACAGACCTGGATTGATGTAGAAACCTTCTGAGATGCCAAACTCAACACCAGCACCAATGCGGTAGCCGATGAGCATGTTGCCATCCTCAGTTTCGCCATTCGCCTTGCCGGTCACATTTGAAAAATTAGCGCCAGCCTCCACCTTGATCGTGGGGCGCATCTGAGCTGTAGCTAGCGTTGTAGCTGCCAGCAGCGTGACGAGTGATAGAATTACCTTCTTCATAGTACATAGGGTTTGTGTGATACGGAAGGGCGACCTGCCCATAAGTTGAGTAGGTCGCCCCATAAGCTTCGTTAGAGAAGTTGATTTAGGTCGCTAGATTAGAAGCGATAGCCTAGACCTACGTAGAAGTTCATATTGTTGACCTTCACCTTCTCGACATTAGAGGTGTTGAGTAGACCATACTCGAAGCCTAGGTTAACGCCAAACTGACGATACTCGAAGGCAGCCTGCATACCGACACCAAGGTCGAAGGGCTTAAGAGGAGCCTTTACAGTGACACCTGCGACTGTCGTGTCCTTGTATGGGTTGTTGTCATTCTTGTTGAGCTCATCAACGACCTTCTTTGCAGCATCAGCCGCGATTCCAGTTCCAGTTGCCTTGTAGACGTTCTTACCAAGGAATCCGTAAGAGAACCAAGGACCAGCCTGGATAGAGACAGACATATCGGGAGTAAAAGCTGCACGATATCCTACGTGTACAGGGATCTCAACATTGTGTAGCCAGCGAGTAGCATCGACCTTGGCTCCGAGCATCTCTATAGCTTCGCTCTTAGCTCCACGGCTGAGGAAGTAGACACCAGGGTTGACGTAGAAGCCTTCAGCAAAGCCGAACTCGACACCGACACCAGCGCGGTAGCCGATCATCATCTTGCCATCGGTGGAGTTGTTCTCAACCTTAGTCGTCTGGTTAGCAAAGTTAGCTCCAGCCTCTACCTTGATAGAGGGGCGCATCTGAGCTGTAGCGAGCGTAGTAGCTGCCAGCAGCGTGACGAGTGATAGAATTACTTTCTTCATTGTTAGTTGATTGATTATAGGTTAGTTAGTTTAGTTAGTTTAGTTACTTATTCTCTTGAGGCTCTCCACAGGTTTCGCTAAATACGCTTATTTAGCCGTTTGGGAGCGTCTTTCCAACGGCAAATATACAGAAAAACGAATACAACGCAAGTAAGGCGCATGGCAACTCAGGGCTGACGCATTATACGGGGTAGGTTTACCTACGCCTTAATGAAGGATCTTGGGAAATGGAGGAAATAGAACAATCCTCCGTGGAAGATCTAGGATTATCCAGTGAGCAAATGAAAAATTCTTCCGAAGTATGAGTTGATTCTTCGGAAGAATTTTTTCATTCCTCGGAAGAAAGAGAAATTTCTTCCGAAGAATTGGTCGATTTCCTCCGAGCTATTTGGGATTTTGCTCCGAGGAATTGACCTCAATGGAGATCTAGGAGTAGCTATAATGTGAGTCCATAGCGCTATGTATCAAGACTTAATCCATCTATTCCTCGGTTGGCGTCAGGAATAGCTCCTTGGAGGATACAGGGTATAATGCGTCAGCCCTGCATGGCAACTCAACCTCTTGTAGACAAAAAGACGACCACACGGATCTGTCCACGTGGTCGTCAGATGTCGAGCTTCGCTTCTTAGTTCTAAGTGAAGCGAGGGACGGTATACTTATAGGTTAGGATTGACCTTGTGCCAGTCAGCGACAGCGGGTATGATGCCCATCTGTATGATCTGCTCGCGCATAGCCTGCAGGTGCTCGTAGCTCTTGTCGAGAGCTGCCTCTTCGTCGGGCAGACCCTTGACCTCCTTGTAGGCTACGCCATCGCGTGTGATAGTTGTCTCACGAGCCATCATCACATTCTCGTAGCGGCTGTCACGGACGAAGCAACCAGCTGGCCAACGGAAAGGCTCGCCACCCATAGCCGCGCGTATCATCTCGATAGAGACGTAGGCTGGGCTCTGGAAGCTGGAGCGACCACGCAGAGCGATGATGTTGGCACCGCCCTTGATGACACGCTGCTGGAGTGCAGCCCACTCGTCGTGCGTCAGTTTATCCGTGCCGATGAGATCCGTGAGCGGAGTGCCATCAATACGAGCCGTGCTGGCGAAGACAGCCATCTGCTCGCCGTGACCGCCATAGGTGCGGGTATTGGTCACCTGACTCTGCTGGAGACCAAAGTGCTTAGCCAGCTCGCTCTGTAGACGTGTACTATCGAGCGCAGCCAAGGTGGTCACCTGAGAAGGCTTTAGCCCAGAGTGGATAAGTGTGACGAGACCAGTGATGTCAGCGGGGTTGAAGATGATCACGACATGGCGCACGTCGGGGCAGTACTTCTTGATGTTGCGTCCTAGCTCAGCAGCGATCTCAGAATTGCCCTTGAGTAGGTCTTCACGAGTCATACCCTCCTTACGAGGTGCACCGCCAGAGGATACGATATACTTAGCATCCCGAAGAGCCTCAGCAATGTCTGAGGTGAAGGTTAGGTTTAGCCCCTCGAAGCCACAGTGGCGCATCTCCTCCCAGACGCCTTCAAGTCCCTTAGCAAAAGGATCGTAGAGGCAGATATTGGGAGTAAGGTGCATCATGGCAGCAGTCTGCGCCATGTTGGATCCGATCATGCCGGCAGCGCCGATGATGACTAGTTTGTCTTGCGTTACAAAGTTCATAGTGTCTTATTTAGTCTGTATTGAAATTGTCAGCTTGTTGCGTTACGCCCCTAATAATAAGGAAGAGAGACTGGGAGGAAAGCTTTGCGACCCAGTAGGTCTCACTGCTCACACCCCAATCTCTCCACTAAGCTATCGCTCTACGGGTTTGCGCCTATCTGCTTACGCCTCGTAGCGACGTGCGATCTCCTTCCAGTTGATGATAGACCATAGGTCCTTGACGTGATCGGCACGGCGGTTTTGATAAGATAGGTAGTAAGCGTGCTCCCATACATCGAAGCACATCAGAGGCTTGAGACCCTTGCGTAGTGGGTTACCAGCGTTAGGCTCCTTCTCGACAGAGAGCTTGCCCTGCTCATCACTAGCGAGCCAAGCCCAGCCTGATCCAAAGAGTGAGGTGCAGGCATCGTTGAAGGCTGTCTGGAAAGCTTCAAAGCTACCGAAGTCACGCTTGATAGCGTCAGCGAGCTTGCCCTCGGGGTGTCCACCAGCGTTTGGTGCAAACTGTAGGAAGTACATGTTGTGGTTCATCACCTGACCAGCCTGATTGTACAGCTTGCCCTCAGCCTTACGGACGATCTCCTCAAGAGAAGCATCCTTGAGATCAGAGTCGGGAAGTAGCTTATTGAGTGTGTCGACATAGCCCTTGAGGTGCTTGCCGTGGTGATACTGGATCGTCTCAGCGCTGATTACAGGCTCGAGCGCGTCATTTGCATAGGGTAGCTTTATTAGTTCGTGTGTCATATTGCTTTATCTGTTTACTTTTAAGTGTGACATGTGCATCTCTAGGCTTATATGTGTTCTCAGCCTAGACTGCATCACAAAGGTATACAAAACGAACTACAAAAACAAGTCTCCACAGGGTGGATCAGAGAGCAGCCTCCTTGAGGCGCTCCGTATTCTCAGCGACGATGAGCGCGTCGATGATCGGCTG
>OGRA01002100.1_pt1 | contig 17443 bp, 10 predicted proteins | sample 1553351 | NCBI WGS metagenome assembly OGRA01 (sample SAMEA2580056, study PRJEB22360) | human gut metagenome | biome: human gut; feature: human-associated habitat; material: faeces | place: Denmark | collected 2008/2010
ACGCCGTATTCCCCCCCCCCCCCCCCCAAAGAACGCGCCCCTGCCATATGGCAGGTCTGCTTGACACGTCGGGATGCCGCGGTTACCACCGGCACACCGGATTATTTTGCGAACTTCATTTCGTCGAGCAACCACCCGGCATCGGCATACTTGTCGATCACCCACATCACATAGCGGATATCCACGCACACCGTGCGCGCCAGTTCGGGATGGAACCACACGTCGCCGGCCATCGACTCGCGGTTGCCGTCGAACGCAAGCCCGATAAGATGCCCCTTGCCGTCGAGCACGGGGCTGCCCGAATTGCCTCCCGTAATGTCGTTGTCGGTCAGGAAATTGACATAGAGCGTATCGTTCTCGCCCCAGCGTCCCCAGTCCCGTTTGGCGATCAGCCGCCGCATACGGTCGTCGACGCGGTATTCGTATTCGTCGGGGTTGTACTTCTCCATATAGCCCGCGATCGTCGAACGCGAATCGTAATGCACGCCGTCCGAAGGGTTCAGGGGTTGCACGCTACCGTAGGTCAGGCGCATGGTCGAGTTAGCGTTGGGATACTGCGCCAGCCCTTCCGAAGCACGGAAATCGTAAAGCACGTCGGCATAGCGGCTCTCGCTTCGCCCGACACGCGCACGGCCGCGCTTCTCGGCCTTGTCCACACCGCCCGTAAAACGTTGTACTGTGACCGATTCGGTAAGCGCAACCATGGGGTCGCGGCGTATTTCGGCAACCGACCGGTTCTTCGAGAAATAGGCGTCGTAACGCGCAGGATCGCTGCAAAACGAGGCATCGAACGCCGCACGCGCCATGCGGTCGGCATTGCCTCCCGCCTTGTCGTACATCGCCTGCAACTGCGCACCCCACATCTCGCGCGGCACGTTGGCCGTGAAGTTCACTACCATCCGCGCCAACAGGTCGCGGTCGGTCGCGGCATCGTAGTTACGGCTCAGGCGGCCGCTCCCGGCCACGACGCTCCGGGCATCCTTCGAATCCACGATCAGCGAGTCCTGCTTCAGCCGTTCGAGCTTGCCCAGGTACGACGACACGCGGTTGGCCACGAGCAGCGCCTCGCTGGGGCCGAGCCATGCCTCGCGGAAATAATTGAGGTTGCGCTCGGCGCCCTGCCGCGCCTTATAACCGCGCGCGAGCTCTTCGAGCAACGTCCCGTCCTCGGCCTTGCGGGCCGAATCGGCCTCGATCCAGCGCTGCAGGTGTTCCTCCTCGGCCTCACGGATCGCCACGACATCGAAGCGGCGCAGGCATTTGTTCTCCCACTTGGCGTAGTCGGCGTAGTTGCTCAGGCCGAAATAGGCATCCGAATACTCCATGCGCACCCGCGGATCGCGTTCCATATGGCGTTTGAGAATATCCATCCGGTCATGGCGGTTGGCCACGACGATCGGGTTGCGGACACACTGTTTCTCAGCCACCGCGAACGACGACGCATAGCGGTTCGTACGCCCCGGGAATCCGATCACCATTGCGAAGTCGCCGTCATGCACGCCGCCCGTGGCGACCTGCAACACGCGGCGGGGTTTGAGCGGCACATTGTCGGCGGAATAGGCCGCAGGGCGCCCCTCCCGGTCGGCATAAACGCGGTAAAGCGCGAAATCGCCCTTGTGCTGGGGCCAGCCCCAGTTGTCGTAATCGCCGCCGAAGGCACCGATCGACGCAGGCGGCGTACCCACCAGCCGCACATCCTTGTAGATGTCGTAGTAGAACATCAGGTACATTTTGCCGCCCCACATCGAGTAGCACGACACCTCGCACTCCGTTTCCCGGCCGTAGCGCCCTTCCAGTTCGGCATAGAGGCGGCGCGGGGCCATCATGCCCCATTTCCCGGCGGCTTTCATCTCCTCCTTGAGCGCATTGGCCTCGTCGGTCACGTCGACCACCTTGCGCACGAACCACACGGTCTTGCCGGGGACGGGAATCTCCTCATCGCGCGTGCGTGCCCAGAATCCCGTTTCGAGCAGGTTGCACTCGGGCGTCGACAGGGCGCAGATGTCGCTGTAAGCCACATGGTGGTTGGTAATCATCAGCCCCTGGTCGGAGATCATGCTGCCCGTTCCCATGCCGCCGTCGACAGCCACCACGGCATCGGCCAGCGCCGCCGATTTCTCGTTGTAAATCTCCTTATCCTTGATTTTCAGTCCCCGGGCCTTCATCTGCGGATAAATCTCCGCCAGCCGGTGCATCAGCCACATGCCCTCGTCGGCCATCGCAGGCTGCATACAGAGCAGCACAACGGCCAGACAGGCTATCCATCTTCTCATATCTTTCATCCTTATAAAAGGGAGGGCACCGTCGCCGACACCCTCCCGATAAGTTTACGGTTATTCTTCGACGGTCTTGCCCTCGGTTGTGAATTTCAGCCGCGGGTCGGCCTCCTTGAAGGTGCCGTCAGCCATGCGCAGCGTCCATTTTTCGGTCTGGAAAACCTCTTTCCACAGCTTCGCGTCGTCCCACATCGACTTCACATAGTGGATACGCATCACGGGTTTCATATCCCGCAGGACGAAATCCACGGACACGATGCCGTCCGTACACGAAAGGAAGCTCTTGAAATAGGGGAACGCATTGCGGATCGGCATCTTCTCGATGCCGGGGAATACCATCTCGTAGACCGCCTTGGGGAACTGCTCGTCGTCACCCCATTTCTCCAGGTTGGCAACGAACCTGCCCGCGAGTTTCTCCACATCGCGGAACATGACCTGCGCAAACTCTTCGCGCGAAACCTGTCCGGCGACCGCATAGGTTTTGAGCACCGTATGCATCGGGATCACCTTCTCGCCCTCCTTGGCCGGGATGATCAGCTCCTTGGCGTCGATCGCCTCCCCGAACATCTTTTCGGTAATACCGGCGGCCGGATCGACGTAGACCGTCACATCCACCGGACAGGCGAATTCCGACGTGAAGCCGTAGACTCCCTCGATCTTCTGGAGCACCATGCCGAAATAGATCATGTCCATCCGGTCGTGAAGCCCTTCGACGCCGAGCTTCACCACGTCGAGCACCGGCACCTGCTCGCCTGGCATGGCATATTTGCGCAGCGTCGGGGCAAAGATCGCAGCCTGTATCTTCAGCGTATCGGTGGCAGCCGGGTCGTAAAGCACCTCGACGCCATGGCGGCGTACGAAGGTCTTGACGCCGTATACGCCCTGCACGGCCTGCATCTTGGCCGAAAAAGCCTTCGACGAACCGAAGCACTTGATCGTCTGCAAGCCCTCCATCTCGAACGTCTGCAGGTTCTCGACCTTCTCGTAGTCGCCCCATTTTTCGTCGATCGTCGGCAGTTCCATGGTGGAACCCAGCCATATGGCCAGGAAGAAGAGCACCACGGCCAGCAACCCGGGCACCCAGCGCAGCGAACGACGGCCGTTGACCTGCAAGGCATCCTTGGCACACGCACCGATGCAGTTGCCGCACAACGTACAGTCGACATGCTTCACCTTCACATAGTCATGGATCGGAAGCTGGTAAGGACATTTCTTTTCGCACAGTCCGCAATTATTGCAGGTGTTCAAATCCCGCCTGATGTACATCAGGGGGAAGGTGCAGCTGCGCATCTTGGCGATCTCGACGATATAGGCGGCAAGACATGCGCCGCCGATCGTCCAGACCCACGCGTTCGCAACGCCCAGCGCACCGAGCGCCCAGCCGCCGAGGGCGGCGATCACGAACAGCAGCGTGAATTTGAAAATGTTGCTGACAGCTCCCAGCGGACAGATGTATTTGCACCAGAACATCTTTACCACGAAGCCGCCCAAGAGCAGCAGCGTAAGGCTCGTGAGCGACATCCAAAGCACGATTTCGCCCTTGAAACCCGTAGCCACGGCATAGAACGGGTCGAGTTTCTTGCAGAACAGCTCGCTCGACGAGAGCGTGAAATAGAGGATCGTGAAGAGCAGCACGTACTTCACCACGCGCAGCAGCTTGTCGACGACGCTCCCCGAAGGGACATCGACCTGCAGGTGCAGTTTTTTCCCGGCACGCCCCATCCACTCGCCGACGGTGCCCAGCGGACAGAGGTATCCGCAGAAAAGTTTGCTGAAGAGAATCACTCCCACGGCGAGCACGAGGCCCATCATGATCTGGAGCATCGACATCGAACAGGCCAGCGAATTGTTCACCAGATAGGTACCGAAGGCCTGCAACCCGCCGAAAGGACAATATGCCTCGACATCGACGGGTTTGTCGCTGAATTTGGCCCAAAGCACCGTGCCGACAATGGCAGCCAGTACGCCCCATTGCAGCAGGTGCTTCAAATAATTAGGTTTACGTTTCATTTATTGTTGTTTGTGTTGTGTGTGTTTGTGTGCGGGGGTGAGGATCACTCCTTGTTCTTGATACAGCGAACCGGGGCAGCGCCATAACCACCCTGGTAAGCGATTGTCATGCGATTGTAACTCTTGTTGTAAGTTATCATACCGGCATAATACTGGATGTTCTTGATGCCGCTTTCCGGATCGTCGGCCGTATTGTATGTAACCTTGTAACCCGTCGAGCTGGGGAAATATCCCATGCCGAACGCCGAAGCGTCGGCAGCCGAGACCGTGGCCATATAGGCCGGGGTCGCCGTGGCGCTCGCCGCATTGATATAGCCGCAGCCCGCAATATTGAAACCGTCCTTGTTGAGCGCGGCAATCGAACCGCCGCTCTGCGTCTTGTCGAAATAGGGCGACGTCGGGTCGGACGGGCTGCCGCTGCCGACACCCGCCAGCTTGAGCCACTCGTCCCTCGTCGGGATATGCCACCCGTCGGGGCAGATGCCCTGCGCACCCTCGTATTGGTCGAAATTGGTGCCCGTCATCTCGCCGGTCATTCCCAGCATCACGGGATAGCTGTACAGCAGGCCCGCGGTCTCAGTCAACGACGGGTCGGCGGCTTTCGAGAGGTTGCAGGGGTACCACACCCCGTTGCCGTCCTTCGGATCGCTCGATATGGTTTTGCCTTCGGGAACATAGCGCAGGTTCTCGGCCATCCACGTGCGGCCGTCCTTGAGCGTGACGATCTTGTACTTCACGCCGCCCCACTCGACGGTCGGGGTCTCCACTTCGCCGTCGCCGTCCGGCAGCAGGTCATCTCCGTCGACCCAGCCCGCGATCGGGCCGCTGAATTTCACCTGAATGTCAGCCGGCTGCACGTTGCAGTCCATGCGGCGGTTCTCACCCGACTTGAGGTCGGTCGTGCCGAGCGTCTGCGTACGCATCTTACCATCGGCCGTGGTGACCGTAACCTTGAGCTGCACACCGTTCTGCGGCACCAGCAGCGCGTAGTAAACTTTCTCGGCAGTGGCCGTATTGGCGGTCACGTCGGATGCCTCGGCACCCGCCTTGGCCGTAAAATCACCCGTGGCCGGATCGAGCACCCCGGTGCCGACAGCACCCTTGATGACGATGTCCCGGATGTCGAAACCCGATTCGTTGGTCACGCTGATGACGATCCGCGACATTTTGTGCTTGAAGGTCATCTGCGTGGACGACAGCGTGGGCTTGACCCCCGTCTTCACGGCCACGATCAGGTCGGAAGCCGTGTAGTTCGCACCGCTCTGATCCGCCTTTACCGAAAACTCCGCAGGCGCCGCGGCACCGGCCTGGTAGGGATAATAGGCGAAGAGCGTCGAGGTGGCGTTGACATCTTCGTACCAGAGGAAACCCTCGGTCTTGAAATCCGTACCGTCGAACGACATCTCCTTGTTCGCCACGAACGCCGAACCGTCCGCCGTCATCGTGATCGTGAGGCCGACCTTGTCGTTCAGCTCGAAATCGGTGTCCGTCGCCCGCGTGCCGGACGACATGCTTGCCGGCGTCAGCGCAGGGTTGGCGATCGTCGGGGTGATGCGCACCTGCTTGTCGCCCGTTCCGGTGCTTTCTTCCTTCGAGCAGGCGGTAAAAGCCATCGCCGCGACTGCCATCAATGTCAAAATCTTTTTCATAATCTATCCTTTTGAATTTAAAAATTATATCCTACACTCAGCGTCGCCGCGACCCGGTTGGGCTGCGCGACGTATTCCAGTCCGAAACCGTGTTCGTAACGCGCGAACACGTCGACATAGAACCGTTTGATATTGCGCCGCAGCCCGAGCGCCGCCCCCAGCCGTTTGGCCGTGAGGTATTCGTTTTCGTAATCGTAGTAAGCGGTCAGCTGCCCGGGATATTCGCCCGGCTGCACGCCGGGGGTTTCGAACTGCGTTTCACACTCCGAGAAACCTCCCAGGCGGTAATCCGCCGCGAGGGTCAGCTCCCAGAGGCCGAACGTGCGGATCAGCGAGGCATATATCTTGGTAAAGTGGAGCTTCTGCCCCTTGACATAGGGGTACATCAGCGTCGATTCGCGGTTGAGCTGCGAATAACCGACCCCGGCACGCAAATCCGTATGCGGTGCCACGAACTCGTATTCGCCCCCAAGGTCGAGCCCCTTGCGCCCGAAAGTCGGTGTCGAACCGTGTATGGTGATGGTCTGCACGCCGTTGATGGTCTCGGTGGTGATGATGTTCTCGTCGGTGCGGAGCGTCTGCCAGTCGAGATTCACGCGCACGAAATGCCTGCGCAGTGCCGTTCCCAGCGACAGGGCGGCGTTCGCCGTCACTTGGTGCGTTTCGAACAGATGCCAGATAATGCGGCTCTCGCCCGTCTCGCCCTGCCTGTTACGGTAGGCGACGTCGGCATAGAACGGCCCGTATTGCAACTGGACGCCCGCCCCCTGCGTATTCTCGCGGACGGGGAATCCCGAAACGCCGTTGGTCGAGAGGTGTATGTCGGTGCTCCCCCACTTCTCCAGCGACCCGTAGAGCAGTCCCCGGTCGAAGAATGCCTCGTACAGGTCGGCACCGGGGCCCACGCCTTCCGCATCGACCTTCTCGCTGTTCGTACCCACGATATAGACCGCACCGGCGGCAAAACGCCCCGCGTGGTACATTATTCCGGGCGAAAATTCGAAATCCAGCCGTGTGTTCTTGTGGCGCAGGTCTTTGCGCTTGGCATAGTTGCGGGCTTCGAACTCTACGCGCAGGCCGCCCGTCCACCGGTTGCCCAGCACGGCCGACATGCCGCCCGTGAAGGTATAATCCTCGCGCACCTTGCGCCCCGGCGTAAATTCGAGGATGTCCACCGGATAATACCCCGGTTCGGTGAACATCGAGCCGCACATGTTGCGGCCGTCGAAATAGTCGTAGCCGAACCCGCCCGAGAACGAGACCTTTTTCAGGTGGCGCACCGACTCGGTTTTCGCCCCGGCATTCCAGCTGTCGTCCGACGCGGAGTGGCCCGTAAGCCCGCCGTTCTCCTTGGTGAAATATATCTCGGCATAGGAACGGCTCAGGGAGTCCTGCCGGATACCCGCAGCGTTCGGGCCGCCGTTCCAGGGATTGCGGCGGAAAATATAGTCGAAACGCTCCTGCGCCGTGGCAGCAGAGACGGCGGCCAACATCAGTATCGTTAAAATCCGTCTCATAGGCTAATCTCGCAAAGATTGTGTCTCACGCTCATAAAAATCGTTCGACGAGTTATTGGTATCCACGTACCTTTCGAAGCCGGCAGCCGCCGTGGCCGCTTCATCCAGCTTCCGGTGCAGGGTATGTCCCTGCGCCTTGGCCGAGAAGCCGACGTAACCGGCATCCACATCGGTGTGCAGGCGTTTGTGCTTGGTCGCCTCGGTCATGTTGCATACCTCGACGCCGTCCACGATCCAGTCGTCCCACGGTATCTTCGAATAGGTGATACTGCCGCTCTGAACCGTCGACTGGAGGTCGTCGGCCAGATAGGCATCCAGATCGAACCCTTCGGGCGCCCGGAAAAGGATCACGGCGGGCGAATTCTGCGAGATCACGTAGACGACGGCCGTATTCGTCCCGGTCTTTTTCAGCACCTTCATGTAATGCGCCTGGTCGATCTGGTCGCCCGGGACAGGCGTGGGGTGCAACTTGTTGCCGGGATAGTATACCATGTCGTAGAGCACGAAACAGCCCTTGCGGTTGAGGTTCACCGACTGGGAATAGGTCTGCGTATGGTCGACGCCATGGTAGGCCACCACGGCATCCTCGCCGGGTTGCAGCGGGAAATCTGTCCCCGAGCCCGGGAACATCCAGATACAGTCGGGTACGGCGGCGTAATCGCGGAAAACGATGTTGCCCGAAGGGTCGGTGCTCGTCCAGGGATTGGCGGCCTGCGAGTTGTAGGGGGCGACCATCGCCAGGCACAGCCCGTCGAGGTAATAGGTTTCGAAACCATTGTTGTGCAGGATGATATACTTGTCGTCGGCATAAGTCCCCGTCGCCGGCGGATCCTGCATGCAGCCGCCCGAGTAGATCTCCTTGATGAGGATCGTACCCGGCTTGGAAAATTTCAGCGCCACGTCGACTTCCTTGTCCTCGCCGACAAGGTCGACCTGCTCGATCGTACCGTTGAATACCGCCGAATCGTCGGGCAGGTCGAGCACCGAGAGACGGTAATGCCCGGCAGCGACGCGGAACCCGGCGTGGCCCTGCGCATCGGTCAGGGCGGTATAAACATTGCCCGTATTGCGGTCGGAGAGTTTCACCGCGACGCCTTCGCGCAAATAGCCGGCGTACCCCTCGGGATACACGGCCGTCACACGGAGTTCGCGCAGCGCACCGTCGTAAGGGTTCCTGTCGAACGACGTGCAACCGGCCACCAGCAGACAGGACAATATGCAAAGTATCTTTCTCATCGTTTTCAGAATTTAAGACGTACCGTAAGTCCGTAATAGAAATCGGGTGTGAAGACCGCCTTAACACCCGTGGCGTACGACGCGACGAAGGGCCGCGAATTGGTGAAGTTGTTGGCGTAGAACGAGACGGAGACATGGTCGCCGATCTCCTTCGTGATGCTCAGGTTGGCCGAGAAATAGGGGTCGTAACCGTCGCCGTTGAAAGAGTAGGCATTGCCCGAACGCAACAGCAGGGAGGAGAAGGCCGGATCGTTCTTCTCGGCATCGGTGAAGGGATGGCGGTTGCCGTCGAGGTCGATGTAGGCCACAGGCCAGATCGCCGTATAGCTGTCTCCGTCGTAGATGCTCCCGCCGGTGGGGTTACGATCCTCGTCGACATTGAAGGCATACTCGCGCCCCCTGTACTCCGAGAGGTTCTGCGAGCGCTTCACGAGCGTGGCTTCGAGCCGCAGCGAGATGATCATACGGATCGAGGGCACATGCGTCGTGGCCGTGAGGTTCATATCCAGCGCGTGCAGCTTCCGGCCGTTGTAGGTGACGTTGGAGCTGCCCCCGTTATCGAGATAAACCCCCACATAGGGGTAGAACTCGCCGCCGGTCGAGGTCGAGGGATAGTAGCATGCCTCACCCTCGTTGACGTATTTGGTATAGCCGTAAGCCCCGTCAAGCCGCAGCTGTGTGCGGATGGGGTTGATCTGCGGGAATTCCACGACGAACTCCAGCCCCATGCGGTCTACGGGCGAACCGTTGTTCTGGTAGGTATTCTTGACGAATGTCCGTTTCGTGGAAGTGGTCTGCATGGCGATCCAGCCGGCCGAGGGGTTGTCCTTGTCACGGACGAAGATTTCGCCCGTCTGGCTGTCGACCCGGAAAGCCGGGTTCGCCGGCATCGTGTATGCAGTCCCGTCGGGCAGCGTGGAGGGCACGCCCATCATATTATAGGAGAACGGCTCGAAGGCGGCGCTCAGCTTATAGGGGTATTTCGTGCGGTTGAAATAGCCGACCAGCGAGATCGAGGTACCTCCGATACGCAGGTCGACGCCGACCTCGGAATTGCGGTTGCGCTGCCATTTCAGGTTGTCGTTGTAGAGTATCTGGTAAGGCTGCGTGTGGTAGACATAGGCGCTCTGCCCCGACCCATAGTTGGTAGCGAACACGGGCGTATCGCGGTATTCGGGCAGCGGGTAAAGCACGTTGAACGACGGCAGTTTCTCGGTGATGCCCCAGCCTCCGCGAACAGTCAGACGGTCGTTGATGCGGAATTTCAGGTTGAAGCGCGGCGAGAGGCTCGACGTATTCTCGTATTGCGTATTTTTGATAAAAGTCTTTTCGGCACGCAGGCCGGCCATCAGTTGCAGCGTGGCCGATCCCAGCGGCACGGTCAGCGTCTCCTCGACGTAGGCCGCGAGGTTATGCATATAGGGGATGTCCGTATACGGACGGGGGCGGTACCCGTTAGGCGCGAGGGAGGGGGTCACATAGTACTCCCCGTCCCCGACATTGCCGTTGGCACGCCACGAAGCGCCGACCTTGGCATTGCTGTGCACGTCGCCCCAGCTGCGCACCCACGTGGCCTTGAGGTTGGCCGCATAGTCGAGCTGCTTGGAATCGACGTATTTGGTCGAGTAATAGACCGGCGGGAGCATATCGGCGATATAATACCCTTCCTGTTCGGCATGGACTGCCGGAAGGGAGGTCGAATTGAGGTTGTAGGTGCGCTTGCGCGCAAGGTTGTCGGTATAGTTGAGCGACGCATCGAAATCCAGGCTCGTGATCCACGGCCTGTTCAGCAGCCATTTGAACGAGGTGTTGGCACGCAGCACATTGTCGCGCACCTTCTCCCACTCGCCTTTCTGGGCATCGGGGTCGTCTTCGGTATTCATACCGCCGATATTGGCCGTCACGCCGAAGTTGAAGCGCAGCACCTTGGCGAAGGTATTCTGGTAGTTGAGCGCCAGCCCCGTGCGGGAATAGGAGGTGTAGGGCGACGCAGGGTTCTTCGTGGCCCGCGTATACTCGACGTTGCTGTTCAGCACGCCGCGGTTTTGCCCCAGGTCGAAGCCCTTCGAGGCGGCGATCTGTTTGGTGCGCGGATTGGTGGAGAGCGTCACCGTATAGGGCGTCTTGCCCTTGCGGGTCGAGATTTTCACCACGCCCGACGAGATGTCGCCGTATTCGGCCGAAGGTACGCCGGTCACCACCTCGACCGACTCGATGTTGGTCGCCGACAGGTTACGTGTGCTGGCACCCGTCGGGTCGCCCAGCGAAGCATTGGTGGAAAGGCGTACGCCGTCGACCTCGACGGCCGTACCGAACGCCGCATTGCCGGCCGTGCTCCCGCCGCTGCGCAGCGAAAAGACATTGTCCTTCATCAGGTCGGGATTAACCGTTTTGCCACCCGGCAGCAGTGCCGAGATGTCCGACGCATTGACCATTTGCAGGTGGTCGATGGCATTGCCGCCGATCGTACGCGACGTAGCCATGGCGTTGGGCGCCTCCTTGGCCGTCACCACGACGCTCTCCAGTTTCAGGTTATCCTCGGGGGCATAAAGCCTGACCGGCCCCATCCCCGTACGCACGTCGACCTCGGCTTCGGTGGTAACGAACCCCAGGCAGGAAACGACAAAACGCGTTTCCCCGGCCGGGACTCCCTTCACCGTGAAGTTTCCGTCGGCATCGGCCACGGCCCACAATCCGGACTGCGGCAATTCGACGACTGCTTGTCCGATCGGCTTGCCGGTATCCTTTACAAGCACCCGTCCCGTAACGTCGAGACGCTGCGCCGACACGACAGCCGGGACAATCGTGCATAAAAACAGTAGTAAAAGTTTCCTCATATGCTTGACCTAACGCAACAAATATAACGAAAAAGCATTACCCATAAACCGTTTATGTTATTTTTTTAACATATAACGTAATTTTTGCCTGCAAAAATAGCGATTCGGGCCTCAGGCGGCAATCGCCATTTATGGGGATTTTCACCGGCCACCCTACCGGGATATGCGCATAAAACGGGGTTTTCCCACCTTTATATTATATAGGTCGGAAAGATTAATATATGATTTTCAGTACTCTGTATTGCATAGTATGTATTTTTTGCTTACATTTGCCGATATTATAACCACATTTATTGGTGTTTGGTAATTTTTTATTGATTTTCGATAAAAATAAATTGTTTTTCAAGATTATATTATTACCTTTGTCCCAAGCGCCTCACACACCGCTTACAGATTGTAACCCTCAACATCGCAAACCGCTTTATAACGGCAGACTGAATATGATAAAGCTGGAAAACATCAACAAGACCTATAATAATGGGTCACCCCTGCACGTGCTCAAAGGCATCGACCTCGATGTAGAAAAGGGCGAACTGGTCTCGATCATGGGCGCCTCGGGTTCGGGAAAATCCACCCTGCTGAACATCCTCGGGATTCTCGACGACTACGACAGCGGCAGTTACTACCTGGCCGGACGGCTGATCAAGAACCTCAGCGAAACGCAGGCCGCCGCTGCGCGCAACAACATGATCGGCTATATTTTCCAGTCCTTCAACCTGATCAATTACAAGAACGCCGTCGAAAACGTCGCCCTGCCACTCTATTACCAGGGCGTCTCGCGCCGCAAACGCAACGCCCTGGCACTCGAATACCTCGACATGCTGGGGCTCAGGGAGTGGGCCGACCACATGCCCAACGAAATGTCCGGCGGCCAGAAACAGCGCGTGGCCATCGCCCGGGCGCTTATCAACAAGCCCCAGATCATCCTTGCCGACGAACCCACGGGCGCACTGGACAGCGCCACCTCGCAGGAAGTGATGAACCTGCTGCGCAGCGTGAACGTTGATATGGGCATGACCATCATCTGCGTCACGCACGAACAGTCGATCGCCGACCAGACGGACAAGATCATCCGTCTTACGGACGGCGTCATCAGCAGTATCACCGAAACCGGACTCGGAAAGCGATGAGGGAACTGCTGCTGGAGATCTGGACATCGGTGCGCCGCAACAAGCTGCGCACGTTCCTCACGGGCTTCTCGGTCGCGTGGGGCATTTTCATGCTCGTCATCCTGCTGGGCTCGGGCAACGGGCTCAAGAACGGCGTAACCTCCAATTTCGGCAACTACGCCACCAACTCGATCAACCTCTACGGCGGCCGTACTTCGAAGCCCTACATGGGCTACCAGAAGGGGCGCCGCATCCGCCTGTGGAACAGCGACCTCGAAATCCTCGCCCGGGAATTCCCCGAGGTAGACGAAGTGGCTGCCAACTCGTGGTTCGACAACCATACGGCAACCTACGGGAACGAATACACCAAGGTCTGGCTGCGCGGCTCGCTGCCCAAGATCGAACAGATCGAGGGCGTGGAGATCGTAAAGGGGCGCTTCGTCAACGACGCAGACATCCGCGAATACCGCAAGTCGCTGGTCATCGACCAGGCCATGCAGTCCCTGCTATTCAAGGGCGCCGATCCGCTGGGGGCAAGGATCAAGCTCGACAGCACGGTATTCACCGTGGTCGGCGTCTACAAGGGCGACGCCCAGCGCAGCAGTTCGTCGTGTTACATCCCGCTGACCACCGGACAGCTGCTCTACAACGCCAACAGCCCCGAAGTAAACAATGCCATCATCACCATCAAGGGCGTCCACACCACCGAGGCGATGAAGGAGTTCGAAAAGCGCGTCATCCGGCGCCTTTCCGCCGAACACCACTTCGCCCCCGACGACGAAAGCGCCATCTGGCTCGACAATACGATGGAAACCTACAAGAATTTCATGATGGTTTTCGCAGGCATCAACATCTTCGTCTGGATCATCGGCCTGGGGACGCTGCTGGCCGGCATCGTCGGCGTAAGCAACATCATGCTCGTGACGGTCACGGAGCGCACCTCCGAATTCGGCATACGCAAGGCGCTGGGCGCCAAGCCCGTGTCGATCATCAGGCTGATCCTTACCGAGTCGGTGATGATAACCGCCGTATTCGGTTACCTGGGTATGGTATTCGGCGTGGCGATGATGGAAGGGGTCAACTACATGCTCAACCAGACGCCGCAGACGGGCGGCGGCCATGCGCCGTCGATCTTCCTCAACCCGACGCTCGATCTGGGCGTTGCGGTCAGCGCGACGGTCGTGCTGGTCATCGCCGGCCTGATCGCAGGCTACGTCCCAGCCTACCGGGCCGCACAACTCAAGACAATCGACGCCCTGCGTTATAACAAGTAGAAGCCATGGGATTTTTCGATACAGACCGCTGGAACGAGATATGGCAGACGATCTCCCGCAACCGCAAGCGCAGCATCATGACGGCACTGGGCGTCTTCTGGGGCATCTTCATGCTTACCGTACTGCTGGGTGCCGGCATGGGGCTGGGACGTCTGTTCCGGGCACAGCTGGGCGACATGTCGACCAACACGCTGCTCATACAGCCTTCGCAGACCTCTCTCCCCTACAAGGGCATGCCCAAGAACCGCTGGTGGCGCATGAACAACGACGACGTGGAAAACGTCCGGGGGCTCAAGGAGGTGCAGTACGCCTCGGGCGTCTACTGGGGCGGGGAGATCCATTGCAGCTACAACGAACGCAAGGGCGACTATTCGCTGATGGGCTACATGCCCGACTACCAGCAGATCAACCCACAGAAGATCATCTACGGCCGCTTCATCAACGACGTCGACATGGCGCAGAAGCGCAAGGTCTGCGTCATCGGCACCCAGATACAGAAAGACCTGTTTCCGGGAATGGAAGACCCGACCGGCAAGGTCATCAAAGTCAACAACAGCTATTTCACCATTATCGGCGTCATGCGGCGCCAGAGCACGGCCATGTCGTTCAGCAACGTCGAACGCACGGTCGTAGCCCCGATCTCGCTCGCGCAGCAGATGTACGGCGGGGGCAACTCGATCCACATGCTGGCCATCGCCGGCCGGGAGGACACCCCGAGCAAAGAGGTCGAAACCGCCTGCAAGTCGGTGATCTTCGCCAAGCACCTGATCTCGCCGGACGACGAGAAAGCCGCCTGGTGCATGGCCACGGCCGAAATGTTCGACAAGGTGATGAGCCTCTTCTGGGGCATCGGGTTCCTGACATGGATCGTGGGCCTGGGGACACTGCTGGCCGGCATCGTCGGCGTGAGCAACATCATGCTGGTGCTGGTCAAGGAGCGCACGCAGGAGATCGGCATCCGCCGCGCCCTGGGCGCACCGCCTACGGCCATCATCTCGCAGATACTCTCCGAAAGTTTCATCCTCACCTTCATCGCCGGGGTGGTCGGCCTCACGGCCGCGGTCGGGGTGCTGTCGGTCGCCGACTCGATCTATTATCAGGCGGTGACCGTGGCCCAGGAGGGGGCCGAAATCTCGTGGCAGATCTCGTTCGGGACAGGCATGCTGGCGCTTTTCATCCTCGTCGCGGGCAGCCTGCTGGCGGGCGTCATCCCCGCCTACCGGGCCCTGAGCATCAAGGCTGTAGATGCAATACGTGAAGAATAACTATCAAATTCAATAGATTACGGCTATGAAAAAATTTCTGAAAATCTTTCTGGGTGTGCTCTTTGCGGCGCTGTTGCTCGGAACGTTCGTGTTCCTGTGGCAGAAGACCCGTCCGGTAAAGGTAGTCTACACGATCGTACAACCCAAACTCGACACGCTCAAACAATTCGTGGTCGCCACCGGCAAGGTCGAACCCCGCGACGAGGTGCTGATCAAGCCCCAGATTTCGGGTATCGTTTCCGACGTCTACAAGGAGGCCGGCCAGATGGTGCGCAAGGGCGAGGTGATCGCCACGGTTAAGGTCGTCCCGGAGATGGGACAGCTTTCGAGCGCCGAATCGCGCGTTTCGGTAGCCGAAATATCGCTGGCGCAGACCCGCCGCGAATTCGGCCGCACGGAAACACTGCACGACAAGGGCGTCGTCTCGGACGAGGAGTTCGAACAGGGGCGCACCGACCTCCAGAAAGCCGAGGAGGAACTGCAGAACGCCAAGGAGAACCTGGAGATCGTCAAAAACGGCATCACCAGCCGCTACAAGGAGCTCAGCAACACGCAGATCCGATCGACGATCGACGGTATGATCCTCGACGTGCCGATCAAGGTCGGAAACTCGGTGATCCAGGCCAACACGTTCAACGACGGTACGACCATCGCCTCCGTAGCCGACATGTCGAACATGCTCTTCCGGGGCAACGTCGACGAAACGGACGTCGGCAAGTTGCACGAAGGCATGCCCGTGAAACTGACGATCGGCGCCCTGCAGAACGTCGAACTGGATGCCAACCTGGAGTACGTTTCGCCCAAAGCGACCGAGGATAACGGCGTCATCATGTTCGAAGTGAAGGCTGCCGTGAAGATTCCCGCCGACGTCTTCGTGCGCGCCGGGTACAGTGCCAACGCCAGCATCGTGATCGAAAGCCGCGAAGGCGTGCTCACGCTTCCCGAGAGCACCGTCGAATTCGAGGGTGAGAAAACGTATGTCTACCTGCTCACCAGCGCCGAGGACATCGCAGAGCAGACCTTCGATAAACGCGAGGTCAAGATAGGCCTTTCGGACGGCATCAACATCGAACTTACCGAAGGCGTGACCGCCGACGACAAAGTCCGCGGCGCGAAGGAAGACAAGAAGAAATAACCCCAAATGCACCGCAGCATGAAAACCAGCACCCTATTCGCCGCTCTCTGTACAGCTGCCGCTGCTCTCTGCGCAATGTCCGCGGAGGCCCAGACCGCACCGGCTGCACCTCAAGCCGCCGCAGCACCGGCACCCGGCACGCCCTGGTCGCTCGACGACTGCATCGGTTATGCCCTGGCCAACAACATCGACGTGCAGCAACGCGCCCTGCAGGTCGAACAGAACGAGGTGGAACTCTCGACGGCCAAATACAGCCGCCTGCCCGACCTGAACGCCTCGATCGGAGGCGACGCATCGTTCGGCCGCGTACTCTCGAGCGACAATACTTACAAGGACAACAACCAGACCTCGGGTTCGCTCAACATCTCGACCAGCCTCCCCGTATTCCAGGGCATGCGCATCAACCGCCAGGTCAAAGGCGGCAAACTCGACCTGGCCGCAGCCATGCAGGATCTGGAACGTGCCCGCGAAGACGTGTCGATCAACGTCATGACACTCTACCTGGAGGTACTTTACAACAAGGAACTCACCGACGTTGCCGAACGCCAGCTCGCCCTGAGCACCCTGCAGGCCACGCAGAGTCGCGAACTGGTCGCCGCCGGCAAACAGCCGGAATCGGCCCGGTACGAAAGCGAGGCGCTCATGGCCAAAGACCAGCTGAGCCTGACCCAGGCCCGCAACGACCTGCAACTGGCACTGCTCAACCTGAGCCAGGCCCTCAACCGCGAGAGCGCCGCAGGGTTCGACGTCGTGGTTCCGGAGCTCGACAGCGTGACGCTCGCCTCGCTGCACCGGCTGGGCACGGCAGACGGGGTCTACAACTATGCAGTGGAAAACCGTCCGCATATCAAGGCGGAGCGGCTGCGGCTCGAAAGTTCGGAGAATTCAGTCCTCATTGCCAAATCGGCACTCTATCCCTCCATCTCGCTTTCAGGCGGCTACGGCACGGGGGTGTACAGCGCCGACAGCGATAAGTTCTGGGCCCAGATGCGCCATAACAGCCGCGAATACGTCGGACTGTCGATGAACATCCCGATCTTCAACCGCCGCGCCACGCGCAACAATATCCGCTCGGCACAGCTTTCGGCCCGCAGCCAGCGGCTCGCCCTGAGCGGAGCCCAGCGGTTCAGCGGTT
>OGRA01002101.1_pt1 | contig 17438 bp, 17 predicted proteins | sample 1553351 | NCBI WGS metagenome assembly OGRA01 (sample SAMEA2580056, study PRJEB22360) | human gut metagenome | biome: human gut; feature: human-associated habitat; material: faeces | place: Denmark | collected 2008/2010
ATATAAATAGTGTGCCATATGGCGATTTGTACGGGAAAGGAAGAAACTTATGAAGTGGAAGAAATATACGATTGAGACAACGACAGCCGCAGAAGATTTCATGAGTTCCATGCTGATGGACCTTGGAATTGAAGGAATCGAAATAGAAGATAACATTCCTTTGAGTAAAGAAGATCAGGCGGATATGTTCATTGATTTTTTGCCGGAACTTCCGCCGGATGAAGGAAAAAGCCATGTGAGCTTTTATGTGGAAGATGATGGAAATGACCAGACGGAACTTTTGAAACAGGTAAAGATCGGATTGGAAAATTTACGCAGTATGGTGGAAGTTGGATCGGGTGTGATCTCTTCTTCAGAGACAGAAGATCTTGACTGGATCAACAACTGGAAAAAATATTTCTCTTCATTTACGATTGAAGATATTCTGATCAAACCGACATGGGAAGAATTAAAGGAAGAGGACAAAGATAAATTTCTGATCGAAATTGATCCGGGAATCTCGTTTGGAACAGGAAAGCATGAAACCACACAGCTTTGCATTCGCCAGCTTTTAAAGTATATTCGTGGAAATGAGACCTACACTCCGAAAGAGAAGCATCCGAAAGTACTTGACGTGGGATGCGGCAGCGGAATTCTTTCTATTGTGGCATTGAAGCTTGGTGCAAGAGAAGTTGTGGGGACAGATCTGGATGCAGATTGCATGGTTTCCACAAAGGAAAACATGGAAGTAAACCATCTGGATTTAAATCTCGGAACATTTTATGTAGGTAATCTGATCGATGATGAGAAACTTCAGGAGACAGTCGGCACAGAGGAATATGAGATTGTTGTGGCAAATATTCTTGCAGATGTTATTATTCCTATGGCACCGGTCATTCCTGCAAGACTGAAAAAAGGCGGTTATTTTATTACTTCCGGAATTATTGATTTCAAGGAAAATGAAGTCAAAGAAGCAATCGAAAAAGCAGGCCTTAAAGTGATTGAAATTAATCATCAGGGTGAATGGGTCAATATTACGGCTCAGAAACTGTAGACAGTATTTCATGTGGAAATGGAGCAGGTATGTATCAGTTTTTTGTGGATGAGCAGCAGGTACAACAAGGTCAGATTGTCATTACCGGACAGGATGTGAATCATATCGGTAATGTGCTTCGGATGAAACCGGGAGAAAAAGTGCGTATCAGCGATTCAAATGAGCACTCTTATTTTTGCAGAATTACAGAGATAACAGAGGATGAAGTTATAGCTGCAATCGAAGAAAAGGACGAGCTTGGAACAGAGTTCGCGCATAAAGTATATTTGTTTCAGGGACTCCCAAAGAGTGACAAACTGGAACTGATCATACAAAAGGCAGTGGAACTTGGCGTGTACGAGGTCGTTCCGGTAGCTATGAAAAACTGTGTTGTTAAACTGGATCAGAAGAAAGCTTTGAATAAACAGAAGAGGTGGCAGGCAATCGCAGAGAGTGCGGCAAAGCAGTCAAAGAGAACTGTAATTCCGCAGGTACAGATGCCGGTTTCGTGGAAAGAAGCAGTGGAACTTGCAAAGAAACTGGATATTACACTCGTACCGTACGAAAACGAGAGAGGGATGGCAGCGACGCGGGAAATCATTCGGCAGATTCCCCAAGGGGCATCCATCGGAATTATGATCGGACCCGAAGGCGGATTTGCGGATGCAGAGATTGCAGCTGTGGATGGCAATATGCACCGTATTTCTCTGGGCAGAAGGATTCTGCGCACAGAGACCGCTGGACTTGCAACATTATCTATGTTAATATATGAGCTTGACATGTAGACAGGAGCAAAGAAAAATGGAAGCATATTTGGATAATTCGGCTACTACACGCTGTAGTAAAGATGCAGCGGATATGGTAATGCAGCTTTTGACACAGGATTATGGAAATCCGTCGTCTATGCATAATAAGGGAGTCATTGCTGAAAACTATATGAATGATGCCCGCAAGAAAATTGCAAAGACACTGAAAGTGCAGGAGAAGGAAATCTGCTTTACTTCGGGAGGAACGGAGTCTAATAATCTTGCAATTATTGGAACGGCAGAGGCAAATAAAAGAAGCGGAATGCATGTGATTACGACTGCAATCGAGCACCCGTCAGTATCCAATACGATGGTGCGTTTGGAGGAACATGGATATGAAGTGACGTATCTTCCGGTTGATGCATATGGTGTGATTTCGTTGGAGGATCTGAAGGCGGCAATTCGTCCGGATACCATATTGGTGTCATTGATGCATGTAAATAATGAAATTGGGGCAGTGGAACCTGTAGCGGAGGCAGGAACTTTGATCAAACAGGTCAATCCACAGACGCTTTTCCATGTGGATGCGATTCAGTCTTATGGCAAAATGCGTATTTATCCATCAAAAATGGGCATCGATCTGTTATCGGTAAGTGGACATAAAATTCATGGACCCAAGGGCAGTGGATTTTTATACATCAAAGATAAGACAAAGATAAAACCATTGATCAATGGTGGTGGACAGCAGAGAGGGATGCGTTCCGGAACTGAAAATGTTCCGGCAATTGCAGGACTTGGTGTGGCAGCGGAAGAGATTTATACGGGATTTGATGAAAAAATAGACCGTATGTATGAATTGCGTGAGCATTTTATTGAAGAAGCACAGAAAATTCCAGGTGTAAGTATCAACGGCAAACTTAACAGAGAGAGCGCACCGCATATTGTAAGTGTCAGTATTGAAGGGGTGCGTGCGGAAGTTATGCTGCATGCGCTTGAGGATAAAGAAATTTATGTATCTGCGGGCAGTGCCTGTTCGTCAAACAAACCGGCAGTGAGCAGAACGTTAAAAAGCATTGGTCTGAAAGATACATTGTTGGATTCTACTATTCGTTTCAGTTTTTGTGTAGATACGACACAGGAAGAGATTGATTATGCGTTGGAAGAAATGAATCGTGTAATTCCAATGCTTCAAAAATATACAAGACATTAGAAAAGGAGAACAGAATGTATAAAGCATTTTTGATTAAATATGCAGAAATTGCGATCAAAGGAAAGAACCGTTATCTGTTTGAAGATGCGCTGGTACATAATATTGAGTATCAGTTAAAAAATGTAGATGGAACATTTCATGTACGCAAAGAGAATGGCCGCATTTATGTAGAGACTGAAGGTTCATATGATTATGATGAAACCGTGGAAACCTTACAGCGGGTTTTTGGTATTGTTGGAATTTGTCCGGTTGTGCTGCTGGAAGATGAGGGGTTTGATAAGCTGGCAGAGGAAGTTGTTGCATATGTGGACAAAACTTATGCAGACAAAAATTTTACCTTTAAAGTTGATGCAAGGCGTGCGAGAAAGAATTACCCGATGACCTCGATGGAAATCAATGCAGCATTGGGAGAAAAAATTCTGGATGCTTTTCCTGAAACAAAAGTAGATGTACATCATCCGCAGGTGATGATTCATGTGGAAATTCGTCCTATGATTAATGTCTATTCCACAGAAATTCCGGGACCGGGTGGTATGCCACTTGGTACAGCAGGCCGTGCTATGTTGCTTTTGTCCGGTGGAATCGATAGTCCGGTAGCTGGATATATGATTTCAAAGCGAGGCGTAACTTTGGAAGCAACTTATTTCCATGCACCACCTTATACCAGCGAGCGCGCAAAGCAAAAAGTTGTGGATCTTGCAAAGAAAGTTGCAAGATATTCCGGACCAATTAAACTTCATGTTGTTAATTTTACCGATATTCAGTTATATATTTATGAAAAATGCCCGCATGAGGAACTTACGATTATCATGCGTCGCTATATGATGAAAATTGCAGAGCATTTTGCAAAAGAAGGCAAGTGTCTTGGAATGATTACGGGAGAGAGTATTGGACAGGTAGCAAGTCAGACAATGCAGTCTCTTGCAGTTACCAATGAGGTCTGCGAGATGCCGGTATATCGTCCTCTGATTGCCATGGACAAGCAGGACATTGTATCAATTGCAGAAAAAATTGATACGTATGAGACTTCCATTTTACCATACGAAGATTGTTGCACAATCTTTGTGGCAAAGCATCCGGTTACAAAGCCAAACTTGACTTATATCAAAAAATCAGAGCGCAAGCTGGAAGAAAAAATAGATGAATTAATGCAGACTGCTATCGACACAACGGAAACAATTATGGTAGATGCTGAGTAAAACAAAAGGAAGACCCATTCGGGTCTTCCCTGTTTTGTTCACAATCGTTTTATTATGTCATAAATTACCCAATGATGTATGGCTTAAGTGCCTCAAGTACTTCGTCGAGATTGGTCTCTGTATGGATTGCTAAATCGATTGGTTTGGATAAATCTAAACTGAAAATACCCATGATTGATTTTGCATCGATAACATATCTACCAGAGATTAAATCGAAGTCATACTCGAACTGAGAAATTGCGTTGACAAATGATTTTACTTTTCCGATGGAATTTAATGAAATTTGTACTGTTTTCATAATGAAAACCTCCTTAAACTATTCATGTTTTTCTATCTTTGATAGTAATATTTTTCCATGGAAAAGTCAAGAAATGTATTAAGTTTTCCGACAGGAAACTTAATATACAGCGTCAGCCCATTTGCCAAAGGCAAATGATATATGGGCTGAATGAAGTTTTTTATATAAGGAGTAGAAATGAAAAAAGCAGCATTACACAATCTGGGATGTAAAGTAAATGCATACGAGACAGAAGCGATGCAGCAGATGCTTGAAGATGCAGGGTATGAGATCGTACCTTTTTCGGAAGTCGCAGATGTATATGTAATTAACACCTGTTCGGTGACGAACATGGCAGACCGCAAATCCCGTCAGATGCTTCATCACGCCAAAAAAATGAATCCGCAGGCTGCGGTTGTTGCGGCAGGGTGTTATGTGCAGACAAAAGAAGAAGAGGCAAAGCTGGATGATGCAATCGATATTTTGATCGGAAATAATCAGAAAGCAGAATTGGTAGGACGTCTTGACGAATATTTTGCCAAAACAGAAAGGGCTACCAGCAAACAGGAAGAAAAAGTTGAGGCTGTGGTTGATATCAACCACATACATCAGGATTTTGAAGAACTTGGACTGAAACAGACGGCAGAGCATACGAGAGCTTTTGTAAAGGTGCAGGACGGATGCAATCAGTTTTGCAGTTATTGTATTATCCCTTACGCCCGTGGAAGAGTCAGAAGCCGTGGAATTGAGAGTGTTTTAAAGGAGATCAGAGGACTGGCAGAAAAAGGATATCAGGAAGTAGTACTTACCGGAATCCATTTAAGCTCTTATGGTGTAGACTGTGATAACAATCTGCTTCATCTCATACAGGAAGTTCACAAGATTGATGGAATTAGAAGAATCCGTCTGGGTTCGTTAGAACCTAAAATCGTGACAGAAGAGTTTGCAGGAGAACTGGCAAAATTAGAAAAAATCTGTCCACATTTTCATTTGTCGTTACAGAGCGGATGCGATGATACGTTAAAGCGTATGAATCGTAAATATACAGCGGAAGAATATGAAGAGGGGTGTCGTCTACTTCGGAAATATTTTATTCATCCGGCGATTACAACAGATGTCATTGTGGGATTCCCGGGAGAAACAGAGGAAGAATTTGCAACGACGGAGGCATTTTTAGAGAAGATCCATTTCTATGAAATGCACATTTTCAAATATTCCAAAAGACAGGGCACGCGTGCTGCGGTCATGGAAAATCAGGTTCCGGAAGAAATCAAGACAAAACGCAGTGCAAAACTTTTGGCATTGTCAGCGAAAATGTCAAAAGAATTCCGGGAATACTATCTTGGAAGTGAGCAGGAGGTTCTTTTTGAGGAACAGGTACCGGTGGATGGAACACCAATGTATGTAGGATATACAAAGGAATACGTAAAGGTAGCAGTACAATCCGAAGAAAAATTGGACAATGTCATGAAAACAGGAAAAATTACTGCCGCAATACACGACGATTTATATCTTATGATCTAAGGAACAAGATTAGAGGTTGTATTTTTGTGTAAATTCGTTTACAATATATAAAATAGAGCTTGTTAGAAATAAGAACAAGAGCAGGGGCGGCAAACATGGAGAACATTAATAATACACAATTTTTTACAGTACAAAAGGAGCCGGAGTTACAGGTCAGGGACGTTCTTGAAATTGTATTCCGTGCATTGAGTGAAAAAGGATACAATCCGGTGAACCAGATTGTTGGATATATTATGTCAGGAGATCCGACATATATTACAAGTCACAATAATGCAAGAAGTCTGATTATGAAGGTAGAGCGTGATGAACTGGTAGAAGAAGTTCTTCGGGCTTATATCAAGAACAATTCCTGGGAATAATCCGGTACGGGAGATTTATGCGGATTTTAGGATTAGATTTTGGTTCAAAGACAGTTGGAGTTGCAGTGAGTGATGAGCTTCTGATTACTGCGCAGGGGGTGGAGATTATTCGAAGAAAATCCCAGTCAAAACTGCGGCAGACACTGGCGCGAATCGATGAACTGGTAGGCGAGTACAAAGTGGAGAAAATTGTACTTGGCTACCCTAAAAACATGAATAATACAGAAGGCGATCGTTGCGAAAAAACAAAAGAATTTAAGGAGATGCTTGAAAAACGCTGTGGACTTCCGGTAATTCTATGGGACGAGCGCCTGACAACCGTTGCAGCGGATCAATCTATGATGGAGATGGGCATTCGCCGCGAAAACCGCAAGGAATATGTGGACGAAATTGCGGCAATATTTATTTTGCAGGGATATTTGGATTATTTGTCCAATCATCCAGAAGAAAAGGCTTGATTTGAACAGAAAGACAGTTTGTTGAGAGGTTTTTGCATGGAAAAAATTAATTTTATAGATCCCGATACCAATGAAGTGGTAGAGTTTGCAGTTGAGGAAGAAACTCAGCTGAATGGAATTAAGTATTTACTTGTTTCTGATGGAATTGAAAGCGGAGACAGTGAAGCATATATATTAAAAGAAATTACAACACAAGACGAGGAAGTACTTTATGAGATGGTTGATGATGATGTAGAATTTGCAGCTATCGCTAAGGTATTTGCTGAACTTGCGGATGAAGAAACACAGCTTTTATTTTAGAAGAAGAGCGGAAAATTATTGTGTCAGGTTATCTGTGAATACCTGATATTCATTTCAAAACCAAGAAGGAGGATATATGAAAAAGCAGGAAAAACAGCATAGTAAGCTCAAAATCATTCCATTGGGAGGTTTGGAGCAGATCGGTATGAACATTACTGCCTTTGAGTACGAAGACAGTATTATTGTTGTGGATTGCGGTTTATCATTCCCGGAGGACGATATGTACGGTGTAGATCTTGTTATTCCGGATGTGACATATTTAAAGGACAATATTGACCGTGTGAAAGGATTTTTTATTACACATGCCCATGAGGATCATATTGGAGCGATTCCATATGTACTTCGCGATGTTAATGTCCCAATTTATGCAACAAAGCTTACGACAGCAATTATTGAGCACAAATTAGAAGAGCATGATATGCTCAAGAAGACAAAGCGTAAAGTCGTAAAATACGGACAGCATATTAATCTTGGCTGTTTCCGTGTAGAGTTTATCAAGACAAATCACAGTATTCAGGATGCAGCAGCGCTTGCTATCTATTCACCGGCAGGAATTGTTGTGCATACCGGAGATTTTAAAGTGGATTATACACCGGTATTTGGTGATGCAATTGATCTGCAGCGTTTTGGTGAGATTGGAAAGAAAGGTGTTCTTGCACTTCTTTGCGACAGTACTAATGCAGAACGTCCGGGATTTACAAAGTCAGAGAAATCTGTTGGTAAGACTTTGGACAATATTTTCGCAGAGCATAAAAACACACGCATTATCATCGCAACATTTGCATCAAATGTAGACAGAGTCCAGCAGATTATTAATTCTGCGGATAAATTCGGACGTAAGGTAGCTATCGAAGGCAGAAGTATGGTGAATATTATTTCTATCGCTTCCGAACTGGGTTACCTGTCATTGCCGGATAATATTCTGATTGATGTTGATCAGTTGAAGAATTATCCGGATGAGCAGACCGTTATTATTACAACCGGAAGTCAGGGAGAATCGATGGCGGCATTATCCCGTATGGCATCCGGCATGCACCGTAAAGTATCTATTAAGCCAAATGATACGATCGTATTCAGTTCTCATCCGATTCCAGGAAATGAGAAGTCGGTTACCGGTGTGATCAACGATCTTATGAGAAAAGGTGCCGATGTTATATTTGAGGATGTTCATGTATCCGGACATGCATGTCGTGAGGATATCAAGTTGATTTATTCTCTGGTAAATCCATTGTATGCTATTCCGGTTCATGGAGAGTATAAGCATCTGGTTGCGCAGGCGAAGATCGCAGAGGAACTTGGATATGACAGTGACCATATTAAGATCCTTTCTTCCGGTGATGTGCTTGAAATTGACGAGAATGGTGCGGATGTTACCGGACATGTACAGGTTGGAAATATTATGGTAGATGGTCTTGGCGTAGGTGATGTCGGAAACATTGTATTGCGTGACCGTCAGCGTCTGGCAGAAGATGGAATCATTATTGTTGTTATGACACTTGAGAGTGGATCCGGTCAGGTACTTGCTGGTCCGGATATTGTATCTCGTGGATTTGTATATGTACGTAACTCCGAGAGCCTTATGGATGAAGCAAAGACGGTTCTCGACCGAACAATGGAATATTGTATGGATCACAATATTACCGATTGGGGAAAGATTAAAAATGAGGTCAAAGACGCTTTGGGAGATTTCGTCTGGAAAGAGACAAAGAGACGTCCAATGATTATGCCAATCATTATGGAAGTATAGGAGTAACCTATGGACATTAATAAGGCTTTATTTAAATTCATCAAAATAGGATTTACGATTATGATCATATTGTTTGTTCTGCTCGCGACTGTTTATCTGAGCAGAACAGGATATGATTATGGGTATCGCCTTTTTACAGAGACTGCGGTGGATGAGGCGCCGGGAACGGATATTCTCGTACAGATTAAGCAGGAAACATCGAACTGGCAGGTTGGCAAGCTGTTGGAACAAAAAGGCCTGGTAAGAGATGGGAAACTTTTTTACCTGCAGCTTAAGACATCTGCTTACAGTAAGAGTATAAAGCCGGGGGTCTATACATTGAACACTTCTATGACCCCGAAAGAGATGATGATCGTTATGTCAGGACAGGAAACACAGACAGAGGCTACGGAAGAGGAAACCACCTCTTAAAAAATTGACAAGTTATACCTGACAAAGCTGACGATGATACACCATTGAGGACATTGATATGATAGTAGAGAAACGTCTGGTGACATATATCAATTCTCTGGATACAGGGAATACAAAAGTACTGGATGAGATCGAACGAGAAGCTCTGGATTCCTATGTGCCGATTATTCGCAAGGAGATGCAGAGCTTTTTGAAACTGTTGCTGGCAATGAACCGGCCGAAAAGAATTCTTGAGGTTGGGACTGCAGTTGGTTTTTCATCGATACTCATGGCGGAGTATGCACCAAAAGATTGTAAGATTGTTACAATAGAAAATTACGAAAAAAGGATACCGATTGCACGTGCGAATTTTGTTCGGGCAGGAAAGGAAAAGCAGATTGCATTATTAGAGGGAGATGCGGCAGATGTATTAAAGACGCTGAATGAGCCATTTGATCTGATTTTTATGGATGCAGCTAAAGGACAGTACATTCATTTCATGCCGGATATTTTACGGCTTCTTAAAACAGGTGGAACACTGGTGTCGGACAATGTGTTGCAGGATGGCGATATTATCGAATCCCATTATGCGGTGACCCGTCGTAACCGTACGATTTATAAACGGATGCGGGAATATTTGTACGAACTGACACACAGAGAGGATTTGGTGACAGCAGTGCTTCCGGTAGGAGATGGAATTACGGTAAGCACAAAAGTTGAGGAAAACAATTCGGTGGAAGAAGAGAGGCAGGATAAGGATGAGAGAGATTGAGTTACTAGTCCCGGCGAGCAGTCTGGAAGTGTTAAAAATTGCAGTAATTTATGGTGCAGATGCGGTATATATTGGAGGAGAGGCTTTTGGACTTCGTGCGAAAGCAAAGAATTTCTCCATGGAAGATATGGCAGAAGGTATTGCTTTTGCACATGCACATAATGTAAAAGTCTATGTTACTGCAAATATTCTTGCACACAACTATGATTTAGATGGTGTGCGGGAGTATTTTAAAGAATTGAAAGATATGAAACCGGACCGCCCGGATGCACTCATTATTTCGGATCCTGGTGTGTTTATGATTGCAAAAGAAGTCTGTCCGGAAATTGAACGTCATATCAGCACGCAGGCAAACAATACCAATTATGGAACCTATCTTTTCTGGAAAGAACAGGGAGCAAGCCGTGTAGTGACGGCTCGTGAATTATCATTGAAGGAAATCAAAGAAATTCGTGAGCGCATTCCGGATGACCTTGAAATTGAAACATTTATTCATGGCGCAATGTGTATTTCCTATTCTGGAAGATGTCTGTTATCCAATTATTTTACGGGAAGAGATGCAAATAAAGGTGCCTGTACGCATCCGTGCCGGTGGAAGTATTCGGTGGTTGAGGAAAAGCGACCGGGAGAGTACCTTCCGGTATATGAAAACGAACGTGGAACCTATATCTTTAATTCCAAGGATCTGTGTATGATCGAACACATTCCGGATCTGATTGATGCAGGAATTGACAGTTATAAAATCGAAGGACGCATGAAGACTGCGTTATATGTTGCAACGGTTGCGAGAACTTATCGTAAGGCGATTGATGATTATCTGGAATCACCGGAAAAATACAAAGAGAATATGCCATGGTATTTAGATCAGATCAAAAGCTGCACATACCGTCAGTTTACGACTGGATTTTTCTATGGAAAACCAACAGAGGAAACTCAGATATATGATAATAATACTTATGAAAAAGGGTATACATACCTTGGAATCGTAGGCAAGAAAAATGCAGATGGTATGTATCAGCTGGAGCAGCGCAATAAGTTTTCGGTAGGCGAAACGATTGAGGTAATGAAGCCAAATGGAGAGAATCTTGAAGTTGTCGTACAGCGTATGACAGATGAAAACGGGGAGGAGATCACATCCTGTCCGCATCCACAGCAGATTTTTTATGTGGATCTTGGAGTAGAACTGGATATGTATGATATTCTCCGCAGACGTGAGAATGAAGCAATCGCATTGGACTAGTATAGCATTTTAAGAGAATATTAAGAAAACACCCTCTGGTCATTCATTGCGAAAGGCCAGAGGGTGTGCTAGTATTATAGATAAAGTGAGTGCGAAATCAGAGTGATGGAAGCACGAAAAGATAAACTGACAGATGGGCAAGAGGAGGATTTGTATGAGGCAGAATTTGAAAAAACTGATCGCATTTGTATGTGCGGTTGCAATGGTGATTACGATGGCTCCGGCAAACGCCGAGGCAGCAAAAAAGAAGGTGGCTTTTGTCAAGAGTTATACCGCTTTGTACGAGAATGATACGAATAAGGGTGTGTATACATATACAGTTAAGAATCTGATTAAGGGACAGAAGGTAAAGTGGTCCATTTCCGGAACTGGTAAGAGATATGCAAAGTTGTCAAAGACGACAACAAAAGTATCAAGAACGACTTCTTCCAACAAATTGACAATTCGTACTAAGAAAAAGACTGCAGCAAAGAACAAGACTGTGATTGTGACAGCTAAAATCTACAACAGGAACGGAAAGTTACAGTATACATTAGTGGCAAAGACTGCAAAAATCAAGGTACTTCCTACAAAGATTCAAATTGTAGGAGATGCTGCAGATCAGACAGAATTCTTGATTGGTAAAACCTATCAGTTTCAGTTTAAAATTACACCAGCGAATGCCACAAGCAAAAATGTGTGGTCTGCAACAGATGAGACAGGTGCAAAAATTACACAGATGACAAGCAGTGGTGCTTTTACACCTGCTAAAGAAGGAACCTATACAATTTGCGTACAGGCAAAGAATGGAAGCAAGGTTGTTAAAACAGCGAAGAAGACGATTAAGGTCGGAACGACCATGACCGATGCAAAACAGACGGCAGTGAAGAAAATCGTAGCAGAATATTCAAGTTCTGCAAAGAATCTTGTTACGAAAGACAGTTTTCAGGTAACAAATGCTGCGGGGGAGAGAAGCGAAGTGAAATCTATCGAATTTTCGACTGATGGCAAAGAAGTTACTCTGAATTTATATGCAAATCTGAAAGATGAGAAGGAATATATGGTGACGGATGGCAAGATGTCCTACAATTTTACTGCACATATCGGGCAGCCCGTAAGTCTGAAAATTCTGACAACACAGGTGACGGCAGAGAGGGAGACACCGCCCTTCTCCAAGCGGAGGCGCGTCTTGTCCATCTCCAACTCCAGCACGGCTGGTATTGATGTATTAGATGCATATCCTGGAACTGTGGAGTATGACTACAAGATTACGAATGGATATCTCACCGATCAGAATAAAATCTTTATGAAGAAAGTCGGAGATACCGGTATTATTAATCTGACTTATACAAATAAAGATGATAATAAGCTGGTATTTAAGGATACTGCAACGGTAGTATGTGTTGCGGCCAATGCGGCAGAAGATACCAATTTAACATTGACAACATCGGAAAAAGCGCCAGATTACGGTGTGGCTTCTTACAAAGACAACCGTAAGGTCGCATCCGGCAGTAATTATTATGCGCATTTCCGTGCTCTTGATGAAGATAAGAACGAAATCAAATATGATGCAGTAAGTTTTGAATCTTCTGATCCGGATACATTGCTTATCAATAATGAGAGCAATGGTGTTGCGAAGGTAACTGCGGTAAAGAGCGGAACGGTTCGTATTATTGTTACAGCAACTAAGGGAAAACAGGAATACACTTATACCTATGAAGTGACAGTTGCAGAACCTGCATATTTGAAAAATATAAAATTAGATCAGAACACACTGATGTTATCCAATCGCTATGTTGCAGGATACAGGGGCTATATTAATGTTGAGGCAACAGATCAGTACGGAGATGATTTCGCATTGAACAATGAGTCAGTACAGATTACAGGAACAAATGCCTATGCTGTAAAATATGATGAGATTAATGACCGTATTATTGTGGATCCGACGGGGATGACCGCAGGTACATACAGCTATACCATGACCGTAACAGCAGGAAGTCATAAAGCAACAACAGGATTTAATGTCGTTGTCCAGACACCGCCGGAAAATGGTGCAGTTACATACAAGATTGATATGGATCAGCCGGTTGTTGATATGGCATTGAAAGGAACGGAAAATGATCTTGTAAATGCAAAAACAGTAAATATACGTCTGGCACAATACAAAGGCGGTATATTCTATGATTACGTTTACATCCAGTCTGCTACAATTAAAAAGGGTGATCTGTACTACACAACAGATCTGACAAAGACTGGAACTTCTATAGCCGGAAGTACTGTTTCAGGAACGACCATTCCGGTTACAACAGTATCTTTGAATAAAAACGTAGCAACAAAAGCGCAGACCGGAGTGTATGCCATTGAATTAAAGTTTTATGCAGGAAGCAATACCGCAGGTCTTGCTACGGTCAATGGATACCTTGAAGTTACTGACAGCCAGATAGCGCCGGAAATTGCCGTGGAGCAAACGACAGCATCTGCGTCATGTACGACAGCTTTGAATCTTGCAAAGAATTGTCTGAGTGTTGCCGGCGTGAGTGGAGAAATTGTAGAGTGTACAGTCACTGGTACAAATACATCCGGTTCGGCTTATAAGCTTGCAACAAAGGAATCGGTAAATATTAAATCCGTTACTGTACAGACCACAATGACATTATCGGATGGAACCAAAGTAGTATCAAATTATGAGATTTCTGTGGGTAAGACATTAAAGAATCTATAAGAGATATGGAACGCTGTACTAGAAAAATGAATGCGCGCGACGAAAGTCGCGCGCATTTGTATTCTATATATTTAGAACCATTATTTGTAAAAATTGATGATTCGATCAAGTCTTGCAGTCATATTGGAAAGCAAAGCATCTAATATTGTGATAGCTGCCATTGTTTCCACAACAACAACCGCACGTGGAACAATAATTGGATCATGACGGCCTTTGATAGTAATCTCAATGTCCTCACCGGATTTATTTACCGTATGCTGTGTTGCAGCAATGGATGGTGTAGGTTTTACAGCAGCGCGGAAAACAAGCGGAGAACCGTCGCTCATGCCACCGAGCGTTCCACCGGAATGATTGGTGGCTTTTTTAATTGTGTTGCCGTCCATAACGAAAGCATCATTGTTTGTAAGTCCGGTAGATGTTGCAACAGAAAAACCGTCTCCGATTTCAAAACCTTTGACCGCACCAATGGAAAGGATTGCCTTGGCAAGATTGGCATCCAGTTTTTCGAAAACAGGATCGCCCAGACCGATCGGCAGACCGTTGACAATACATTCAATGATACCGCCGGATGAATTCGTTTCGTTCAGACATTTTTCCAAATAAGCGGCAGCTTCTTCGGCCGCTTTTGTATCCGGCATATATAAGGCATTGTCATTGACAACGGAAGCATCGAAACGAGTGGCATCCACGGAAACAGGGCCGATGGATTTGCTGTATGCAAAACAGGTAATGCCCATCTGTTCCAGAACTTTTGCTGCGACAGCACCTCCGGCAACGCGACCGATTGTTTCACGACCGGAGGAACGTCCGCCACCGCGATAATCGCGAAAACCATATTTTACATCAAAACCAAGATCGGCATGGCCGGGACGATAGTAGGAGGCAATCTCACTGTAATCTTTCGAATGCTGATCCTTGTTCCATACCATCATGGAAATTGGTGTACCAGTTGTTTTCCCTTCAAAAATACCGGAAAGAATTTCCACAGTATCGGACTCGTTTCGCTGGGTTGTAAATTTGGACTGTCCCGGCTTTCTGCGATCAAGATATTTTTGAATATCTTCCTCACAAAGCTGCAGTCCGGCAGGGCAGCCATCCACAACAACACCGATTCCTTTGCCGTGGGATTCGCCCCATGTAGTGATTCTGAATATATTTCCAAATGAAGATCCTGCCATAATTTCCTCCTCAGGTATAAGCGTTTTCTTACCATAGTATAATGAACCTTAAGTTGAATAGTCAAGGAACTTATGATATATTTTTTATTGGGCACATATGTAACATCTGTCCTTTGAACTTGCCGAAGGCAATTTTAAATGGGCTGATGTTCAAGGTGAGAGGAGTAACAAAATGGAGTTTAATGCAGTATTTCTGGATTGACAAGAGCCTTACGAACGAAGACTTTGAATATACGATCAATCGCTGTTATACCAGCTATATGCAGCAGACGAATGATGTACTTTTTAATCTGCTTGATTCCCATGATACCAAGCGGCTTCGTTCGGATGTGAAAAATCTGGATGAATATTATAGCAACACTGCTTTCCAATGGCATTTTGATACGAAAAATAAAACGATAAGACAGGAAAGAAAAATGGCAAGTTATGAATTATTAAAACAGGAAGGCCGTGCAAAACGCGGTATCTTCCATACGGTGCATGGAGATATTCAGACACCGGTATTTATGAATGTTGGAACAATTGGCGCAATCAAGGGTGCGGTATCCACAGAAGACCTAAAAGAAATTCATTGTCAGGTGGAATTGTCAAACACATACCATCTGCATGTGAGACCGGGGGACAAGTTGATCAAGGAAATCGGTGGTCTTCATAAGTTTATGGTCTGGGATCGTCCGATTCTTACCGATTCCGGCGGATTTCAGGTATTTTCGCTGGCAGGCTTGCGCAAGATTAAAGAAGAAGGTGTGTATTTTCATTCACACGTGGATGGTGCCAAAATTTTTATGGGACCGGAAGAGAGTATGCAGATTCAATCGAATCTTGGCTCTACGATTGCTATGGCTTTTGATGAATGTCCTTCGAGTGTAGCGGATCGCAGATATGTGGAAGATTCTGTCAACCGCACGGCCCGGTGGCTGGAGCGTTGCAAAAAAGAGATGCAGAGACTGAATGCATTGCCGGATACGATCAATAAGGAGCAGCTTTTGTTTGGTATCAATCAGGGAGCAATCTATGAAGATATCCGTATTGACCATGCAAAACGCATTGCAGAGATGGATCTGGATGGCTACGCTGTGGGCGGACTTGCTGTCGGTGAGACACATGAGGAAATGTATCATATTCTGGATGAGACTGTTCCACATCTGCCGGTCAATAAACCAACTTACCTGATGGGAGTTGGTACTCCGGCAAATATTTTGGAAGGCGTTGCCCGTGGAGTGGATTTCTTCGATTGTGTATATCCGAGCCGCAACGGACGCCATGGACATGTGTATACCAATCAGGGAAAACTGAATCTGTTTAATCAGAAATTTGAAAAAGATATGCGTCCGATTGAGGAAGGCTGCCAGTGCCCTGCATGTAGAACCTACAGTCGTGCATATATCCGACATCTTCTGAAAGCAAAAGAAATGCTTGGAATGAGATTATGTGTCTTGCATAACTTGTATTTTTATAATACAATGATGAGTGAGATTCGTCAGGCAATCGAAGAAGGCAATTATAAGGAATACAAGAAACGTAAGATCGATGGCATGATGAACCAGTAATCTTATTAGAAAGATGGAGGAAGAAAATGGATCAGGTTACAATGACAATTCTGATGTTGGTTGTTTGTTTTGGATTAATGTACTTTTTAACGATCAGACCACAGAAGAAAAAAGAAGAAGAATTAAAACAGATGATGGAAACTCTGGAAGTTGGAGACAGCGTGTTGACAACAAGCGGATTTTACGGAGTTGTTGTAGATAAAGTTGATGAAACAACGATCATTGTTGAATTTGGTAACGACAAACATTGCCGTATCCCAATGGAGAAATCAGCAATCCAGGCAATGGAAAAAGCGAACGCATCATCATCTGAAGAATAAGATGAATATTTGATCAAAAGAAAAGAATCTGAGACAGAGAATAGTATCTGTATTTCAGATTCTTTTTTGTTTCTTAATATGTTTTCGTAAATAGGATTAACCAAATCAGTAAATTCTCTTATTTTCTGAATTGGAGGAACAATTATTCGTGTCTTCTTAAAATCAGGAACTGTAAGTTGCTGTTGCGTTGTACCAGTTCCCATAATATGTAATGATTCTATAAATATTTTGCTGTCATGATGTTTTCTTTAGGAACTACTGATATTAACCTAACAATTGGTACGTATGGTTCTTGTCTTAAGCATACAAAACCAATTGTGCCTCTTGCAGATACCGTTACACTTTCATTTATGATTTTTGCATCAGTAGTAAATCCGTAAATCCCCTCATTACTAATTCCATTGGAATATATTGGAACAGTACACTCTTCTGATCTGATTTCTGATACCACCTTA
>OGRA01002117.1_pt1 | contig 17341 bp, 10 predicted proteins | sample 1553351 | NCBI WGS metagenome assembly OGRA01 (sample SAMEA2580056, study PRJEB22360) | human gut metagenome | biome: human gut; feature: human-associated habitat; material: faeces | place: Denmark | collected 2008/2010
TTGCACTCTGTTCTGCAAGGTTTCTGATCTGATCCGCAACAACAGCAAAACCTTTTCCGGCTTCTCCAGCTCTTGCTGCCTCAATCGAAGCATTTAATGAAAGAAGATTTGTCTGGCTTGCAATATCTTCAATCTGTGTGATAATTGCTCCTATCTTCTCAGAGGTTTCATTTATGCGTGACATAGCCTGCACTAATACTTCCATATCTCCACGACTGCCTTCTGCAATCTCCGCATACTTATAGGCTTCATCGTAAGCTGTTCCTAATTCTTCTGCTGTTGTTTTTATTCCGCTTGTAAGTTCATTGATAGTTGCCTGCATTTCCTCAACCGATGCCGCCTGATCCGTTGCGCCTTCTGCTAAAGACTGTGCCGCTTCTGCAAGGTTTGTGGAACCTGTAAGAACCTGCCCCGATGCATCATCTACCCCTCTTACAGTTGTATCAATCTCCTCATTCATTTTTCTTATGCCTGTCAGCAAATCGGTAAATGCTCCTGTATATACTTCCTCACACTCTGTATCAATCGCAAAATTACCTTCTGACATTTCATTTAACATTCTGCCAGAATCTTTAATTATAACTCTAATTCTGTCTGACATTGCAGATACACCAGATACAAGTTCCTTAATTTCATCCTCAGACTCAACCGTTGGAAGTGGAGAATCTATGTCACCCTCTGCAAATGTAATAAATCTGTCCTTTAATTCATTTAATGGTTTTTCAATGCTCTTTGATATTGCAACGGAAAGACTGTTTGAATAAATCGTTGATACTGCAATTACAATTATTATAATTGTCAATGCAGCTATCATAACCGTTCTCAACTGTGCACGTTTAGCGTTTCCAAGTGAAATATTCAAAGCCATAAGTTTCTGTAAAGCATCATCCAACGCCTGATACTTTGGTGCTGCTTCATCGGTCATCATCCGCTGAGCCTGTAATGATTTCGCAGTATCAGTCGTTGCACCGACCTCAATTACTTTTGCATCCACTTCCTTATACTCTGCCCATGCTTTATCAATAGCGTCCATGCAGGCAGTTCCCTCTTTTGTTATCATTGTTGGGCGTATTTTTTCCAAATATTCCTCAAACGATTTAACAGCCTGTTCATGCTGTTCTTTCATACTTTCAATGAGACTATCTGAATCATAACCTACAATACCTCTTGAGGCAGCCCTTACTTCCGCTGATTCATTCATTGCCATAGCAATGTCTCCCTGTGGATACGCATAATTATCCAGTATCGTTCCATAGTTGTTTATCGTATAAAGCATAATCACTACAACCAGTGCTGATAATATTCCAAAAATGAGAATAATCTGTCTGAAAGATTTTTTCAGTCGTGCACCAATCTTCATTTTGTTAAGTTTCTTAAACATTTGTCTTGTCTCCTTCCTAATGGATAAAATGGTTCTTTGTTGTCCCATCAATATGTATATACAAGTCAATATATGACCGTACATCAAGGTGGTTTCAATATAAAAGGCACATTTCAATTATGCACTAACGCATAACCAAAATGTGCCATATACAATCAGATCATGCCAAAAGAAAACAGACTTATCCTGTCTGTCTGTCTGTCTGTCTGTCTGTCTGTCTGTCTGTCTGTCGAGATTATATGTATCAGCCTGCATATATGCAACCCCTTTCTGTGTTTTTTCATATAAAATTTGTTACTTGCAAAATTTTATACATAACCACAGTCCATCTATCTTACTCAAAGGATAACTTATTCCTCGATAAATTACTCGCCATTTCTTGCATTTTTTTATATTTTCGCCATTTTTTGCCTGCTATTAAAACAAATAAAAAGGACGCAGGATTTTACTCCCACGCCCCTAAACTTATCTGGCTTTATCTTCTCTGACTTTTGGCAGCTCCTTCCCTGCCGTTTCCTGCTTTGCCTCCGATGTTTTTCTTGCCGCAAAAGCATCTGCATTATACTTGTACTCCTGTGGTTCAGCTACCATCGGTGAGTAGATGATCTCTCTTTCTGTATCCGGTGCTTTCTGTTCCTTATCCTTTGTCTGCTCCATACGCTTTTCCTTATCAAACTGCACATTCATAGCCAGATTATCCAGCTTATCAATCGAGGCATCCAGATGCAGCTCCATTGATACAAGCAGTTTTTTCACTGCTTTCATAGGGGCAAGCACCGCCTTTGTGAAAGGGTGTTTCTGTTCCTTCTGTGAATAATCCACCTCCGGCTTATCTGCAAAGGTATGGAACGCATTGTTTACGATCTGACCAGCTTCACGGAGTCCCTTTGCAAGAAGTGCTATCCTTGCAATATCCCTGTCTGTAGATACAATCATATCTTTTACCGCTGTTCTGACATTGAGAAGTCTTTTCTTAATTCCTACAAATTCTGTCACCCTGTAAAGTGCCGCCCTGCCCTTTGCCTTTGTTTCATCAACAATATTCTTGGCAGTAGATTTTACCTGTACTTTTATCTCAGATACCTGTGACTTTATCTGCTCACATCTGGCATTGAGTCGCTCCTGTGCTTCTGTTAATGCTTTTTTTGCATTATTGATAAGGGTATCTTCCTGCATTTTCTTGATCTGGTCCTGCATACTGGTAAGTTCTTCTGTCATAGACACAATCTTTTTTTCCAGACCATCCACATAGGTGCATATCTCAAATACATCATTTGCCTGTTCTTTCATAGTATTCTTTTTTAATAAATCGAGAAGTTCTCTTATGATCTCCTCATTAGTAAGTGTCTTTTCTGCTTCCATCTGCTTTTCCTCCTTATAAACAGGGCAGCATATGCCGCCCCTTAGCCTTAATTATCGAAAGGGTGTATCCTTTTTATCCCTGTCGGGATTTCCGTGGTTCTGTTCGGCATTCTCCCTTGCTTTTTCGTTGCTCTTATCCTTTGCTTTCTCATATTCTGCAATAATCTCATTATAGAGCTTCTCCCTGAAATCCTTTGTGACCGGATAGCAGACATCCTGATAAATCGGTTTGCCGTGCTCGTCCACCTGCTTTGTTTTATAAGAAGGCATTGATACAAAGATTTTCTCTTTGCCCTGAAGGATGTTTACATTATTTACAATGAAGCTGTTTTCAAAGTAAATACGGGCAAGTCCCTTGATATTACTGCCTTCCCTTTCATAAGGTGTTACCGTCACGGAAAACTCCGGCATTTCCTGAGTTTTTCCCTGTGTCTGTGTTTCTGCTTTCTCCGGCTCCCTGATTTTTGCATAAGCCTCAAGGATATTAGTATAGAGTTCCTCACGAAACTCTGCCGTGATAGGATTGCATACATCCTTATAAATCACGCTGTTTTTCTCATCACGCTCATTTGAACGGTATCTTGGCATTGATACAAAAAGCTCTCCCTTTTCCTTATTTTCAAGGATTGCGATATTGGTAATCTTGAATGAATCACCAAATACCACGGTCGCAAAACCCTTGATATTGCTGCCATCTTTTGCTCTTACCTCGTTTACCTTAATTGAATACTTCATACGCTGTTCCTCTCTTTCTTATACTTCTGAATTATCATTGTTTTCTGGTATGATAAGCTCACACCAAAGCTGTTCTATCTGTTCACAAGACAATCTGCCATTTAACCAGTTGCCAAGTGTAACAACCATTCCGTCCTGCTCATAGTAGAGCCATTCCTGTGTTTCGATGTTTCCCTCATACACGATAGTCACATCAAAATCAGGCATAAATAATCCTGCCTCCGTATCCCAGATACAGGCAACTCCCTGTCTGAGTGTCAGATTCAGCCTTTCGACATACACAGACCAGCCGCTTACGACAATCTGAAAGTCATCATCAATCTCTGCAATATCATCCTGAGTGTCGATCAGCTCCTCCATTTCCGATACTGCTTCTTCTATCTCCCCCAGTCGGTATCTCTTATTCATCTGCCGCCTCCTTATATCTGCACCTGACAATAAAACGCATTGTTCCCTGTCCCGGCATTCAGCATTTCACTTCCGGTTTCTTCCATTACCGGGTATCTGATATCTATTCCCGGTATCTCAATAATGCCGATGATACTGCCTTCTTTAAGAATGGCTTTCTCCTCTTTACTAACGGTGGTTTGCTCTTTCTCAACCTCTGACCTTTCATCCTGCTTCTCCTCCAATGTCTGCTCAAATTCATTTATGAGCTGGTTCGTGTTTCTCTCTCCGGTTGTACACCAGAAAAAAGAGACTGCCATAATGGCAATCCCTGCTGTAATCAGTAGTCCTGCGACCACTTTCCTTATGCTCATAGAGTTTCACTCCTATCTTTTCCTGTTTCTGTCTGGCATATAGATTCCCTTATCCTCTGCAACAATACCCGCATTTTCTATTCTGTCCTCAGACTTTTCTTCGTCCGGTACGCCAAGATCTGCATCCATAGCCTTTGCGTTCTCAAGGTCAAGCTGGGCATTTAATTCATACTGCCTTGCAAGTTTTTCTTCCAGTTCTGCACTATATGCAAACGGCTTATCATACTCCGCCTTTGAAGCCTCAAGGTCATTCTGGTACTGTTCAATCTTCTTTTCCAGAAAATCAACATTTTCATGAAGTCCGTTGAACAGGTTCTCCAGCTTTACCATACTTCCCACCGGACTTGTGGAAAGTTCTGCCTTGTATTCCGTCTTTCCACGAAGCACCATATAGTTGATACTGAGGAAATTCTTTTCCACCAAAAGCTCAAAGCCGTGGAACTTACCGACTGGAGTGGTTTCGCCTGTCTTACATTTGCTGATTGCTTCAAGCATTACGGTTCCACCATCCACTCGCTCTGTATAAGTTGCATTGCCTATGGTAATGGCAAAGTCCGGGTTATCAATCAATTCCTTATCCCTTGCCTTTATATCCTCCCTTACATTGGCAAGTTTTTCTGTCGCAGTTTTGATGAGTTTTGGATATTTGATCATAAAATTATCCTGCAATCCGTATCTCTGATTATCATACGACGCTTTTAAGAGCTTTAATCTCTGGACATCATTGTCAACCTCCATCTTTTCCCTGATTAAAGGGTTGCCTGTCGCAACCGCCTTAATCTCCGCATAAGAAAGTGTTGCCTCATCAATGTCCTCACAGCTTCGGCTCACTGCCTTGCTTGTCATAACCTGACTGATGAAACGCTGCTTGTTTTCCACAAGTGACCAGTTGTATGCATCAAAGGTTTGTTTTGTAACATATCGGTAGATTGCCACCTCATCGTTTTTATTTCCCTGTCGGATACCTCTGCCTTCCCTCTGTTCAATGGAAGAAGGCTTCCACGGGCAATCGACATGGTGCATTGCAACAAGGTGTGTCTGTACATTAACTCCGGTTCCGCACTTATCTGTCGAACCGATAAGGACTTTTTTCTTACCTGTCCTCATTTCCTTAAAGAGTGCATCCCTCTGTGCGTCTGTTTTTGCATCGTGAATAAATGCTATCTCCTCCGCAGGGATACCATATTGGATAAGTGACTCCTTCAGATAATCATAAATCGTAAAGTCCTTGTCCGGTCCCGGTGTTCCAATATCCGAAAAAATAAGCTGACAGCCTATATGACCATCAGCATTTCCTTTTACATATTCTTTCCAGACATTTTCCGCTACCTTATTGAGCTTTCCGTCCGGGTTGTTCGGTGCGTCCTTATCAATCAGTCTTGCGTCTGTTCCAAGAAGTCTTGCTTCGTGCGTAATCTTTAAGAAGTTGTCAACACTTGGATCAACACCCCCGCCCCTTATCCTTTCTGCCCTTACAACAAATTCTTCCATTACCTGCTTCACATACCAGTCCGGCTCCGACTCCACGATGATAGGCTTGCCGCCACGCAGAGCTGGCACATCAAGGTCAAGCATATCCGCTGTCTGCACATCGGCAACCTCACGGAAGATGTTCATAAGCTCCGGCAGATTGGTAAACTTATTGAACCTGCTCTTGAAACGGAAACCACTGCCCTCAACCGTAAGCTCCAGTGCCGTTGTTACTTCTCCAAAGTTAGCCGCCCACGAGTCGAAATGATGAATTCCCATCTCCTCAAGTGCCGATTTCTGCAAATAAAGCTGCATAACATACATCTCACACATTGTGTTGCTTATCGGTGTACCTGTTGCAAATACAATTCCCCTGCCATCATTTATCTCTGATAAATACTGGCATTTAAGCTGCATATCCGTTGACTTTTTAGCCCCACTACTGCTGATTCCCGACACATTATTCATCTTTGAAAATGTGGCGAGGTTCTTAAAATTGTGTGCTTCGTCTACCATAATAGAGTCAACACCCAGCTCCTCAAAGGTAATGAGGTCATCTTTCCTGCTCTCATCGGTCAGGGATTTAAGCTGTTCCTCCAGCTTTTTCTTCTGGCTTTCCATCTGCTTTACGGTCCAGCGTTCCCCGTTCCGCTCCTTCATATCATCAATCGCATAGGTGATCTCATTTATCTGTTCATTAAGCATTCGCTCCTTTCTCTCTGCCGAAATTGGAATTTTTTCAAATTGCGAGTGCGACATAATGATGCAGTCATAATCGCCTGTCGCAATCCTTGACACAAACTGCTTTCTTCGGCTCTTTTCAAAATCACGCTCCGTTGCAACCAAGATGTTTGCTGACGGGTAAAGCCTTAAAAATTCACTTGCCGTCTGCCCGATAAGCGGCTTTGGCACTACCATAATTGTCTTATTGGAAAGTCCGAGTCTTTTCTGTTCCATACACGCAGCCATCATTTCAAACGACTTTCCGGCTCCGACGCAGTGGGCAAGCAGGGTATTTCCTCCCATAAGGATTCGTGCCACCGCATTTTTCTGGTGCGGTTTTAATTCAATCTCAGGGTTCATTCCTGGAAATTGCAAATGGCTTCCGTCATACTCACGCAGGCGGATATTATTGAAGGTTTCATTATAATATTCCACATACTTCTGTCGGCGTTCCGGTTCTGCAAACAGCCATTCCTTGAACTTCTCCTTGATCATGTTCTGCTTTTCCCTTGCAAGCATTGTCTCATTCTTATTGACTTCATAATGGTACTTGCCATCACCGTCATCAATCCTGTCCCTGACAGTGACTGTTTTTAAGTTCAGGGTATCCTCAAAAATAGAATAAGCGTCCATTCTGCTTGTACCATAAGTTTTCGTTGCAGCCACGGAATGTTTATCCATACTTTTATTTTCAATGAACCATTCCATACTCATTTTATTCAAGTGTACCTGAATACCGGAATTATAATACTCTGTTCTGATTGCCCTTGCCCTCTTTGGTGTATTAAGCAGCTCATAGATAAACTGCTCATAATCAAGCGGCTCAATCCAAGTTGTACCAATCTTTACATCAATATCCGAGGCTTCAATCCATTCCGGCTGAACTTCCTCTAGGGCTGCGGCATTGGCGGCAAATCTTTCTGCCTGCGGATTATCGGTATCCGCCGCCATTGCCTTTGCAACACGCAGCTTATCCCTTACATTTCCCGACAGATATTCGTCTGCTGTCTCCCAGCCTGCGTCCGGGTTATTTTCATTGTAACGGTCAGGATTAAGAAATATAATTCCATCAAGTTCCTTTATGAGAGTATCCCTGTCTGCTTCATAAATGGAGAGCATATAAGGGATATTTACATATCCAAACTCATTGACCGATACATTAAGAGCCTCTACCGCAGTTTCTACCCTGTCCACCACGGACTTTGCCTTAATCGTCTGCTTATAAAACATATCAGCCTTCTTCACCTCCCCGTCCTCATTTACTTCTTCAAGACTGCAAAGAAGCGGATAATCGCTGTCATCCCTGAACGCTGTACGGTTTGCTTTGGAAGTGATTGCTCCATACTTTCCAACGAATTTATCATATTTTACATTCAAAAGCTGCTGTTTGTCTGCAAGCTCCTCATCACTACAGCCCTCCATCTGGATATCAATCAGCTCTCTTGTTATCTGTCTGATTTCATCAAGGCTCTTGATACGCTCCTCTGCTGTCGGTGATACTTTCTGCCTTACCATCTCTGAATTTTCCCTGTAATAAAGTTTTCCTTCAAAGAATGTGTAAGTATAATTTCTGACATCCGGATCAGCGGGAATGACTTCCTCTGTCTGTTCCTCATTATCTGCCAGTCTCTCAAAATCTGTCATCTGTGCTCTGATGTTACAGATTGCCTTATTGAGTGCTTCATACAGATTGAAGTTCTCATCATTATTCACACAGACGGTATATTTGCTGTCCTGTCCGAACATCCTTGTATCATACTGCATTGTACCAAGCATCATCTCCGGGTGCTCTGCAAAATAGGAATTGACTGCTATGCCATCACCTGTGACACCAAGATGTACCCAGTCAGGCTCTATATCAATTTTTCGCTCTCTTTTCTGTAAAAAAAGAATGTCCGCAGTCACCTCAGTTCCTGCATTATCCTTAAATGCAGTATTCGGAAGTCGGATTGCTCCCACAAGTTCTGCCCTCTCAGCCAGATACTTTCGTATAGTCGGATTGCTCTTATCCAGTGTTCCCTTTGTGGTAATCACTGCAACCATACCTCCCGGTCTTGCCTGATCGAGTGCTTTTGCCAGAAAATAATCGTGAATACGGAAGTTATACTTGTTGTACTTTGGATCGAATATCTTATAATCTCCAAATGGCACATTTCCCATAACAACATCAAAGAAGTTATCCGGATATGTGGTGTTTTCAAATCCTGTAATACTGATATTGGCATTCTGGTAAAGCTGTTTTGCTATTCTTCCCGATATGCTGTCCAGCTCCACTCCGTACAGCCTGCTTTGCTGCATTGGTGCTGGCATACTTCCGAAGAAATTACCGATACCCATAGACGGCTCCAAGACATTTCCGCCTTTAAACCCAAACTGCACAAGGGCTGAATTGATACACGTTGCAATCTCCGGCGAAGTGTAAAAGGCATTATTTACAGTTGCTCTTGCCGCACTGTATTCCTCATCGGAAAGAAGCTCTTTCAGTTCTGCATACTCTTTGCTCCACGCAGCATTATTCTCATCAAATGCCTGTGACAAGCCTCCCCAGCCGACAAACTTTGATAAAACAGTCTGCTCCTCCTGTGTTGCAAGTCTGTTTTCTGCTTCAATCTGCTTTAGTGTACAGATTGCATCAATGTTCCACTGGTATCTGGTCTTTGCACCACCCTTTTCTGTTTCCCACAGGTTATAATGGAAATTGAGTTTTGTCTGGTCTTGTGTTTTTTCTTTTCCACGCAGACCTTCCGCTGGCGGTAATACTTCCTGTGCAGGTGTTTCAGGGGCAGCCTCCTGTGGTTCGGTATCATTCTGCGAAATATCTGCCGATACATTCTTATCCTCATCAGAAATTATACGACCATCCGTGTCAATCTTGGTATTCAAGCCATATGCAATCGCCCGTTCTCTGGTTTTAAGACGGCTTTCTCTCACACTGTCCTCAATATCAAAGAACTTGCGGTAAACAGGATTCATCTTTTCCCTGTCAATCTTATTTTTTATGGTCTGATAGATTGCCTTCTGGTCCTCTCCACAGTAAAATGGCTGTTTTACCATATAGGATAAGATTTCATATACCTCACGCCACGATACGGTATCCCCTGCCCTCTCTCCATTTCTGTTTTTGTAGCTTACTTTCACATCTGCACTGCTTAAAGTGTATTCTGTGAGTCCATACTGATTATTGCAATATGCCTTTCTCTCACCCTGAACATTTCCCATCGCTATCTCACAGATCAGTTCCAGCTTATTCGGCATAAATGCAAAATCCGATTGCACCACATCCATAAGGAAAGCACGGAATGGTGTGTAACAGCTACATTCTGACACAAGTATCTCAATGGCATCTCTTAAATCTTCATCCATTGCAGCTACACGGTCAGCATAATCAATCGGCTTGATATACCGTAACTCAGCCGCCTTTCTGTTTACAGCATAACTGTCAGGCTCATCAGGAATAGCATAATCATCAATTTCTGATTTTTCCTCCTGCGTATCAACTTCACGGTACTCTGCGTCAATGACTTCATCATCTTCACGAAGTCCGTCCATTGCAAGCTCATCAATACGAGGTGTCTCCGACTGGTATTCTCCGGTAAGGATAAGTACACCGATTTCCTTTTCGACATTCTTCCACGAAACATATCCTTCTACTTCTCCATCTTGATCTTTCCATTGGATACGAAGTCCCGAACCGTGAAATGTGTCATACCCGTGCAAGCCCAGACCGTCAAGCGGCCAGCTTGCACCACCCTGACCATATTCTGCCTTGATACGCTTTGCTCTGGTTCCAGCATCTATCTCTGTGCGGTAAATTTCACACACTCTGCCTTTTCCACCGACAAAGCCAGTCCCTCTCATAAGTATTTGTTTTACATACTCACTTGGTACACTTTCTGCCTTTTTCGGATTGAGATAGTTATATTTTCCTGCAAGGGCAGTCTTTCTGTCCTCCTCATACTGACGCATAAATTCATTGTGTCTGGTTTTCTCTGACTGCTTCACACCAAAACTAGCCTGCCCGTTTTGGTCGAAAAAAAAGGAAGCCTGTGTATATTCGGCTTCCTTACTGACACCCAATGAATTGATTTCATCAAGTTCCCTATTCAGTTCTGTATCATCTGATTCTAGTGGAATCGCATCACTATCTGATTCAGTACCACTTCCTCTGCCTGCATCTTCGCCTGCTCTCTTATCTTCCACATCTCCATTGTCGATGATGGATTCTGTGGCTTGTGCTTCATTAGATACTGTTCCTCCAACTGGTCGTAAAGCTGGTTTGCTTCCTCCTCTACTGCCGACATCTTCTCGTACATCTTCCCGAATCTCATCAGTGTCTTGTACCTTGCCGGTTCGTTCTCCAGAAGATACTTCATTGCCATTCTCCCGTATCTGCCCAGCTTCGTTAAATCCTCTGTCTCGTCCGGCATTGTCAGCTCCGGATACAGCAGTCCGTCCACTTCCTTGTAAGTCATTGCTTCTAACATATGATATTCTCCTTTCGCTCTCAATCGTTTGTAAATTCCTACTAAATTCTCTAAGAACACTACAGGAGACATCGCATACAAGGGAACCAAGACGGTAAACTATCTCCTCATCTTTGATGTTTACAATCTGACTGAAATCCTGTTCTTGCACAGATAAGTCAAATCCACATCTCGTCCCTACAGCATACATAACACTGGAATATACTAACTGCTCCATATCGCTATCCTGCTGTAAGCCCTTGCGTTTTTCGTTGAATTCCTTTATCACACTACCTGATAGCTGCATAAGTTCGGACATTCTATCTCCGAACTCCTCTTTTATTATATCCCAAACATTTGTTCCTGTAAACTGTTTTAGCGTATTTTTTAGTGATTCCCTGTCATCGCTTTTATACCGCTCCATCTGTCCTTCCGATACCAGAAAGTCTGCATAACTTTTCAGGTTTTCCCCCTCCAGATCCCATGTCAGCTTCACATTCTTTCCGCCTGTATCACTGATATCGAAAATATATCTCATACGGGGATTAAGTGCCCTTGAGGGGAAGATAGCACAGCCCTTTGCTCCACGCTTTACATATCTTCCCACTTTCTTCCAAGTGTCATAATCTGCCATAAGGGTACTTTTCTCCGGTGATCTCTGAGCTGTTACCATAACGATATTATCAAATTCATAGCGATATAACTGACCTGCAACCTTTAATACATCTTTCCAGTTCTTTTCAGAACGGGTGATGTTGCTGATTTCTGAATCATATATCGCTTTGACCTTCATATCAACACTCATGTGTCACCCTCCTTTTACTTCAGTAATTCTGCAAACATTTCCTTAAAGAGCTTTGACTCCTCCCCGTCAAGCTCAATCACAAATTCTGCATCAACCACCTGTCTATCACATTTGCCCTTTCCTTTTACAATCTTTCGCATAATCCTGAGAAGCACATAACACTGCTTTGACTTGGCTATGCTCTGCTTAAAGGCAAGTCCGTCGCTGTCAGCCGACTGCTGTGTCTCATAGACAATCACATTCAGCTTTCTGCTGATTTCCTCAACTTTCTCATATGGAATACTGACAGACGATTTTACCTCTCCCGGTCTTTCCCATTCCTTATGAAGTTCGTTTAATAAAAATTCCATATCCTTAATAACTGCTGTCTGCTCATTTTTCATCGTGTCTTTCCTCCATTTTCCTTTAATGAAGAAGGGAGCTGTTCTTCGCTGTATGGCGAAAAATCAACTCCCTTCATATCCTCCGCATCAAGGACTATCTGCTCTGAATAATACATATCCATTGCCTTGTTTATGGCATCGTCAAGTGACTCTGCCTTTACTGTCTCTACCCTTGAGAGAACTTCTTTTATCTCAATATCAAATTCTCTTTCCATTCGATATCAGCCTCCAATTCCATTTTTCCTCATCGGCTCTTTTTTTCTTTTACCTGTCTTTCCTTAAAACCTTCATCATACTTTCCATCTTCAAGCCTGTCATAAAAATATTCCTCCTCTATCGTTCCAAATTCCTTATACATCTGGTGCAGGAAATCATTCTGCATATTTTTGGGAATATCATCATCCTTTGACAAATCCTGATAAAAATAAAACTTCTGCTTGAGTTTCGCCCTGTAATCATAAACATCTTTTATCTTTTCAGGTGTTCCGTATTCTCTTTTATATGCCTTAAAGTTGGTCTGCGAAAGTGTGGACCCAAGATAAATCCCGTGCTCCCACGATACCCCAATCGTTGTGTTATCCTTTGTTGGCTCCTCGTCTTTCGGATATCGCTTATACTCTGTTGCTCCGAGAGCAATCGTGAGAGAGCCGCTTTTCATATCCATTACCACAAGATTGCGTGGAGATAATGCTTCAAGTACCATATAATCGTGGTCATTAAAATTATGAAATGTCTGCCCTCTTTCAAATGTCCTGTCGCATTTTTCATAATGCAGGATAAAGTCATCTATCCAGCCTCTATCCGTCATTCCAATCTCATCCATCTTTGTAATACACTCTGGGGAACTTGTTGCCTTATCAAAGTAAAATTTCTTTGAATCATTATAATATCCTTGCAAAAAGCGTCCCAGTTCCACATCATCTCTACAGAATTTTGCAAAAACTGTAACATTTGCTGCCCTGTAATACTCTGTAAAACCTTCCGCAAGCGTTCTTCCAAGAAGCAGCATCTGATCTGCAAGCTCTGACATATCATCAATGGCAACGAACTTCTTATAATCTTCCAAAGTCATAAGCATATTTCTTTCTGTTCCCTTATAATTCTCCATTACAAGAATCATATCTTTTAAATCCATTCTTACCTCCTGTTCCAGAGAGGACTTTCGCCCTCTCTGCCAATTTTCTATGGTCTGCCAATTACTACAATTTTTCCGACACTTGCCACATCACGGTAAACTACGCCAACTCTTTCATTCAGGGCTTCTACCACCTTGCCATTGCCGACATATACTGCCACATGGCTGATATTCTTATATCTTCCGTTGTTTGTGAAACTGTAAAAGATAAGATCACCAGGCTGCATTTCATCATAAGATACGGTCTTTCCTGCTTCATCAAGTCCCTGTGCTTCTGCCGCTGCTGTAGTTGCTCCTCCATGACTGATATTCACACCTGCATCCTTCCATGAATAATACGCAAGTGAACTGCAATCATAATAATTGCCACTATCTCTTAATTCCTGACTGTAAGGATAACCCACTCTGTGAAGGGCATAAGAGCAGACTGCTTTCTGCCTGCTATCTGTAATACCACTGAGGATTGCATTTATTTCATCCTCTGTCATGGAACTTACTCCGGGGCTTCCACCGCCTCCACCGCTTCCACTTCCGGCATATCCAAGCTGTCCCATAAACTCAGGACTCATGATCTGCTCAAGCATTTCTATCTGATCAGAATTAAATCCATAAACGGAAATCATATCTCTGTATGATTTGAGCGTAACATTTACATACAGTACCGACTTCGTAACAGTTGTTACATTGCCATCTGCGTCTGTTTCCTCCACATCTTTTGTTCCACTACTTGTAGTATAAGAACACATATCATTTACTACAGTCTGCAACCACCCCTTTGATATATCATTCATAATTGTTGCAGTATCGCCTACACCATACTTGACCATGTAGACCGCCATAATGTCGTAGTAGTTACTTGGATTTTCATCCATTCCCTCATAATCTACATACACCAGTTCGCCAAAGTCATATCCGGTATGTTCATTCACTTTGGTATTCACATCACGGTTAAATTCAGACACATAAGCACTTGTAACTGTCTGCACTGTATCTCCTGACTCCAGCGGCGGTAAAAATAAGGCAAATGGTGAATTATAAAGAATCGCTATCACAGCAATAACCGGAACTGCAACGATTACCACTAAAAGAACCAACAGCAAAAGTACAAGTCCGATAATCGGAGCTGCCGCCTTTATCCAGAGAACTGCCTTTTTTACAATCAGATCTTTTACCAGTTTTACAACACTGTCCGTCTGATTTTCCTGTTCTTTCATCTTATCCAGAAAAAATTTAATCTTTCTGCTACGGTTCGCTGCTTTCACATCCTTCGCCTCAATAGATACACCCGTGGCATAGCCTGCCGCCATGCCGACTGCTGTACCTCCCGGTGCAACCGCTGTACCTGCCGCTGTGGTTGCCGCTTTTGCCGTAGTTTTGGCAGTTTCTTTTGCAGTGTTCTTGGCAGTTTCTTTCGCAGTTTCTTTCGCAGTTTCTTTCGCTGCTGTCTTTGTCGTGTCACCGGCAACCTTTTTTGCCGTATCACTGGCAGCTTTCTTTCCCATCTTTTTTGCCAGCTTCTTTCCTGTTTCTACCTTCTTGATACGCCTCTTTGCTTCGGCTGCCGCTTTCTTTCTGAAAAGTGACGCTCCCCTTGAAGCAGTTCCCGTAACCGGACGGCTTGCTTCATATGCAAGATAAGCTGCCTGTGACACTTCCTGCCCGCCTTCCACCTGCTCTGTAACTGCTCCAGTCGCAAGTGCTCCCGTTCTTCCTGCTATATGAAGATTGGTATTCTTCGTCTTGATAGAAGTATTGGACTCCCGTATATTTCTCTTAAATTTTGAAGGTTCCTTTTCTTTCTTCTCTGCCTGATGAATGGTACTCTTACGATAAGACTTCTTTTTACCTGTATCATTTATCTTTGCACTGGCAATTTTCGGACCACGCTGTACAGTGTAAATGTTACTGCCCTTAATTTTAGCTTTCTTCGGTTCATGCATATGAATCTTAGCTTTTTTCTTAGTGTGAATGACCATAGGCTTGTCATCCACTTTTTTTATCTTCAATGTTCCCACCTTCTTTCTGTATCCTTAAAAAAGGTAAAAAGTAGCCATCCGGAACTTAGTCCAAATGGCTGATACATTGCAATTCTAATCAGCAAATTTTGCCTCCCTTTTCTTCTGCTCCGCAATCTTTTCGTGGATATTGGTGTTATACAGTCTGTAAAGGTCAGTGTCCTTGCTGATCTGGTTATCAAACGGAATTACCACGGAACCACACTTGATAAGTCCCATTCCCGATGCAGTATTGGTTACGAAACGAAGCTGTGCCTCTGATACACCGATAACCTCTGCCATCTTGGAACTGTCTGTATTCGCCTGCTTTAAGAGTGCAACAAACTCCGAGTTTGCAAGCATTGTAGTGGCGGTGTAGTTCTGTAAAAGATCCACGACGTTCTGAGTGATACCCGTGCACAGTCCACCTTGTTTCCTCACCTTCTTCCAGAGCTGCTGTAAATATTTTGCAGAATACTCCGAATTAAGCAGGACGTGGAACTCATCAATATAGAGCCAGGTTGCCTTGCCCTTCTGCCCGTTTTCTACAATTCTGTTCTGAATGGACTCCATCATAACAAGCATTGTGATAGGACTAAGTTCCGTGCCTAAGTCCCTGATACCATATACCGTGAATCGGTTATCTACATCAACATTTGTCTGATGGTTAAAGATATTGAGGGAACCATTTACAAAAAGTTCCAAAGACAATGCGATATCCTTTGCTTCGTCCTCCGGCTGTTCCATAAGGATATCGTAGAAGTCACTCATTACCGGAATATACTTTTCCCTGCCCCTTGCGATGTCGATATACATCTTTCTCACGCAGCGGTCAATGATTGATTTCTGTCTGGAATTTAAGCTGTCCCCGATACACTGCTCACAAAGACCAAGCATAAATTCCCCTTTTTCCCTTATCATTCCCTTTGAATCATTCGGATCAAGACTCCACACATCCATCTCAAGCGGATTTACATAGTTGTCCGTGTATGTGGACATATTTACCACGGTTCCGCCATAAGTCTGTGCAATATCAAAATATTCGTTCATCGGATCAATGACGATAATCTCATCATCCCCCGATAAAAATACGCTGCCCATTTCCATCTTACAGAAGAATGATTTGCCGGAACCCGGCACTCCGAATACAAAGCCATTTCCGTTGATGAGCTTCTTTCTGTTGCCAATATTCACATTCTTACTGATCTGGTTTATACCGTAATAATTACCTGTACTGTCATTCAGTTCCTGCACATTGAACGGCATAAGCACCGCAAGCGACTGGGTAAGAAGGGTACGCATTGTTTCCACCTGTCTTACACCAATCGGAAGTGCCGTGTTGAGTGCTTCCCTCTGCTTTAAGTAGTGTGTATCAATCGTACAACTGTTACGTTTTCCGATTGTTTCTACTGTTTCGCAGACACTCTCAAGCTCCTTCTTACTTTCTGCCATAAGGATAATGGTAACTCCTACAAAGAAAAGACACTGGTCATTCTCACGAACATCATCCATAATTGCCTCAATCTCTTTTTTCTCCGTTCTCTTTGCATAAGAGATTTCTGTGGAGAAGTCATTGTTCTTATTACGGACTCTCTGCTGCTTGATAATATCCGATTCAATACCAAGATATTTCTTCTGAAGCACCTTTGTGGTCAAATCCTTTGGCACAGGCACTACATCAATACTGGTAATGGAGTGTACCGGAAGGGAAGTAATCTCATTGATAAATCTGTCAGATAAACTGCTGGGATACTTCTTAATGAAAAGTGCCTTGCAGTATTTACTCTCGTCCTCAAAATGGTCTGGGAAATATTTCACCATACCATTACATAAATCATTCTTAAAATCTGCTCCGACCTTCTTTGCCTTTTTGATATCAAAATCAAAACTGCCCTCATCGCCAAGATGGTAATAGTCATAGAGCACTTTCAGCCTTTCATTGCCGTTAAGCGGCACAATCTCCGCCCCCAGTTCAATGAAAGCCTTGTGTATTGTTGCCTCAAGTGTGGCAAACTGTGCCTTTGCCTCCTCAAAGTTCTTTCTCTCAATCGTGATCGTCAGGTATCTTTCCTGTTCAATCCCCTGTCTGCCCTCAATAATCTTCTCCTCAATAATGTCATTGTAGATTC
>OGRA01002158.1_pt1 | contig 17122 bp, 9 predicted proteins | sample 1553351 | NCBI WGS metagenome assembly OGRA01 (sample SAMEA2580056, study PRJEB22360) | human gut metagenome | biome: human gut; feature: human-associated habitat; material: faeces | place: Denmark | collected 2008/2010
ACTTCTTGTGGTTGTACTACCGTAGCTTATTCAAAGGAACCGGCATTACCGGGTAAGGAAATAGCTTTGGAAGTGGTTTATAAAGCCGAACATCCGGAGCACTTCGACAAGACGATAACGGTATATTGCAATACAGAAAATTCTCCGTTGGTTTTGAAGATTAGTGGGGATGCAAAATAACTGATTGATGGGATGAAGGAGCGGCTGCAATTGAAAAAATGGTTGAATGGAATAACAAACGTATTATTCTGTCTGTGCCTGCTTGTTGTGATACTGATAGTATTGCAGGTGTTTGTGGTGACCTCCTTCAAGATACCGTCGGACTCGATGGAACCGTCGTTGCTGGCGGGTGATTGTATTCTGGTGGATAAATGTTCGGGTGGAGCACGCCTATTCAATGTGCTTGATGCCGTGGAGAAAAAGGAGGTGAAGATACAACGTATGTCCGGATGGAGAAATTATCAGCGGAATGATGTGTTGGTGTTCAATTTTCCTTATCCGGGCAGGTGGGACAGCATTGCGCTGGACGTGATGTTGTATTACGTGAAGCGCTGTATCGCCGTGCCGGGTGATACGTTGGAGATAAGGAATACACATTATCGTGTGTCCGGATTTGATGGTATCGCAGGAAATGTGCAGGCGCAGGAGGAATTGGATGAATTGATATCTTCGGGAATGACGGAGGAGCGGGGCCTTGTTCTTAAGAGCTTTCCCGATGGTGGCTGTAATGGGTGGACTATCAGCGAGTTTGGGCCTCTTTATATACCGGCCAAAGGCAGCGTGGTAGGAATGAATCCGGAAACACGGTTGCTGTATCGGAACGTGATAGAGTGGGAACAGAAAAAGAAACTGACATTGCATGGAGATTCGGTTCTGCTGGGGGACAGTGTGATACACAATTACCGCTTCTGTGAGAACTATTATTTCGTTTCGGGTGACAAGATGGTGAATTCAAAAGATTCCCGCTACTGGGGATTACTGCCGGAACCATTTATAGTGGGAAGGGCATGGCTGGTATGGAAGTCCGTCAGCCCGAATACTGGAAAAATGAGATGGAAACGTATCTTTAAAAGAATAGACTAAGATGAAAGTTCTGTTTAAATTGCTCTGGATATTATTGATTGCCGGGATATTGGAGGCTTGCAATGCTTCCGGCAGATTGGAGTACGCACTGGAGTGTGCTGCAACCAACAAAGGCGAACTGGAAAAGGTACTGGAATATTATAAAGATGAGCCTGAAAAATATAAAGCCGCTTGTTTCTTGATAGAAAATATGCCTTATCACTATGCCCTTGAAGGTGAAGAACTGGATTCTTTGAAAACAGTGCTGGCTTCGGCAGATGCTTATGGGGTGATGCTGAAGGATACTGCCGTACCGGATTGGGATTATTATACCCCTTCCGGATTGCAGAGAAAACCGGATGTACTGAATATAAGGGCTGAATTCTTGATAAATAACATTGATTTGGCTTTTGATGGTTGGAAAAAGCGTCCGTGGAATGCTTCCCTTTCTTTTGCAGATTTCTGTGAATGGCTGCTTCCCTATCGTATCGGAAATGAGACTCCGGACAACTGGCGGCAGATATACCATGACCGTTATTCCTTTTTGCTGGACGAGGTTTATACGGGTATCGATGTAGTGGAGGCGATTAGCGTAGTTTGGGAGTATTTGCAGAAGGAAGACCCTTACCGGTTTACATGGGTCTTTAACTATCCGCATTTGGGAGGAGAGTACCTGCTGCATAATCGTATCGGCAAGTGTCAGGATGCTTGTGATTTTATGATTTATGTGATGCGGGCCATCGGCGTCCCGGTAGCCTATGATTTCTATACTTTCAATGCGGAAACACGGAAAGGGCATGTGTGGAATGTGGTGAGGGATGTAACGGGTGTCTGCCTTCCTTTTACTTTCCCTTCCCGGAAGCCGGAACGGGGAAGTTTCTATATTGACAGTCGGCGCCCGAGCGTGGTTTACCGCCGGTGTTTTGGCAGACAATGGGACATGGATGGCGATTTTATGCGGAACCGGTCCGTACCGGCTGCTTTTAAGGATGTGTTTGCAAGAAAAGTGTCGGATAATTATTTTGATTCGAATCTGGAACTGCCGGTAGAAGGGATGGACAGGAATTATGTTTATGTGGGGTTGTTCAGTGCTTATGGGTGGCGGGGAATAGATTTTACTAAGGTAGAAAGTGGAAAAGCGCTTTTCAGGAATTTGGCTTCGAGGCAGGTTTATATATTGTTGGCATTCGCAAACGGGCAGTATCGCCCTATTGGAAATCCTTTTTATTTTGATGGCAAGGATATACATCCTTATGTTGCAGATACCTCCAAGTGCTATTCTGCTGAATTGTATCGGAAATACCCTCTTTCGGAACGTATCAGGAATTATATGGGAGGGATAAAAGACGGGCATTTTGAGGCGGCTTGTGATAAGGATTTTAAAAATGCGGAGTTGTTGTGTACTGTGAAAGATACGCCCGGTATCAATTATAATCACGTTATTCTTGAGAAACCGGTAAGGGGTCGCTATGCCCGTTTTTGTTCTTCGGCAGAGGGATATGCGGAAGTTGCCGAAATGCATTTTTATAAAGGAGAGGAAGAAATTGTCCCTATAGACAGTTGGGGAGATGCTCCGGCTACAGTGGGTACTTTTGCCCATCAGGTCTATGATAATGAGCCGTTGTCGTATTTCATTTCATCAAAACCCGGTGCAAGTGTAACGGTGGATTTTGGAAAGGTTGTTACTATAGACAATTTTATGTATATGCCCCGTAACGATGATAACTTTGTCAGGATAGGGGATTGTTATGAACTCTTCTATTGGGGAGAGGGCTGTTGGAACTCATTGGGGAAGAAAATGGCAGAAAAACCTTTTCTGCCATATGACGGGATACCATCGGGAGCTTTGCTCTATTTGCATGACAGTACCCGTGGAGAAGAAGAACTGATATTTCATATGGAAGATGGTAAGCAGGTATTTGTATCGGATTGTAAGGATTGATTGGATTGTCTTTCAGATTGGAATAGAAAAAAATGGAATAGTGATATGAAACATTGGTGTGTATGGGTATGGTTTACAGCAGGTCTGTTTATGGCTTGTTCTTCGGAAAATCAGTGGTTGGACACAGCTTTGAATCTTGCCGGTGATAACCGTGCGGAGTTGCAAAAGGTACTGGACCGTTACAAGGAAGAGGACGGTGACAAATATCGTGCTGCTTGTTTTCTGATAGAGAATATGCCTTTTCATGGTGCTTACGAGGGAAAGGCCTTGGAGAATTACAGGAAGTATTTCAGTGAATACGTTTCATTTCCTTATTCCAGGCATGTGCAAGAGTTGATTGATTCCTTGAAAAGAGCAGATGGAGAATTTTCTATAAATCAATTGACTTATAAGAGGGACATTATGACGGTGGATTCCGCTTTTTTGGTCAATCATATAGAATGGGCATTCAAAGTCTGGCGGGAGCAACCTTGGGGAAAGCATGTTGATTTTGATACTTTCTGCGAATATATATTGCCTTATAGAATAGGGGATGAGCCGCTTTCTCTCTGGCGCAAAGAAATTTATGAGTGCTATAGCCCGATTTTGGATGAATTCAGGAAGACAGATGAGGCTGATAATCCTAAGGTTGCCGCCCAGTTGTTGATGGATACGTTGCGGAAAGCGAACTACCGGAATACGGCTCTTTTTCCGGTGGGGCCTCATTTGGGACCGGATGTACTGAAATGGCATACGGGCAGTTGCCGAGAGTTTACGGATGCCATGATATATGTGTTGCGGGCATTGGGCATTCCGTGCGGAGTAGATAGGGTGATGGTATTAGGAGACAACAATGCCTCTCATTTCTGGAATTTTGTTTTGGATAAGGAAGGAAAGACATACATTGCAAATCTTCCTTATGAAGAAGTATGGAGCAAAGCGGAAGAATATAGCATTTCGAGGGGAAAAATGTACCGGGCAACCTATAGTATTGATAAGGAGGCGGTACGGAAACTGGGGAAATATTCCGATGTTTACCCGGCATTCCGACGTCCGTTCTTCCGCGATGTCACTGCACTTTATACCGGTAGCAGGAATTGGACTGTAGCTCTTCCGGATTCTTTGCTTTCCGGACAGTTTCGTGAGGGGGATATGGTGTATTTGTGCCTTGCCAACAGACTACAATGGCAACCTATAGGATATACTTTCTTTAAAAAGCGGGAGGCTCGTTTTGAGGATGTGGGAGGCGGGGCGGTCTTTACGCTGGCTGCCTGGAACGGAAAGGAATACGCTGCAGTATCTTCTCCTTTTCTTCTGGAGCGTGAAACCGGAAAGATACGGTTCATTGTTCCGGAAGCTGAAAAGCAGGAATTGGTCTTGTATAGGAAGTGCCATCTTACTTTGAGTGTTCTTTTCAATGACCGGATGATTGGGGGAGTAGTGGAAGGAAGCGACCGGGCAGACTTTGGGTGGAAGGATACTCTACTTTTGATAAAGGAGGCTCCGTATCGGCTATATACTGTGGCCCGGTTGAAGTCTGATAAACCGTATCGGTATATGCGCTATAAGGGTGCTGACGGATGTTTCTGTAATATCTCGGAACTGGCTTTTTATGAGAATACGGAAGATACCATACCTCTATATGGGGAAATCATAGGTACTCCGGGAAGTTTTGAAGACAATACACATGAATATTTGAACGCATTTGACGGTAATCCGGATACTTCATTTGATTATATACATCCGGATGGAGGATGGACCGGGATGGACTTTGGAAGTCCCCATCGTGTGGAGAAGGTGGTGTATACTCTTCGTAATGAGGTGAATTTTATTTATAAAGGTAATTTGTATGAATTGTTTTATTGGGGTGGAGGAAAATGGAATTCTGTCGGGCGGCAAATGGCTGTGTCAGATTCTATTGTCTATTCAGGGTTTCAAGGTGCTTTATTTTATCTGAAGAATCACACAGCCGGTAAAGATGAACGGATTTTTGAATATAAAGACGGGAAACAAATCTTTTGGTGAATTATAGAATACTATTGAATATTTGATAGATAGAATGAATAATGTACGTAATCTATTGACTGGAAGTTTGGTCTACATTGCTTGTATAGTTTTATTGTCTTTGGCATGTAACGTTTCTTCCGGACTTCCTGTAGCTGATGTTATAGGGCAATGGCTCTATTTCGATAAAAGTGCATTGGTAGTTGCAGGATGTCTGTTGATGGCTGGATTGATGATGGAAAAAAGGTATTTTCTTTTTATACCGGTTTCGTGGGTATTGGTAATGCTGGGGGGCATTGAGGCTGTTTGGGGATTGAGGCAGCTTTATGGTTATGCTGTGTCCAACCATTCCTTGTATGTATTGACAGGTTCTTTCTTCAATCCGGGGCCTTATTCCGGCTATTTGGCCATGATACTTCCGGTCTGTCTGCATCAATGGCTGACCAAGAGGGGGGAGATTCTCTGCTCTGACCGGAATGACGGGAAAGGATGGAAAAAGGTGATGGATAAAGTTGGAGCTATGGTCGCTGGTGGTGTGATGCTGCTTATCCTTTGTGTGCTTCCGGCAGGAATGAGCCGTTCGGCATGGTTGGCGGCAGGAGTTTCCTGTCTGTGTGTATATGCTTGGCATATGGATTGGACGGATAAGTTCAGATTATTATGGCAGCAGCAAAGGCAGCGTGTGGTGATGGTAGTGGTCGGTGGATTCTGTGTCTTGCTATTGGCGGGCTATTTACTGTTTGTCTTGAAACCCGATTCTGCACGTGGCCGTCTTTTCATGTGGAAGATAACTTGTCGTGCCATTGCAGAAAAGCCGTTGACCGGATATGGGATTCATAATTTCGCAGCAGCCTATGGAAATGCGCAGGAGACTTATTTTGCAGCAGGTGATTATGAACCGTGGGAGGAACGTGTGGCGGGAAGTCCGGAATATGCATTCAATGAATATCTGCAGGCTGCGGTCGAACTGGGCATTCCTTTGGCGGTATGTCTATTGGTTGTGGTCGTGCTGTGTTTGTATAGGGGAGTCCGTAAAGGACGTTATGGTATCTGTGGGGCTATTCTTTCCTTGATGATATTCTCTTTTTCCTCCTATCCGCTACAACTTCCGGTATTTATCGTTACATTTGGAGGATTGCTTGTGGCATGCTTGTCCGGTGCCGACCGTTGGCAATGGTTGGGGCTGGCTGTATCAGTAGGCATCATTGGCGGTCTTCGCCTGAAGAATGACTTGCAAGTGGAGCAGGCCTGCCGGGAGTGGATGAATGCTCGGGTGCTGTATAATGCAGGTGCGTATCAATCGGCAGAGAAAGAGTATGGACGTCTTTATCCTCTGTTGAGGGACCGGGCATCTTTCTTGTTCGAATATGGGCATGGATTGCACAAGCAGCAGCAGTTCAGTAAATCCAACCGTATTTTGAAAGAAGCTTTACAGCGTAGTTGTGACCCCATGATACTGAATGTGATAGGCAAGAACTATCAGCAGATGGGTGACTGCTTGTCAGCGGAAGACTGGTTTATCCGTTCCACCCATCGGTTGCCGGGACGTATTTACCCTTATTACCTGCTTGCGAAACTTTATGCGGAACCAAGCTTCAGGCAACCGGACAAGTTTGAAAAAATGAAGTGGATGGTATTGACGAAAGAGCCGAAAGTGCATTCTACGGCAATACGACAGATGAGGGAGGAAATAAAAAAGATTCAGCTTATTTTTGTCCATATCAAAAAAGATGAATAAAAACGGAAAGTGTTAATAATGAGCGAACTAATTGCTAAAGTGCTATGAAAAAAGTGTCCACATGCAAATATCGGTTCGTTTTTTTGAAACGATTAATTTTATCAATTTATAATTGAGTATGAATATGAAGACACAGAACTATCGATACCTGCTATGCATGGCCGTTGCCCTACTTGCCGCCTGCTCCGATGCCGGAAAGGGAAAAGAGTCCGAGGAAGGGGTGGCAACCGTCCTGCCAAGTGAAAGCAATGAAGTGACCGTGAAAGTCCTGAAGCGGGCGACCTTTGAGCATGAACTGGTGAGCAACGGAAAAGTAACCGCCGGTGCCATGGCGGATTTGCGTTTTGAGACTACCGGTGTAGTGGCACACATCTACGTGAAGAACGGTGACCCGGTGCGCAAAGGGCAGAAACTTGCCGAACTGGATAAGTTCCGCCTGAAGAACAAGACCGCGCAGGCCAAGGATGCCTTGGAAAAAGCGGAACTTGAGTTGCAGGATGTATTGATAGGACAAGGCTATCCGGTGGGGGATGCCTCCAAAGTACCTGCTGACATCATGAAGCTGGCCCGCGTGAGGAGCGGTTACGACCAGAGCCTCGCCCAGTATGAGCTTGCCGCGTATGAAGAGGAACACGCCACGCTGGTTGCGCCTTTTGACGGGGTAGTGGCGAACCTGTTCTCCAAACCGTTCAACGAGGCAAGTACCTCGGAAGCCTTCTGCTCCATTATCGGCACTCAAGGTATGGAGGTGGACTTCACGGTGCTGGAAAGCGAACTGCCGTTGATAAAGAGTGGCGACAAGGTGATTGTTACCCCTTATTCGGATGCCGGCTTTAGGCAGGAGGGGCGCATCACCCAAATCAATCCTCTGGTGGATGACAAGGGGATGGTTAAGGTGAAGGCTGCCGTCAATGGCAAGGGACGGCTGTTCAGTGGGATGAACGTGAGGGTGAACGTGCACCGCTCTCTGGGCGGACAGCTTGTAATCCCGAAGAGTGCCGTGGTGTTGCGTTCGGGCAAGCAGGTGGTGTTTACCCTGAAAGACGGAAAGGCGCAGTGGAACTATGTGCAGACCGGTCTGGAGAATGCGGAAAGCTATAGTATGGCCGACGATGCCCTGAAAGAAGGCGATACGGTCATTGTGACGGGAAATGTGAATCTGGCACATGAAGCATCGGTGAAGGTGGTTGATAGATAATGAGTGATAAGTGGTAATTCAAAATTCATAGTTCAATTGATAAAGTTTTTGATACAGCGGCCTATTGCCGTACTGATGGCATTTACAGCATGCTTCATTGTCGGGCTGGTGACTTACTTCACCCTGCCGGTATCCTTGCTGCCCGATATTGCCATCCCGGAAATTACAGTGCAGGTGTCGGCGCAGAATACCTCGGCGCGTGAATTAGAGAATACGGTGGTGAAACCTCTGCGGCAGCAGCTCATCCAGGTGGCGAAACTGAAGGACATGGACAGCGAGACGCGCGATGGTGCAGGCATCATCCGCCTGGGCTTCGACTTCGGTACGAATACCGACCTTGCCTTCATAGAAGTGAACGAGAAGATTGACGCCGCCATGAACTATCTGCCCAAGGATGCCGAACGCCCGAAGGTGATAAAGGCAAGTGCGACGGACATTCCTGTCTTCTACCTCAACCTGACCCTAAAAAACGACAGTGCATACGGCAAGACGGACGAACGTGCGTTTCTTGATTTGTGCGAGTTTGCCGAAAATGTCATAAAGCGTCGCATCGAGCAGTTGGCAGAAGTGGCAATGGTGGATGTCACGGGTTTGGTCGAACGCCAGTTACAGATTGTGCCCGACCCGGGTAAGCTTGCTGTGTTGGGGCTCTCCATTGAAGACATAGAAAACGTGCTGGCGCAAAACAACGTGGAGCCGGGCAGCATGACCGTGCGCGACGGCTACTACGAATACAACATTAAGTTCTCCACCCTGCTGCGGACAGAGGAGGACGTGAAGGGCATCCTGCTGCGAAAGGAAGGACGTATCATCCGCTTGGGAGACTTCTGCCGGGTAGAGATTGTTCCTGCCAAGGAGAAAGGTGTCTCCATGAGCAATGGCAAGCGTGCCGTTACCCTTGCCGTCATCAAGCAGGTGGACGAGAATATGGAAGACATGAAGCTTGCCATCAACAGCACGATGGACTACTTCAAGAAAGTATATCCCGACATTGATTTTAGCATCAGCCGTAACCAGACGGAGTTGCTGGACTATACCATCTCCAATCTTCAGCAAAATTTGTCGTTGGGTTTCCTGTTCATCTGCATTGTGGCGGTACTCTTCTTGGGTGACATCAAGTCACCGTTCATCATCGGGTTGAGTATGGTGGTATCTATTGTCATCTGCTTCCTGTTCTTCTACTTGTTCAAGATGTCACTCAATATCATTTCTTTGTCGGGATTAATCCTGGCGTTGGGTATGATGATTGACAGTAGTATCATTGTGACGGAGAACATTTCGCAGTATCGCGAACGGGGCTATTCGTTGCGGCGGGCTTGCGTGACGGGAACGAGTGAGGTGATTACGCCCATGCTGAGTTCGTCGCTGACCACTATTGCCGTATTTGTGCCGCTGATATTCATGAGCGGCATTGCAGGGGCGTTGTTCTACGACCAGGCATTCTCTGTTACGGTAGGGTTGCTGGTTTCCTACTTCACGGGCATCATGCTGCTGCCGGTCCTCTATATGCTGGTCTACCGGATGGGGTTGCGCGGCAGGTCGTGGTTCTCCCGCATCCGCATCAACAATCCGTTGAAGGAACATACGCTGGACCGTTTTTATGATGCGGGCATCGACTGGGTATTTTCCCACAAGACGGTAAGTATCATATTCTGTGTGGTTTCTATTCCTCTTTGTGTCTTTCTGTTCTATTCCATAGCCAAGGAGCGTATGCCGCAGATAGACCAGAATGAACTGATAGTCCACGTGGAATGGAACGAAAATATACATGTGGACGAGAACCGGCATCGTGTGAATGTGCTGTTCGGACAGTTGTTGGACAAGACTGTGGAACAGACGGCTGCCATAGGCCAGCAGGACTATCTGCTGAACCGTGAGCAGGCTCTCTCTTCTTCGGAGGCAGAATTGTATTTCAAGACTTCCTCGCCTGACGGGATTGCTCCCTTGCAGAAGCAGGCGGGCGAGTGGTTGATGCGGGAATATCCGTTGGCGACAGTCTCCTTTTCTCCACCCGAAACCGTGTTCGAGAAGCTTTTCGTGACCGGGGAGGCCGATGTGGTGGCGGAACTTTATGCCCGTAACAAGGAGAAGGCGCCGGCGGCGGAAGAATTGCGCGGACTGGAACAACAGTTTGCGGAGCTTACGGGGACAGCGCCCGTAGGTATCGCTTTCGAGAACCAGCTTGACATAAGCATCCTGCAGGAAAAGCTGTTGCTCTATGACGTTTCGTATGACGAGCTTTACCGTACGCTGCGGACGGCATTCAAGGAGAACAGCGTAGCTATGCTCCATTCCTACCAGCAATACCTGCCTATCAGCATTGTGGGCGAGGAGCGGACAGTGAATGAGGTGCTGCAGCAGACATTGATACAGACCCGTCCGGACAGTAAGGGCGAAGTGGAGTATATTCCGCTTCGGGAGCTGGTAAAGGTGCGTCCGGCCGAGGATTTGAAAACGATTACGGCAGGACGCAACGGTGAATATATACCGTTCCGTTTCTATGAAGTGGACGATGCTCCGGAGTTGATGGAAAAGGTGAAGCGGGAGGCAGATGCCACGGGTGACTGGGATACGGCCTTCTCCGGCAGTTTCTTCTCCAACCGCCAGATGCTGGACGAGTTGGTGGTGATTCTTTTCATCTCTATCCTGCTGATGTATTTCATTCTTGCCGCCCAGTTCGAAAGCTTCGTGCAGCCGCTCATCGTGCTGCTGGAAATTCCGATAGATGTGGCGTTTGCCCTGCTTCTGTTGTGGATATGCGGGCATACCCTGAACCTGATGTCTGCCATCGGACTGATTGTGACGTGCGGTATCATCATCAACGACTCCATCCTGAAGCTGGATGCCATTAATGAATTACGGAAAGAGGGGATGCCGTTGCTCGAGGCCATCCACGAGGCGGGACGGAGAAGGCTCCGGCCCATCATCATGACATCGCTCACCACGATATTTGCCATGGTTCCGCTGCTGTTCTCGTTCGATATGGGGTCTGAGTTGCAAAAGCCGCTTTCCATAGCGATGATTGGGGCGATGTTCGTGGGGACACTGGTCAGTCTGTTCATCATCCCGTTGATATATTGGTTTATTTATAGAAAAGAAAGAGCATGAAGAAATTAAGTCTTATACTTTTGTTCAGTCTGGGAGCCCTTTCCGCTTTTGCCCAGCAGCGGATAACGCTCGATTTGCAGCAGACCATTGCCCTGGCGAATGACAGTTCGCTGGAAGCCTTCCGCACCAAGAACATGTATCTGGCCGGTTATTGGGAATACCGCACCTATAAGGCAAACCGCCTTCCCAGCCTGACGCTGAACATGACTCCGGCACAGTACAACCGCGATATCACCAAGCGTTACGACTCCGAACAGGACCTTGACATCTATCGCAGCCAGCAATCCTTCTATGCATACGGCAATCTTGCCGTCAGACAGAATTTCGACTTGACGGGCGGTACGTTCTATCTGGATACGGAGCTGGGCTATATGCGGAGCTTCGGTGGAAACAAGTATACCCAGTTCACCAGTGTTCCGGTTCGTTTGGGCTACTCGCAGAGTCTGGTCGGTTACAATCCTTTCCGTTGGGAACGCAGGATTGAGCCGCTGAAGTACGAAAAGGTGAAGAAGGAGTATATTTACAATGCAGAGCGAGTATCCGAGCAGGCCACTACCTATTTCTTTGCGCTTGCCATGGCACAGGCGGAATATGACTTGGCCAAGGACAATGCCGTCTCCACCGATACCCTCTACCGCATCGGCATGCAGCGCTTGAAAATAGCCGCCATCAGCCGTGCCGACCTGCTGACGCTGAAACTCGACGTGGTGAACGCCCGCAATACTTTGCAGAATGCCGCCAGTGCCTTGAAGCGCGCCATGTTTTCGTTGGCATCTTTCCTGAATATGGAGAAGAACACGGATATCAGGGTGTCGCTTCCGGGACGTCCGAGGGCGCTGACCATACCGGTTGATGAGGCTTTGCTGGCCGCTCAAGCCAACAATCCGGAATTTCTGGGGCTTCGTCAGGAAGTGCTGGAAGCCGAGCAGACAGTAGACAAGACGAAGAAGGAATCGCGCTTCAATGCCAGCATCAACGCCAGCGTCGGCTTCAACCAGGTGGCAGAGAAATTCGGTGAAGCATACAGGCATCCCATGCAGCAGGAGATGGTGTCGGTCAGTGTCTCCATTCCACTGGTGGACTGGGGCGTGAGGAAAGGCAAATACAACATGGCGAGGAACAATCTGAACGTGGTGAAGACTTCTGCCCGGCAGAGTGAAATCAGCATTGAGGAGGAGGTTATCATGACCGTCAGCGACTTCAACGTCCAGCAAGCCCTCGTCGCCAGTGCCGAAGAGGCCCTCGACCTTGCCATCCTGGCGTATAACGAAACCCGCCAGCGCTTCATTATCGGCAAGGCAGACATCAACAGCCTGACCCTCTCGCTGAACCGCCAGCAGGAAGCGCAACGCAATTACATCTCCGCCTTGCAGGACTACTGGCTGAATTATTACAAGATACGGAAACTGACGTTGCACGACTTTGCCAGCGGATTTTCGCTGTCGGAAAAATTTGATTATAATAACTGATGAAACGAGTTTCTTCCTTCACCGTCATAGTGGCGTTTGTCTGCCTTGCTTTGGTAGGGGTGGCGTTGATACCGCTGCTCCCCGTCAAGCTGAATCCGTCACGCAGCCTGCCCGGCTTCACGGTGGGTTTCAGCATGCCTGGCACTTCGTCGCGGGTGGTGGAGATGGAAGTGACCAGCAAGCTGGAATCCATGCTGGCGCGTATCCGCGGAGTGAAGCGGCTGAACTCCACTTCGGGCAACGGCTACGGCAACATTACTGTGGAGCTGGACAAGCATGCCGATGTCGAGGTAGTCCGCTTCGAAGCTTCCACCATCATCCGGCAGACGTGGCCCCAATTGCCCGAAGGTGTCAGCTATCCCACCATTCACATGAAAGTGCCCGACGAGAACGCCTCACGCCCTTTCATGTCCTTCACACTGAATGCCCCTTCCACTCCGATATTGATTCAGCAGTATGCCGAGGAGCATATCAAGCCGCGGCTGGCAAATATTCCGGGTATCTATAAGGTGGAACTCAGCGGTGCCACGCCCATGGAGTGGAGACTGGAATATGACAGTGAACAGTTGCGCTTGCTGGGTGTGACCCTATCGGACATCAGCGAGGCAGTACAGCGGCATTACCGGAAGGAATTTCTGGGTACGCACAATGTGGATACAGGTAACGGTAGCCGGGAATGGATACGCCTGGCACTGGTGCCGGAGAGCAACTCCCTTGGTTTTAATCCTGCTGCCATCACCGTGACGGCTACCGACGGGAAACTGCTCCGCTTGGACGAACTGGTGTCGGCTGTTCGTATGGAGGAGGAGCCGCAAAGCTATTACCGCATCAATGGGCTGAATTCCGTCTATCTATCCATTACTGCGGAAGAAACTGCCAACCAGTTGCAACTGAACCGTGCCGTGATGGACGAGATGGAAGCTGTTCGGCAGGTACTTCCTGTCGGATATGAAGTGCATACCAGCTATGATGCGACCGAGTACATACGGGAAGAACTGGACAAGATTTACTTCCGTACCGGTTTGACGGTACTCATCCTGCTTGTATTCGTATGGCTCATTACTCGTAAGTTGAAATATCTTTTTCTGATAGTTACCAGCCTGGCTGTAAATATAGCGGTGGCACTTATCTTCTACTACCTCTTCGGACTTGAGATGCAGCTTTATTCGCTGGCGGGTATCACTGTCTCGCTGAATCTAGTGATAGACAGCACCATTGTCATGACCGACCACATTCTGCATCGGCGTAATCTCAAGGCCTTCCTGTCGGTGTTGGCGGCAACCCTCACTACGATGGGTGCGCTTGTTATCATTTTCTTCCTTGACGAGAAGATACGGCTCAACCTGCAGGACTTTGCAGCGGTAGTGATCATCAATCTGGCTGTTTCCTTGATGGTGGCGTTGTTCTTTGTTCCGTCGATGATTGAGAAGATAGGACTGGTGAGGCGGATTACGGGGAAGAAGAGGCGTCTTGTCTTGCCGGGGCTGACGCAAACATTCAAAACAAGGTTGGGACGGATTTTCAGACGTTTCCCCGTTTATTTCTCCTGCTGCTACTCTGCTCTCATCCGTTTTCTGTGCCGTTGGCGCTGGGCTGTATGCCTGCTGTTGCTGTTGGGTTTCGGTCTGCCTGTTTTTCTGTTGCCCGACAAACTGGAAGGAGGGGGAAAATGGGAAGCTGCTTACAATAAGGTATTCGGTTCGGATACCTATAAGGAGTCGGTGAAACCCGTTGTGGACAAGGCGCTGGGCGGCAGCTTGCGGCTTTTCATACAGAAGGTGTACGAAGGCAGTTACTTCACCCGTAATGAGGAGGTGGTGCTCTATGCCAACGCCAACCTTCCCAATGGCAGCACCCTCGAGCAGATGAACACTTTGATGAAACGTATGGAGACCTACCTCAGCCGGTTCAAGGAAATCAGGCAGTTTCATACTTCCATTTACAGCCCCCGGCGTGCCAGTATGCAGATTTATTTCAAGAAGGAAGCCCGGAACAGCGGTTTTCCCTATACACTGAAAGCCAATATGATAAGCAAGGCACTGGAACTGGGAGGCGGCAGCTGGGGCATCTACGGATTGCAGGACCAGGGGTTCAGTAATGACGTCCGCGAGAGTGCCGGCTCCTACCGCATCAGGATGTACGGCTACAACTACGACGAACTCTATGAGTGGGCGGAGAAGCTGAAGGCCAAGCTGCTGACGCACCGGCGTATCAAGGAAGTGCTCATCAATTCGGAGTTCTCCTGGTGGAAGGATGACTATCAGGAATTCTACTTCAACCTGAACAAGGAGCGCATGGCGCAAGAGGGCATCGACGCGCAAGTGCTTTTCTCTGCGGTGCGCCCCATCTTCGGCAAGAATCTGGAGATTGGCTCGGTAGCGGCCGAGCAGGGAACGGAGAAAATCAAGCTCTCTTCCCGCCAGTCTGCCGAATATGACATCTGGGCGATGCAGTTCTTTCCCTATGGAGTAGGAAACGGCAAGCATTACAAGCTTTCCGAACTGACTACTGTGGAAAAGGGACAGATGCCGCAGGAGATTGCCAAAGAAAACCAGCAGTACCGCCTCTGCCTGCAATACGAATATATCGGCTCCAATGAGATGGGCAACAAGATACAGAAACGTGACCTGGAGGAGTTCAACAAACTGTTGCCGATGGGTTATACAGCCGAGTCGGACAGCAACAGTTGGTCATGGGGCGAGAAGGACAACCGCCAATACCTGCTTCTGCTGGTGGTGATAGCCATCATCTTCTTTACGACCAGCGTTCTGTTCAACTCCCTGAAGCAGCCGCTTGCCATCATCTTTGTGATTCCGGTTTCTTATATCGGGGTATTTCTTACTTTCTATTGGTTCCGGCTGAACTTCGACCAGGGCGGTTTTGCCTCGTTCGTCCTGCTGTGCGGCATCACGGTGAATGCCAGCATCTATATCCTGAACGAGTACAACAGCATCCGACGTCGTTTCCCCCGTCTTTCCGCTCTTCGTGCCTACGTCAAGGCGTGGAATGCGAAGGTCGTTCCTATTTTCCTCACGGTAGTTTCTACCATTCTGGGATTTATCCCTTTCATGATAGGTGAGGACAAGGAGGCTTTCTGGTTTCCATTGGCGGCGGGTACCATTGGCGGACTGGTGATGTCCGTCATCGGTATCTTCTTTTTCCTGCCGGTTTTTGTGCTGAAACAGCGTGATTTTCTTAGGAAATGATTACTTTTGCTCGATTTTGTTACCTGAATGGATACTTGAATTTTAAATATGGAAAGTGCGGAGTACTCTTTGGATGAGTTATTATGTCAGTCTCTTCTGTTGTTTCGTCAGTATCGGTTTTATGATGCTCCAGAATGTGGAGAAAAGGCATTCCGGATATTGGAGGAAGCCCATGTATGGATGGGGCGTACGCAAGAGTGTGTGGATATGGCGAAATGGGGGTGCGTGATAGAGTGTCTTGCGCAGAAATACTACATAGAAGATGATACGGATGCGATTCTGGAAGAAATTGATGCTGCCTTGGTTGCGCATTGGAAGAGGATAGAGAAAATCCATGCAGAAGTCACCACCGTTTATTTATGGCTGGGGTACTATTTCCTGCTACGTTTCAGAAACCGGGAATCCCGTTCCCATTCCCGTTGTAAACAGATAATGTCCAGCTTGTTGTGTGCTTTGGTCGAAATCTTCCGTAAGGTGGAGAAGGGGGGAGCCCCGACAGAAGTCTTGTCACATCTTTCGGTAGATGTTTGGGGAGAGACCGTCTGCTGGATGGAGCAGGTACATGATTCCCGTCTTTGCGAGAAGCAGTCGTCAGCTTTGCTGGCACAACTCTATAACCTGAAAAGTGTGGAGTTGGAAAAAGGTCCGGGAAAGCAGGATGCTTTGCTCCAGCAGATTCTGGAGTTTTATTGCTTTTAAGGGAAAATTATCTCTGCTTAGTTTTATCATTTCTGCTTCCACACTTCCACCCACTTCCTGCATCCCTTTATTCATCGGCATTACAAGTGCTGTGGAAGCAACTCAAAAAGGTGGAAGCAACTTTTGCTTCCACAGCGGAAATACGCCGAAAAGTAAGTTAATATCTTGTTTGTTAGTGTATTAATAGAATGTACAGCATTTTGCAAATATCTTGTTTACACGATATGCGTTTCGTGTAAACACGGTATTAACTTCGTAAAAGACCGTTTACCGATAGACTGCAGCTGGGCTCATAATAGGAATAAGATAGGTGCACAGTATGGGGAAACTATGAGTATAATAGGTGTTCAACGGTTATGAAGCACCTTGTTGACGGTCGTTAGTCGAGTGGTTGACGGCCGTTGGCAGAGCGCATCACGGCCGATAGGCGCTGATAACTCCGTACAGAAAATGGAAAGGAAGCCTATGTAAGGGGAAACAAGCTCTGAGCTATTTGTTTTGTTTGCCACATTTATCTTGTTTTTGTACATTATTGAAGCGGTTTTTTGTATCTTTGAAGGGAGGGGCTGTAAAAAAGCTTATTCTCATCCAAAGTTTAATTATATATACATGAATTATGAAGCGATGTATAGTGCTGTTCATAACATTCTGCTGTACAGTTATTTCTAATGCGCAGACAAATGGCATTGTGACTGATGGGGAAAAAGGATTGCCGTT
>OGRA01002166.1_pt1 | contig 17081 bp, 13 predicted proteins | sample 1553351 | NCBI WGS metagenome assembly OGRA01 (sample SAMEA2580056, study PRJEB22360) | human gut metagenome | biome: human gut; feature: human-associated habitat; material: faeces | place: Denmark | collected 2008/2010
GCTGCACCTGAACTTCGAAGCGCTCAAATCCTCGCCGCCGACCGGAATCGACCCGCGCATGCCGGGTGCGGCGTTGTGGGAGCAGCAGCAGGGCCGCGCCCTGCTCGAAGCCAAGCGGCGGCTCGATCCGCTGCAGTTCGAAAGCATGTATCAGGGGCATCCCTCCTCGCGCGAGGGGCTTTTATACGGGCTGAATTTCGCCGAGTACGACGATCTGCCGCACGAGATCGTCCGCCGCGGCAACTATACCGACACGGCCGATACGGGCGACGACTACCTCTGTTCGCTCTCGTACCGGCGCGGACTATCTATGCAGCATCATCTACGGCGAGTATAACCACGAGGCCTATGTGCTCGACATCTACTACACCAAGGACCCGATGGAGATCACCGAGCCGGAAACCGCACGGCGCTTGCTGGCGCACAGCGTAAACCTCGCGAAAATCGAGAGCAACAACGGCGGCCGCGGCTTCGCCCGCGCCGTGCAGTCGCTCTCGCCCGGCGTGCGCATCGAATGGTTTCATCAGGGAGGCAACAAGGAGGCCCGCATCCTCTCCAATTCGGCCACTGCGCTTCACCTCCTGCGGTGGCCGCGGGGCTGGAATTTCCGCTGGCCCGAACTCTACGCCCACCTGACCACCTACCGTCGCCGTTTTCGCGCCAACCGCTGGCACGATGCCGCCGACGTGGTGACGGGCATCGTCGAACGCGAAGCCGCCGACCGCAGCCGGAGCCGCGTGCGGGGCGTGCGGTTTCTGTAGGTCGGGATCGGGTTTTTGCGGCCTAAAAGTAGTATTTGAAACCGACCGTCGGGCTGATTCCGAGCTGGAAAGAGACCCCGTTCACACCCGTTCCCGAATATGACAGGTAGCTGTAGTCCAACGTCAAAAGGCTGACTGAGAGTCCGATATGGGCCGACGGCCTGATTTCGAACGCTCCGAGCGACAATCCTGCATCGAAGCCGTATCCGCTGGTCCCGTCCGTCGATGCGAACGCGAATCCCACGGCCAGCTGCGGCGTATAGTAGAAGCGGTCGCACAGTCTGACGTAATAGGCGAGGCTGGGACCTGCCGTCAGCCCGTGCGTCGTTTCGCCGTCGGATGAAATCAGTTGGTAGCCGATCGAGCCGCCGACGCGCAGTCGGTCGGATGCGAAATAACCGAATTCGGGTGCAAATCCGAATGTCGTCTGCGATGCGGAGGAGCCGTCGATGCTGATCGACGTCGTCGTTATGCCGATTATTCCGCCGACATATTTGTCACCCCTGCTTTGGGCGGAGAGGGTCGGAATACACAGCATAAGGGCCAGAGCCGGAAAGAGAAGTTTTTTCATGCTTGTCGATTTAAAGGTTAGCGGTTGAGTGACGTTTGCGCTTCCAAGTTAGAAAAAAAAGCGATATCCGCCGTTTTTTTGCCTGTAAAAAATGCCGCTTTTCACTTCCGGACAGCCGGCCGGCCGCGGCTTCCCGCCCCGAAAAGGCGGCCGCTGCGGCGGCGCAATGTGAAGCCTGCGTTAAATTATCTTCCCGTGCGGAACCAATCGCCCCGATTTTTCGTACCTTTGGCCCCATGGTTATTTAGTTCGCACTAATCCCAATTTAACATGAAAGCATTGAAAATCGGAAATTTGCTCGCCACCGTCCCCATCGTGCAGGGCGGCATGGGCGTAGGCATATCCCTCTCCGGACTGGCTTCGGCCGTCGCCAATCAGGGCGGCGTCGGCGTCATTTCGTCGGCAGGTCTCGGAGCCATCTACAACAACTATTCGAAAGACTACCGCGCCGCCTCGATCTGGGGGCTTAAGGAGGAGCTTCGCAAGGCCCGCGAAGCCACGCGGGGCATCGTCGGCGTAAACGTCATGGTCGCCATGTCGAACTTCGCCGACATGGTGAAGACCGCCGTCGCCGAGAAGGCCGACATCATCTTTTCGGGCGCCGGGCTGCCGCTCAACCTGCCGTCGTTCCTCACGGAGGGCGCCAAGACCAAGCTGGCCCCGATCGTGTCGTCGGCGCGTGCGGCGAAACTTTTGTGTCAGAAGTGGTTCTCGGAGTACAAGTACATCCCCGACGCCATCGTCGTCGAAGGTCCCAAGGCGGGCGGTCACCTCGGATACAAGGAGGAGCAGCTCGCCGACGAGCATTTTTCGCTCGAAGCCCTCGTTCCCGAAATCGTCGCCGAGGTGCGCGCTTTCGGTGCCGAACACGACTGCCATATTCCCGTCATCGCGGGCGGCGGCATCTATACCGGCGAGGATATCTACCGCATCATGCAGCTGGGCGCCGACGGCGTGCAGATGGGCACGCGCTTCGTGACCACCGAGGAGTGCGATGCCGATCCGGCCTTCAAGCAGACCTATCTCGACGCCAGACCGCAGGACATCGAGATCATCAAAAGTCCCGTCGGCATGCCGGGGCGGGCGATCCACAGCTCGTTCCTCGACCGGGTGAAAGAGGGGCTTAAACGCCCCAAGAACTGCCCGTTCGACTGCATCAAGACCTGCGACGTGACGCACAGTCCCTACTGCATCATGCTGGCGCTCTACAACGCATTCAAAGGCAAGCTGCAGAACGGCTACGCCTTCTGCGGCGCCAACGCATGGCGCGCCGAGAAGATTCAGTCGGTGCGCGACCTGATGGCCGCGCTCCGGGAAGAGTACGATAACTTTTCGCTGAAGGAAAAACTCTTCGGCGCAAGATAAGCCCCCTCCCGGTTTGCGGGATAATATTTCGGCAGGCGTTCCCGGACGCCTGCCTTTTCAGCCCCTAATTTATTAGGGGCTTTTTATTTGACCGTGAATTTTTTCCGGCATCCGCGTTCCACCGGGTTGATTTTTTATTATATTTGACTCCCGGTTAGGTTATTGATGGTGTTTTGCCGGACGATCATCGAAAACATTACTGGGCTTTTTGTCGTGAGTCCGGAGAGACTGCTGTCGGTACTGCCGTATTATTAATTCTTAAAACTTGTTTTATGAGAAACTTTTTAAGGAAATCAGCTTTGCTGATGGCTGCATCGCTGGTGTTTTTCGCCTGCGACGACGATGAGAAGAAGGTCCCCGAAACGGTCGTGACGCTCGACCGGACGGAATTGAATCTCAATGTCGGGTTTTCCGAAACGCTCGTAGCGACCGTTACCCCCCCCCTGCAGGACGGCGTAGCGGTAGTTTGGTCTTCTGACGACGAGGTAGTTGCGACGGTCGAGGACGGTGTCGTCACCGCTCTTGCCGCCGGTGAGGCCACTATTACCGCCAGCGTGGGCGAGAGCAAGGCGACCTGCACGGTGACGGTGGCTTACGTTGCGCCGAAGATCGGCGACTATTACTATTCCGACGGTACGTGGAGCGACGGCGGACTGGTAAGCATCGAGGCCGACGGACTGAATCCCGTCTGGGCCGACACCAAACCCGCTCCCGTCGCCGGTAAGACCGTTATCGGCATCGTCTGCCAGACGGACGAAAACCGGATCGCCGCCGGCGACAAGGAGAAGGGCTATACGCACGGGTATGTCGTGGCTGTGAAAAATGCCCATAGCGCCGACAGCCAGACGGTTCAGTATTCTACCGACAATGATTTCGCAAGCACTCCGAAAGCGAAAATTGCAAGCACGTGGTATGGCAATGTCAATGGTTACGAAGAGACGATGAAAACCGTATCCGATTATGGACCGAACCTTGCTACATGGTGCCCTGCTTTCGATTTGACGGTTAATAATTTCTCGCTCCCGGCTCCCGAAACGTCGAGCGGCTGGTTCCTGCCGAGCACCGGGCAGTTATGGGATATGGTGGCCAATCTCTGCGGCCATGAAGCTGCTCTGCTTCTGAAAGAGTGGCAGACTTCGAGTTATAATGTCTATTACGGTTACAACTCCGAAAATGTAAGCTATGACGTGATTGCGAAATTCAACGAGACGCTTGCGATGATTCCCGCCGATCAGAAGGAGGAGCTGTTCGTGACGGACGGCACCCATTACAATACCTGTACGCTGTGGGCTACGACCTGCTTTGAACCCGGCGAGACGGCATGTATCATTCATATCGGCGGTTCCGAGAAACATCTGGTGGAGCTTATGTGCGAGTATATCGATTACGACGGTATCGCCCGTCCGATCCTTGCATTCTAAATAGATCGCTTTTGTGGAAGCGCGGAGTGCTTTTCCGCGTCTTCCGGACCTGCTCCCGGCCGTTCGGCCGGGAGCTTTTTTGTGGCCGGCTGCATCCGGCTCATGCGGCTTCGGCGTCCGGTTTCTGCCGTTTCCGCGTCCGGCTCCTACAGCTCCTGCAGCCGCGCCACGGGCGAGACGCCGAGCGACGAGAAGTCGCCGTGCTGGTAGCGGTAGTAACCCGCCATGGCGATCATCGCCGCGTTGTCCGTCGTGAACTTGAATTCGGGCAGGAACGTGCGCCAGCCGCGCCTGCGGCCCTCTTCGACGATCCCGTTGCGCAGTCCTGAGTTGGCCGAAACGCCGCCCGCGATGGCGATGTCGCGGATGCCGAGGTCCTTCGAGGCCCGCACCAGCTTGTCCAGCAGGATTTCGACGATCGTCTTCTGCAGCGAAGCGCAGAGCGAGGCCTTGTTGTTCTCGATGAAACCGGGATCGTTTGCCACGGCGTCGCGCAGCGTGTAGAGGAACGAGGTTTTGAGCCCCGAAAACGAGTAGTCGTATCCGTCTACGTGGGGCCGTGCGAACCGGAACGCCTTCGGATCGCCCTCCTTGGCCAGTTTGTCGATTACCGGGCCGCCGGGGTAGGGCAGTCCCATCACTTTGGCACACTTGTCGAAGGCTTCGCCCGCGGCGTCGTCGATCGTCGTGCCGATGATCTCCATTTCGAGGGGAGAATCCACGCGCACGATCTGCGTGTGGCCGCCGCTCACGAGCAGGCAGAGGAACGGGAATCCGGGGTGCGGCAGCGCGCGGTCCTGAAGGTCGATGAAATGCGAAAGTATGTGTCCCTGAAGGTGATTGACCTCGACCATCGGGATGTTGTGCGCGATGGAAAGCCCCTTGGCGAACGACACGCCCACCAGCAGCGAACCCAGCAGTCCGGGGCCGCGCGTGAAGGCGATGGCATCGATCTCCCCGACGGTGAGCCCGGCCTCTCGGAGTGCCGTGTCGACCACCGGGATGATGTTCTGCTGGTGCGCCCGCGAAGCCAGTTCGGGGATCACGCCGCCGTATTTGATGTGGACGGCCTGCGAGGCGATGACGTTCGACAGCAGCACGTTGTTGCGTATCACGGCGGCGGATGTGTCGTCGCACGAGGATTCGATGCCCAGAATAGTAATATCCATGCGGTTTTTCGTTTTTTTAACTAATTATAGTTAAATTTGCAGGTTATAACGACCTATCAATGCGCAAAGGTATAAAAATATTGGGAAAGGTGTTATCGGCCGCTGTATTGTTGCTGATAATTCTGCCTCTGGCGCTCTCGTTGCTGCTCGACATTCCGGCCGTGCAGAACTACGTGGTGCAGAAAGCCGTGCGCATGGCGTCGAAGAAGCTCGAAACCACCGTCAGCATCGACCGCGTGGACATCGGGCTTTTCAGCAGGGTCAAGATCAAGGGTTTCTATGTCGAGGATTACCAGCGCGACACGCTGCTCTACGTGGGCCGTATCGACGCCTTCGTCACCGGACTGGGCATCTTCGGCGGGGGTCTTTCGCTGAGCCGCGGCGAGATCGCCGACGCCAAGCTCTACCTGCGCGAGACGCCCGGCGGGGAGATGAACATCAAGCAGATCGTCAATCGTATCAGCAACCCCGACAAACCCAAGAAAGGCAACTTCCGCCTGTCGCTGCGCAAGGCGTCGATCGAGAATATGGACCTCTGTCTGGAGCGGCTCGACCGCCGCGACCCGGAGTTCGGCATCGACTTCAGCCATATGCACCTCTACGGCATCACGGCATATGTGAACGACTTCACCATCGACGGGCAGTCCATCTACACCACCATCGAAACCCTCTCGGCGCGCGAGCGCAGCGGCTTCGCCCTCGACCGCTTCGCCGGGCGGTTCTACCTGACCAACGGCTGCATGGGTTTCGAGGACGTCTCTGTCGTGACGGGCCGTTCGAACGTCCAGATTCCCTATATCTCGCTGGCGGGCGATTCGTGGGCCGAGTACAAGGACTTCATCGGCGAGGTGCGCATCGACGGCGCGCTGCGCAATACGACCGTCTCGACGGACGACATCGCCTACTTCGCCCCCAAGTTGCGCGGCTGGCATACCGATTTCAGCAACGTCAATGTCGAGGTCGCGGGCGTGGTCGCCGATTTCACGGCCAAGGTCAAAAGCATGCAGATCGGCGAGGGTACGTGGCTCATCGCCGACGCTTCGGTCCGGGGGCTTCCCGACATCCGGCAGACCCGTTTCGACCTGAACGTTCCGCGGCTCAAATCCTCCGCCGAAGCCGTCGACGAACTGGCTGCGGGGATCGGCGGCCGCGAGTTGTCCGACAAGCTGGTCGGCATACTGGGCAACACGGGGCAGATCGACGTCAACGCCCGCTTCAAGGGGCTGCTTTCGTCGTTCGACATGCAGCTCGGCGCCTCGACCGGCGTGGGCGAGGTGACCTGCAACCTGCGGATGACGCCGCTCAAGGCGGGGCGCAGCAGCGTGCGGGGCGACGTGGAGACGCACAACCTGCGTCTGGGCGAGCTGCTCGGCCGCCGCGACCTGCTGGGCAACGCGACCCTCTCGGCCTATATCGACGGAGTGGTCGGCAAAGGCTATACCGACGCCAACGTCGTGGGCAACGTCACGCAGCTGGGCTTCAACGACTATATCTACGACTCGCTGCGGCTCGACGGCCGCCTGCGCAACCGCGAGTTCGACGGACGCATCACGGCCCGCGATCCCAACCTCGATTTCGATTTTTCGGGGCTGGTGGATTTCAACGACTCGATTCCGCGCTACGACTTCACGATGGACCTGCGCCATGCCGACCTCGCCCGGCTCCATATCAACCGCCGCGACTCCGTCTCGCAGCTCGCGGCGCGTATCGAGGCCAATGCCGGGGGACGCTCGCTGGACGACCTGAACGGCCGTATCCACGTCACCGACGCCGTATACCGCTACAACGACAAGCGGATTACCTCGAAGACCATGACCGTCACGGGCGAGAACTCGGCGCGGAGCAAACTCGTCGAACTGCGCTCGGACTTCGCCGACGCCACGTTCCGCAGCAAGACCAGCTACCGCGAAGTCTTCGAATACCTGCGCCGCAGCGCATGGAAATACCTGCCCCTGCTGCGCCGCGGCGAGGGCGACCCGACGCCCCGCGGCCGCAAGACGGCCGTGGCCAACGACTATTCGCTGCTGTCGGTCAATATCCGTCACATAGACCCCATCACCGACGCCATCACGGCCGGCCTGCAGATCGCCGACGGGTCGTCGATGCAGCTGCTTTTCAATCCGGCCAGCGACCAGCTTTCGCTCAAGGCGACGTCGGAATACGTCGAGCGCAAACGCATGCTGGCCACACGCCTGAGCATCAACGCCTCCAACCGGGGCGACTCGCTCACGGTCTACGCTTCGGCCGAGGATCTCTACGCCGGGGTGCTGCACCTGCCGCAACTGTCGCTCACGGGCGGCGCCAAGCAGGGCCGCATGCAGGTTTCGGCGGGTTTCAACGATACGCTGCGCAAGGTGTCGGGACTGCTGGGCGTGCAGGCGCACGTGGTGGACGAACACGGCCCCAACGGCCGCGTCGTGGACCTGCGTATCCTGCCTTCGCACGTCACCCGCGGTTCGAAGACGTGGCAGATTTACGCCCGCAAGATACAGCTCGACACGGCGCAGGTCGTGATCGACCGGTTTTTCGTGATGAACCGCGAGCAGGAGCTGCTGCTGGACGGCGTCGCCTCGCGCAGCCGCGAGGATTCGGTGACCCTGCGCCTGCGCAACTTCGACCTCGCGCCTTTCATGCAGGTCGCCGAGCGCTTGGGGTACGTCGTCGAGGGGCGCACGAACGGTTCCGCGACGATGAAATCCGTGCTCCATGCGGGCGAAATCTCCGCCGACATCCTGCTCGACAGTCTGGAGGTCAACGACATTCCGGCTCCTCCGCTGCGGCTCTCTTCGCGCTGGGATTTCTCGCGCAACCGCGCCGGGGTGACCGTCACCGACCGCAATAAGCGCGATACGCTTATCCGGGGCTTCTACGCCCCTTCGCAGGTGCGCTACTACGCCCGGCTGGACATTGACAGTCTCGACATGGGGCTGCTCGACCCGGTGCTTTCGGGCGTGATTTCCCAGACCGAGGGCCTCGCCTCGGCCGAACTGGTGCTGCAGGGCCAGCGCCGGGACGCCGACCTGACGGGACGGATTCACGTCACGGGACTCTCGACGAAAGTCGATTTTACGCAGGTGGCCTATTCGATGCCCGAAGCCGTTCTCGACGTGCGGGGCAACCGCTTCCGCGCGTCGAACGTTCCGGTCTTCGACCCCGAAGGCAACCGGGGCCGTTTCGACATCGACCTGAGTCTGCAGCACCTCTCCAACATCGCCTACGACGTGCGTGTCGCACCCCAGCAGATGCTGGTGCTCAACACCACGGCGCAGGACAACGATTTCTTCTACGGCAAGGTCTACGCTTCGGGCACGGCGCGCATTTCGGGCGACAAGGGCGCCGTCAATATGGACATCGCCGCCTCCACCGACGACCATTCGTCGTTCTTCATGCCGCTGTCGAACAAGTCCAATATCTCGTACGCCGATTTCGTGACCTTCAAGGAGAAGCCCAAGGTCGATACGGTGGACAATCTGGCGCGGCGGAAGATGATGTTCGAACGCCAGCGGCAGCAGAAGACGGTGGCCGGCAGCCAGATGAACATTGCGCTGGCGCTCAACGTACGGCCCGGCGTCGAGGTCGAACTGAGCGTGTCGGGCAATACGCTCAAGGGCCGCGGCGACGGAACGCTCAACCTGCAGATCAATCCCCGCTCGAACGTCTTCGAGATGTACGGCGACTATACCATCACCGAAGGGAGCTTCCTTTTCTCGCTCCAGAACATCATCAACAAGAAGTTCATCATCGAAAACGGCTCGACGATCCAGTGGACCGGTTCGCCGATGGACGCCATGCTCAATATCGACGCCATCTACAAGTTGAAAGCCTCGCTGCAGCCGCTGCTGCAGGGCACGGCCGAAAACGTGACGGCCGACCGCTCGGTGCCCGTCGAGTGCATCATCCACCTCGGCGACCGGCTTTCGAACCCGGCCATCACCTTCGACGTGAACGTGCCCGGCACCGACCCTGAGACGCAGGCCGTGGTCGCCAATGCGCTGACCACCCCTGAGACGGTCGATACGCAGTTCGCCTACCTGCTGCTGTTCAACAGCTTCATGTCCGAGAACAACGCCGCCTCGTCGAACATCGGCGCGTCGGTTTCGGCCGCGACGGGGCTGGAGTTCCTCTCGAACATGGTCAGCAACCTGCTTTCGAACGACGACTACAACATCGTCATCCGCTACCGCCCCAAGTCGGAGCTGACCAGCGACGAAGTGGATTTCGGCCTTTCGAAGAGCCTGATAAACAACCGTCTGTTCGTCGAGGTCGAGGGCAACTACCTGATCGACAACAAACAGGCCATCAACAGCTCGATGTCCAACTTCATGGGCGAAGCCTACATCACCTACCTGATCGACCGGGCAGGAACGCTCAAGGCCAAGGCCTTTACGCAGACCATCGACCGTTTCGACGAGAATCAGGGTCTTCAGGAGACCGGCGTCGGCATCTACTTCAAGGAGGATTTCGACAACTTCCGCGACCTGCGGCGGCGCATCCGGGAGCGTTTCACCAACAAGAAGCGCAAGGCCCGGCGCGAAGCGCGCCGCGAGGCCGCCCGCCGGGAAAAGGAGCTTCGGCGTGCGGCGGCGGATACGCTGCAGGCGTTCCGATACGTTAAACATGAAAAGGATGCGCCCGCGCCGTGAAACGGATCGGCCGGAACCGGAAACAGAAAAAATTCAATGACAAACTTCTATAATTTCTAAAACACTATGATGACTTTTTTGCAGGCTGCCGAGGCGGTGGCCACCAGTGAGGAGACCCGTATGGGATTGTGGACGCTGTTTACCAAGGGCGGTTGGCTGATGTGGCCGCTGCTGGCGCTGGGCGGGGTGACGATCTTTATCTTCGTGGAGCGTTTCATGGCTATCCGCAAGGCTTCGGTGCTGGACATGAACTTCATGAACCGTATCCGCGACTACATTTCCGACGGCAAGATCCAGACGGCCGTGAATCTGTGCAAGAAGACCGACACGCCGATCGCCCGCATGATCGAGAAGGGCATCGAGCGCATCGGACGCCCGATGAGCGACGTGCAGACGGCCATCGAGAACGTCGCCAACCTCGAAGTCTCCAAGCTCGAAAACGGCCTGCCGTTTCTGGCGACGATCGCCGGCGGCGCCCCGATGATCGGTTTTCTGGGTACGGTGCTCGGTATGGTGCAGACCTTCATGGACATGTCGGCCGCAGGCGGCACGGTGGATCTGGGACTGCTTTCGAGCGGTATGTATGTGGCGATGGTGACCACCGTGATGGGTCTTATCGTCGGCATCCCGGCCTACTTCGGCTACAACTACCTCGTCGCGCGCATCGAGAAGCTGGTTTTCCAGATGGAGGCCAACTCGATCGCATTCATGGACATTCTGAATCAACCCGTTCAAAAATAACGCGCTATGGCAATTAAACACGGATCGAAGGTCGATAAGTCCTTCTCGGCATCGTCGATGACCGACCTGATGTTCCTGCTGCTGCTGTTTCTGCTGATCGCTACGACGCTGATCAATCCCAACGCCCTGAAGCTGATGCTGCCGAAAAGCTCCAACCAGCTCAAGGACAAGGCGATGACCACGGTTTCGATACAGGATGCGGGCCACGGCAAGTACCGCTATTACGTCGAACTGCAGGAGGTCGGCTCGATCGAGGGCGTGGAGCGTGCGCTCAAGACGCGTCTCGACGGACAGAAGGACGCCACCGTGTCGCTGCACTGCGACGAGACGGTAGCCGTGGGCGAGACGGTCAAGGTGATGAATATCGCCAAGGACAACAATTACAAGTTAATTCTGGCGACGGCGCCGAATTGACGGACGCCGTCCGGCGGCGGCAGCCGTCGCCAAAATCAGGTTTTATGTATTATTACGATCCAAATAACAGGAATCCCCGCAGGTGGGCGACGGTTGCGACGGCGGTCTACGCGCTGCTGCTGATCGGTTCGTTCGCGCTGGTCTCGTTCGACTTCCGGCAGATCCACGACAAGCCGGGCGATACGATCACGATCGACTTCACCGAGCCGCCTGCGCCCGAACCGCCCAAGCCGCGCGTCAGGACGGCCACCGAGCCGCGCGTGCACGACCGCACGGCTCCCGTCGAGCAGACGGCGCAGGTCTCCGGCAAGGACGAGACGACGCAGACGCCCAATCCCCGCGCGCTGTTCAACATGAACAAGGGCGGCGCCGACGAACCTGACAACGCGGGCAATCCCCGTGCTCCCGAAGGCGAGGACAAGGCCAGCGGCACCGGTCCGGGACTCAATCCCGACGGGCTGGACCAGCTGGATCAGGGCTTGCAGGGGCGCGGACTGGTGGGCGACCTGCCCAAACCTTCGTACCCCGGTTCGAAGAGCGGCAAGGTGATCGTCCGCGTGACGGTCGATGCTTCGGGACGGGTCACGAGTGCGGCCTACGAACCGAAAGGCTCGACGACCGACCTGGTCGAAGCCGCCAAAGCCGCGGCGCGCAAGGCGCGCTTTACCGAGAGCCGCGCGGCGGTGCAGGGCGGAACGATCACCTATGTTTTCCGTATGGAGTAATTTTTGAAACGAAAGACAATGCGATTTTTATTACTGACACTTTTCGGATGCCTGACCTTTGCGGCGGGCCGCGCCCAGCAGCCCGCGAAGATCGAGGGGGCGCATCTGCATATGGAGGTCGCGAGCCACGATTTCGGCGACGTGCCCCGCAAGGGCGGCGATCTGGTGCGCGAATTCACCTTCACCAACGACGGCACGGTGCCACTGGTCGTGACGCGCGTCATCACCTCGTGTTCGTGTCTCAAGGCGTCGTACTCCAAACGGCCGGTCGCTCCGGGCGAGAGCGGAACCATCAGCATCACCTACGAACCCCACAAGAGCGAACCGGGCGTCTTCAACAAGGTGATTCAGATTTACTCGAATTCGGTGGACGGCCGCGACGTAATCACCGTGCAGGGCAACTCGATCGATCCGGGACCCCGCAAGGTCAAGACCGGGGAGGTGAAGATAAAGTATAAGAAAGATAAGTAGGATAGCCTTTCCGGGGACTGGTGGTTTCAGGTTTCCGGGGCCGGGTTTTCGGGTTTCCGGGGGCTTGACGGTTTCGGGGGGGGGCGGCCGAAGTTTCCGCCCGCAATCCGCCCGCATGCGGGAAGTTTTCTCCGAGGAGGGGATTCAGGGAACAGACTTGCAAACGCCGCCTTTGGCGGCGGCAACGACCGTCGGAGTCGATCCGCGGGCCGAATAATACATATACTACAATAAAGTAACTACGCTATTTATGGCAATTCTTTTTTCGAACGCGACGGTGCTGCCGATGACGGCCGCCGGGAACGACCCCCGCACCTTTGCGGGCTGGGTGGGCGTCGACGGCAGCCGCATCGCGCTGGTCACGGAGTCCGCGTCCGAAGCCGACGCATTCCGCGCCGCACACCCCGACGCGCGGATCATCGACTGCACGGGCCGGCTTGTGATGCCGGGGCTTGTCAATCCCCCCTGCCACGCCGCCATGACGCTGCAGCGCAGTTATGCCGACGATATCGCCCTGATGGAGTGGCTTCACGACTATATCTGGCCGTTCGAAGCGCGGCAGACGGCCGACGACGTGGCGTTGGGAATGACTCTCGGCATTGTCGAGATGCTGCTGGGCGGCGTGACCTCGTTCGTGGATATGTATTACCACGAGAACCGCTGCGTCGAAGTGGCCGAGCGGCTGGGCATCCGCGCGATGCTGGGCTGCAACTATTTTGACGGCAACGTCGAAGAGGTGCTTCCCGAAGTGGGGCAGGCGGTGGAACTCGCCGCCGGCTGCGACCGGATCCGGATCGCCCTCGCACCCCATTCGCCCTACACCGTGTCGCCCGAAAACCTGCGGCGCGGCAAAGAGACGGCCGAGCGGTACGGACTGCACCTGATGACCCATATCGCCGAGACGCAGGACGAGGTGCGCATCGTGCGCGAGAAATACGGCATGACGCCCGTCGAACACCTCGACGCGCTGGGCATGCTCGACGCCCGCACCATCGGCGCACACTGCATCTATTTGACCGACACCGACATTGCGACGCTGGCCGCGCGCGGCGTGGCCGTGTCGCACAACCCGCAGAGCAACATGAAGATTTCGAGCGGCGTGGCGCCCGTCGAGCGGCTGCGCGCCGCGGGGGCGCTGGTGACCATCGGCACCGACGGCACCTGCTCCAACAACGATCTCGACATGTTCGAGGAGGTGCGCACGGCGGCCTTCCTGCAGAAATCCGCCACGGGCGACCCCGTCGCGCTCCCGGCTTACGAAGCGCTGAAGCTGGCGACGGTCAACGGCGCCCGCGCTTTGGGCTACGCCGAAGGCGAACTGGGCGTGGTCCGCGAGGGCGCATTGGCCGACCTGATCGTCGTGGACCTCCAGAAACCCCATTTGCAGCCCGTTCACGATCTGGTGTCGAACATCGTCTACTGCGGCAAGGCGTCGGATGTCGATACGGTCATGGTCGACGGCCGCATCGTGGTCGAAAACCGCCGCGTGGCGGGCGTGGACCTGCCTGCGCTCTATGCCGACGTCGCCGCCGCCGTGAAACGCATCACGGCGAAATAACCGTCCGACCATGAAAATCATCTCCGTCAGGGAACACCCCGAATTCGCGGATACCGCGATCGGCTATATTTCGGCCTGCTGGCCCGAAGTGCGGCCCGTTCTTTATGAGGACTGCATCCGCCACGCTGTCAGCGCCGCAGGTCCGCTTCCGCAGTGGTACCTGCTGATGTCGGGCGGCGAGCCGGCGGGGTGTGCCGGGTTGATCGCCAATGACTTTATCAGCCGCATGGACCTGTGGCCGTGGGCCTGCGCCCTCTATGTCGCCGAACATATGCGCGGACACGCCTACGGACGGCTGCTGCTCGACCGTGCGGCCGAAGACGCCCGCCGCGCCGGATTCGGCAAACTCTACCTCAGCACCGATCACGCCGGGCTGTACGAAAAGTGGGGCTTCCGCTATATCGGACAGGGCTATCACCCGTGGGATGCGGAGTCCCGGATTTACGAACGTACTTTATAACAATATATTGACAGCATTGGTATGAAAGGAAAGATTCGTTTCGGAATGGTCGGCACGGGCTTTATCGCCGACTGGGTGCTTGCCGGCGCCCGGCAGGATGCGCGCTTCGAGGCGGCGGCGATCTGTTCGCGCAATCAGGCTACGGCCGACGCTTTCGCCGCGAAGCACGGGATTCCGCATACGTTCACCTCGCTCGAAGAGATGGCCCGCAGTCCACTCGTCGATGCCGTCTATATCGCCTCGCCCAACGCCCTGCATGCGTCGCAGAGCATCCTCTGCATGAGCGGCGGCAAACATGTGCTGTGCGAGAAGCCGCTGGCCTCCAATGCGCGTGAAGCCCGTGCGATGATCGAAGCCGCGCGCAGATACGGCGTCGTGCTGATGGAGGCCATGATTGCGACGCTCAATCCCAATTTCCGGATCGTGCGCGAGCAGCTTCCCCGTCTGGGAACGATCCGCCGCTACTTCGCCAGCTACTGCCAGTACTCCTCGCGCTATGACAAGTTCAGGGAGGGCGTCGTGCTCAACGCCTTCGATCCGTCGCTTTCCAACGGCGCCATGATGGACATCGGCGTCTATACGGTTTACCCGATGGTCGCGCTTTTCGGGCGGCCGCAGGCCGTCGATGCGCAGGGTGTCGTGCTCTCTTCGGGGGCGGACGGTCAGGGAGCCGTCAACTTCCGTTACGAGGGGATGAACGCCACGGTGCTCTACTCCAAGATCGCCGATTCGCGCCTGCCCTCCGAGATCGAAGGGGAGGAGGGTACGCTGCTGCTGGATACGATCCACGACATACGCTGTGTGACCCGTTTTCCGCGCCGAGGCGCCGCTTCGGGCCGCGGCCCGGAGGCTGTCGGCGAATCGGTCGGTGTGGAGCCGGACCGGGACCGTTACTATTACGAAATCGCGGAGTTCATTGATTTGATCGAACAGGGCCGCCCGGAATCGGCGGTCAACAGCCACGCCAATTCGCTTGCGACGCTGGAGATCATCGATGAAGTGCGCCGCCAGTTGGGCGTGGTCTATCCCGCCGACGGGGCGCGCTGACTTCCGCCGATTCGTGTTGCTCGATAACGATTAACGGCAGGGATATTCCCTCGGCGCGAGAAACGTTTAAGGGCGGGTATTTCCCCTGCCGTTAATCGTTATCGTTTTTTTTGCGGTCTTCCAGCCCCGTTCCTCCCCGGCTTTTGCGGCCTTGTTTCCTCTCCGTGCTTTTGCTTTCCAGCCTTGTTTTTTCGGCGTTTCCCTTTACCGCAATAGGATTTTCCATCGCCGTTCCGTTCCGGTTTCCTCCCGGCCTCTTGCTTCCTCTCCGTGCTGTTGCTCCCGGCCTCGTCCTTTCTCCGGACCGTTCACTCCCCGGCCACGGCGGAGGGATGCCGTCCGTCGGTTCTCAGATATACCGTCGCCGTGCGCGAAGTATTGTAGATGCGGATATGCGGCCGCTCGGTGTTATCCCCGTCCTGCGCCGGGAACGAGAAGTGCTCGCCGTCCATCGCCTGCCGCTCCTGCCCGCCGAAACGTCGTTCGTCGGTCGAGAGCAGGGGTACGTATTTGCCGGGCGCCTGCACGGGCAGCTCGTAGTCGGGAATCGACGCCGAGGGGTGCCAGTTGAAGACGAACAGCAGGTCGCCGTGGGCAAAGGCCATCGTCTTGTTGCATTCGTCCATCACGAGATTCCACGCGTAGCCGTCGGCCAGCACCTTGTACCGCTTCACCAGTTTGATCATCGCCTTGTCGAAATCCCCCAGCCATGCATAGCGCAGGAACCCGTTCCCGGCCAGCGACCACTGCCGCCGGGCGTGGGCGTAGCTCCAGCCGTTGCCCTCGCGCGGGAAGTCGATCCATTCGGGATGCCCGAACTCGTTGCCCATGAAGTTGAGGTAGGCCTGCCCGCCCGTCGAAATGGTCATCAGGCGGATCATCTTGTGCAGCGCCATACCGCGGTCGATCACCACGCTCTGCGACGCGCGGTCCATGTTGAAATACATCTCCTTGTCCATCAGTCTGAACGCCAGCGTCTTGTCGCCCACCAGCGCCTGATCGTGCGACTCGGCGTAGGCCACCGTCTTCACTTCGGGCAGGCGGTCGGTCATCACGTTCCACATCTCCCAGATGTTCCACTCCTCGTCGGGCACCTCCTTGAGCTGCTTGATCCAGAAATCGGGAATCGCCATCCCCAGCCGGTAGTCGAAGCCGATGCCTCCGTCCGTGTCGGGAATGCACATCCCCGGCATGCCCGACACGTCCTCGGCGATGGTCACGTCGCCCGCGCGGAAGTCGTGCACCAGCCGGTTGGCCAGCGTCAGATAGGTCAGCGCGTCGCCGTTCACCCCCGCGTCGAAGAAACGTTCGCGGCAGTCGAAATCGACGTAGCCGTGGTGGTGGTAGATCATCGAGGTCACGCCGTCGAAGCGGTAGCCGTCGAAATGGAATTCGTCGAGCCAGTATTTGACGTTCGAAAGCAGGAAATGCTGCACCTCGTCCTTGCCGTAGTCGAAGAGCATCGAGTCCCAATAGGGCTGGTAGCCCGCCTTTCCGGGCAGCGAATAGTGGTGGTCTGTGCCGTCCAGCTCGTTGATGCCTTCGTTGAGGTTCTTCACGTAGTGGGCGTGTACGAGGTCCATGATGACTCCCAGCCCCAGCTCGTGGGCGCGGCGCACCAGCTCCTTCAGCTCTTCGGGCGTGCCGCAGCGCGATGCCGGGGCGAAGAAACTCGACACATGGTAGCCGAACGACCCGTAATAGGGGTGCTCGGCGATGGCCATGAGCTGCACGG
>OGRA01002169.1_pt1 | contig 17071 bp, 16 predicted proteins | sample 1553351 | NCBI WGS metagenome assembly OGRA01 (sample SAMEA2580056, study PRJEB22360) | human gut metagenome | biome: human gut; feature: human-associated habitat; material: faeces | place: Denmark | collected 2008/2010
GAGGGGGAAGGTCTTGGCGGTACGCGCAAGCTCGACGGTATAGGTGAGCGTGGCCGGGTCCCAGCCGCGCGCGGGCGTCAGCGACATGCCGTGAACGGTGGCGCCGGGAATCCATCCCGCGGTAAACGCGCCGTCGGGCAGCGTCTGGTTGTATCCATAGACGAGGATCGCCGCCGCAATCACCATCAGCAGCAGAACGAGCCAGACGTAGCTCATCAGGCGGCGCCACATATAGCCCCAGTTGATGGCGCGGGCGATGGAGGTGACGCGCTTGGCCTCGGCGTTACGCGCGGCAGACATAGCCCACCCCGCGCACGGTTTGGATGATGCGGGCGCCGCCGGCGTCTTCGATCTTGGCGCGCAGGTGCGCGATGTGTACGTCGACGTTGTTGGTGTCGCCCACGTATTCGTAGCCCAGCGCCTCGTGCGCGATGCGCTCACGTGTGAGCACGGTTTCGGCATGTGCCATAAGCAGTGCGAGGACATCAAACTCGCGGGCAGTCAGCACGATGGGCGAGCCGCCGACCGTGACTTCGCGGCGGTTGGGGTCGAGCGCAACCGAGTCAACGGTAAGCGCGGCGGGGGAGGGCGTGGCAGCGGTCTGGACCGTGTCGGTTGCCGGGGACATTGTGGCGATACCGGCGGCCGTGCCGCTCGCTACGCCAGCCCCGGCGCCGCCAACGCCCGAAGCCGCCCGCACGGCTTCCGAGCGCTTCAGCGCCACGCGGATCCGTGCGAACAGCTCCTCGATTGCAAATGGCTTGGTCAGGTAATCGTCGGCGCCGGCATCGAGCCCGGCCACCTTGTCCATCACGGCATCGCGCGCGGTGACCATAATCACCGGCACATCCTTGTGCTTGCGGACACGCCGCAGAACCTCCATGCCGTTGAGCTGCGGCAACAGCACATCGAGCAGAATCAGATCGTAGTCGCGCTCCAGCGCCAGGTCCACGGCGGTGCGGCCGTCGGCGGCATGCTCCACCTGGTAACCCTCGTGCTCCAGCTCGAGCGTCACAAAGCGGGCGATTTTCTCCTCGTCCTCTACGATCAGGATTCGTGCCATACGTGCCCCCGTCTGCGATTACTTGTCTTCGTTGAGATTTTGCTTGATGTCGTCCGCGGCGTCGGCGGCGTGATTCATAAGGTTGTTGATGCTGCCGGGCACGTCGCCGTCGCTGTCGATGCGGTAGCGCATGCCAAAGAACAGGCCAATCAGCATCAGCCATATCGTGGCGCCCCAGGCAAACAGCGCGACGATGGGGATCAGGATGGGGATGTTGAGGATGATGGCGTCGCGGCGCGTGGCGATAAACTTGGTGTCCAGGCTCAGGCGGAAGAGCTTTTTGAGGTACTCCCACACGCTGTCCATCTTCTTGGAGAAGTCGGTCTTTTCGCTCGACTTTTCGTAGGCTGCCTGCGCGGCGACCATCTCGGCCGAGGGCTCGTCGACCGGCGCGGACTCGGTGGCGGCGTGCGCCGACGTGGTCTGGGTCTTGCCCTGCGACTCGAGCCAAATGATGGCATCCAGAACGTTGCCGTCGGCAGCGTCGAGCGCGGCCTTGGCATCGGTGTAGCTCACGTTGCACTTGGTGCGGATGGTTTCAACTTTTTCGAGGTCGTCCATGACCTGTCCTTTCGTTCGATGGGCGCGACGCCGGACGATCTACCCGGGTGCGAGCGTTGCGTTCGGCGGCCTGCGTGGCGCCGCCCCGCCCTTGGTCGAACTCTATAGTGCAGGTTATAGATTAAGCGATTCTTGAGCCAAGATTAATCTTGGATGAGTTTTTGGGTGGCAGTGGGGAAGGAAGAGGTGTCCTTCTGGGTAGCTAGCAGCGAGGTCTAATACTTTTCCGAGAAGTGAACGAGCTAAATCGGATCCCCGAAGCATCGACACTTTGCGGGCGACGTTTCCTGCGGTTTTGGCGCTGGAATCCTGCGATTTTGCCGACGAAAAATGTGGATGCTTCAGGGGTCCAAAAACAGACGTTCACTTCGCGGAAAAGTATTAGACCTCGATAGCGGGGGATAGCGGGCCGGTAGCAAGCCGGCGGCAGGAGCTGGTCCTGCCGCCGGCTTGGGACGCTGACGCTGACGATTGTTACTGGCCGGCTTGTTCGAGCGCCTCGGCGACTGTGTTATTTGCGACCTCGAGGTTGCGCTGGGCTTGGGCGACAGCGGCCTCGGCTTGCTTTTTTGCCTTTACGACCTCGGCAAAGCGATTGATAGACTCGCTGTACTCGCGCGTGCGCGGGTCAAGCGCCGGCGGGACTTCGATTTCGAGCAGGTCGGAGGGGCGGACGGCGCGGGTGTATTGGCTCTCAGACAGCACTTGCATAACCTTGGATCCATGGCCGTCGGTGAGGTACGCCGCGACCATTTCCGAATACACCATGCGTTTCTCGTCGGTCATCGTTGGAACCGCCGGGCGAATAGCGGTGGTGTTATGCGAGGCGACCAGATGCTGCTTTGCGTCGTTGACGCCAACCACAAGTAGGTTGGATGCGCCATAGCGGCCGAGCATACGAGGCATGATGATGTCGCCCGGGCGAAGCTCGTAGCGATCCAAGATGCTTGGATTTACCTTTACGGGTTCCGAATCGGGCTCCGAGGCGCCTTCGGCAACATCTCGGGGCAGCAGATAACCGTTGCGGAAGTCCTGCGATGAAATGCGGCGCACCTCGACTGCGTCAATGTCGTCCGAGGTGGTGCTGTCTCGGGGCATAAACGGCACCACGCGCATAAAGCTGTCACCAAGCGTCGCGCTGTAGTTTTGGGCGATGGCGATGAGCTCGACTCTGCCTTTAGAGAGCGCCGCATGATGCTGCAGCAGCTTGCGCGTTTCAACTGCGGTGGTGTGGATATCCAGCGTTTTGCCCGAGTCAAACTCGACGCTACCCCAGTTAGCGGAGAAGTTCAGAGAAAGGTCGGGGTAGTTAATCTCGTCGGGAAAACGAAAACGAGGCAAATGTTCCACGGCGTTATGGAACGAAACAGTGCGATTACCCACTGACAGCACGACCAGTGCGCACATACAGTTTGCACTCGGCTCGGTGAGCGATGGGTATAGAACGCGTTCGATGAGCCCCTCGCGCAACAGAATCGTGCGTACCTGCTCGGCATTGTCCAATAATCCGAGCGGTAGTAGCACGGCAGCACGAGTTCGACCGGAGAGGGCTAGTGCGTATAGGCACCAGAGATAAGCCTCCCAGTCACAAAAGCCCAGATAACCAGGCTCTAGCTCATTAATGAGCGCCTCGCATACGCTGTTCATCTTTACGCGCGACGTCGTGCAAAGGCTGGGGGAGGACGCACTCGCCAATGTGCTTCCGTGGGAATTGATCCTGATGGATGATGAGTCCGCGAGCGAAATGCTGGGCTTTCGCGTATGGCTCGGCGGCGAGTGGGACCTGTGCGAACGCTATCGCTTTATGGCTGTGGTGTGCGTTCGCATGCTGAACAACATCCGGGCGCAAAAGGAGCTGCGCAAGTTCCTCGAGCAGGGCGATGCGGCCTGCGATCTGGACGAGGACGATGTAGTTGAGGGCATTCGCCGCGACGTGCTGTATCCCGAGGAAGTGATCGACGCCAAACTCGGCGGCTATTGGGATGCGAGTTTGGGACTCAACCTGCCTTGGAAGGACGAGCATCGGCAGACTTGCACGCGGATCGACAGGACCATCGATGACTTGTTTGGCGAGGAAACGAAGCGCTGTGCTGTGGAGCTTGGGAAGAAGCTCGAGCGCGGGTATGAGGAGCGCGGGGGAGTGCCGTTATGTGAACCATTCACCGACGAATGAGAAAAAGTAGCGAGTGCGGTCCCCCGCGGGATTATCCTGGACCTATTACGTGAGCGGTGCGCGGGCGAGGAGCAAACATGGCAGGTCGTGGAGACAAATGGTCGAGGGAGGAAACCCTTGCGGCTCTGTTTTTGTACCTCGCCCTACCATCAAAAAAGTTGATGATACAAGCGAGGATGTCCAGGCGTTAGCTAAGGCCATTGGCAGAACGCCGGGTGCAGTTGCTCTAAAAATCTGGAATCTTGCATCTTTCGATGAGCGTCGACGCGCTCGCGGCAAGGTTGGAATGACCCATGCGAGCAAAATGGACAAGATGGTTTGGGCTGAGTATTCCTCTGCTGGTGATGAGCTCGTCGAGGAAGCGACCGAGGTTTTCCTCAATTGTTTCGATTTTGAAGAACCGCTAAGCGATGAGTTGAAAGAGATGATTGGCTTTGATTTGCCAGAGGGCAAAGAGCGCGAAGAAATCGTTTCGATGCGGGTGAACCAGGAGTTCTTTCGAAATACCTTGCTCGTCAATTACGATTCAAGATGCTGCTTGACGGGGCTATCAAACAAGGCTCTGTTGGTTGCTAGCCATATCAAGCCCTGGATAGTCTCTGATCCAAAAACGGAGCGACTCGCCCCCGACAACGGATTGCTCCTGAACGCGTTACACGATAAGGCGTTCGATCGGGGATTAATCACCATTACGAAGGACCTAAAGATAGTGGTATCCGGTGTGGTCGGGCACGAAACGCCCGAGGATGAGTATTTGTGGCGCTACAACGGAGAGCCGATTACGCTTCCGAAGCGATTTGCCCCACGAGCTGAGTTTATTGAATACCACAACGATATGGTGTTTAAGGGGTAATTGGACTATCTCCCGACCAAACGAGGATTCGGATTGGTTTGCTGGAGGGGAATGGCTATGTCGGGTTCCCGTATTCCCGAGGTCGTGGAGGTTGCTTCGTTGCCTGTTCGGAGTACGGCAATGAGGTCCCGGATTCGCTGGAGCAACTCATCAAAAGTAACTACAGTCACATCGCTGAGGTTATTCCGATAATGCTCAAAGGTAGCTTTTTTGCCCGCGGTGTCGAGTTCAGAGATCTTCCCTATGACTACAACGCATTTTGGGGAAAGGGCCTCAAAGTGAGAAGACGAGCGCCCGTTGACCATGTAGTACTCCTTCGTGAGCGTGTCCCGGTAGTTAAGCACTTGGTTCACTGCTCCGCTCATGTGTGAGGTCAAGGAATAAACGGCGTTCTCGGGCTCTTTCCCCCTGTATATTGTGCCGAGCAGGGTTGTCAGAGGAGTCTTGATCTCGATGAGTGTGACATTGCTAGTTAGCTCATTCTGGTAGAGGAAATCGCAGATATTGCCACCGGAATTATCGATCGCCTTGCCTCCGACATACGCCTTGCCTTGGAGAAGTGTGCATGGGGCGGAGAATACCTGCGACAGTATCCATTGGTGGTCGGTGAATATTCTCTGCCAGTACTCCTCGTTGCCGTTACCGAGGTTCTCGGCAATCTCCTTTTCGGCCTTTTCGAGCTGGGCGAGACTCAGACTGACCGTGAAGTCATCGAGATGTCCCTTTTCCAGCTCGGAGAATATCTCGCTCAGTTGCTCGCGGGTCGTCCCCTGGGTCATGAGCCGAATCATCTCTTTGACGAGTTCGAAATTATTGCCACCTGCAAGTAGCCTGGTTTCGGAGGGATTCTCGCGCATCATCTTAAGGAGTGAGCTTACGGAGCGGTCAAGGGGGACATACGTTGTGCTGCCGCCTTGAACTCCTCCACTCTCCTGCTGGATTCGGTAGCGAGCATCAAGCGCCTCGTACAGGCGACGGGTCTCTCCGGTGTCTAAAGTGAGTTCGAGCCAATCGCCGTTGAAGCCTTTTCTCTGGAGCATGCCCCTTGAAACGGGGCCCAGTTCGGTTTCAGCCGAGTCTGAGGGAAAAGAAGCATCTCCTTTCCTCTTTCGTTCGTAGACGAATTTGCCCTCAACACAATGAGAGGGGTCCTTCGGATTGTCTACGTTGGTCGCGAGGAACCGGTACCTCACCCTGTCCGTTGTTTCTGTCAACTCAACGGGGTCGGATTTTGCCGTGTATCGAGAGGTCGAGACCATGTTGATGGCCCCGTCAATAGCACTTGAAGGATTGGGATAGTGCGTGCCATCCCAATCAAGCGCGTCCCCGAAACTAATGTGCCCCATCCAGGCTCCCTTCGCACATCCTCTGAATCAGCCCCTCGTCCGCCAGTCTTCCTGCCAGATAGCAGTCGAACACGTAGTCCGCGGGCAGAGCCCACATCTCCACCCCGTCCGTGAGGGGCGGCTCAGGCTTCCCGAAGACGCCTGGGAAGCGCACCCTGCCCATGAGCCTCGCCTCGACCTCGTGGGTCGGCACCAGGAAGACATTCGCCACGGAGGAGAACCCGTTGTCCCGGACGAAGCCCCCGTAGGCGCTCTGGTAGAGCACCTGCTTCGTCACGGACTCGACGCCCGGCACGCGCTTGGCGGTGCCGGGGCGCAGCGTCGGCGCGTAGTACTTCGCGTCGTAGATGCAGAACGCCCTGCCGCCAGCGCCGTCTCCATGGATGCCTATGACGTCGGGGATCAGCGTGTTCACGTCCCCGCAGCCCGCACCGCCGGCGTCCGTCCACTCCGGCCTCGGGATGATGCCCAGAAGCGTCTCCGCGCCGCGCTGGCGCCAGTCCTCGGCGAGCGGAAGCCCCAGCGAGTCTATGCGGTCGGCGAGCCTGTCCCCGAAGGCGGTCTTGCATGCCAGTTCCCACGCGTGGTAGAAGGACGAAGTGCCCAGGCAGAATTCCTCCTCGGGGCTCTCATACTCCTCGGAGGGGTTCAGGTAGCGCAGCAGCATGTCGATGACGCCCTGCTTCCACGTCACGAACTGCACAGAGCGCTCCTGCTCCAGGCGGTAGGTTAGTGCCTCGGCGTCACCCAGGTCCTCCAGTTCCTCGCCGGAGAGGTCGACCGGGGCGAGTCCCAGCAGCTCGTCCAGGCCCCAGCGACGCAGGTCCTCGGAGCAGCGAGTCAGCACGCACCGGTGGAGGCGCGTCACCAGGTCGGCCGCGTCGCGGGAGGTGTCGCGCGTCTTAAGGTCGAAGTAGACTGGCGTATCACCGTCCATGAAGGGCTGGTTCTGCGCGATGGTCCTGTCCCAGGCAATCTCGCCCGTCCCATTGTCGCGGACCACGCGAACGTAGTTGGAGTAGACGCCGTTCTCCTCGTAGGAGCCGAGCAGCGCCAGCATGAGCGAGAGAGGCCCACCGTCCTCGTCGGCGTCCGGTAGCGCCGCGCCGACGCCCGAAAGCCCACCGGAGCTCTTGCGCAGCACGCGGAACACCTGGGCGAGCTCCGCCTCCGAGGGACGCGTCCCCTTTGGGAAGTACTTCGGGTAGGCGCAGATGAGGATCCCACGCCAGCGCGCGAGGCCAACCCACGTGAACTGGTACTTGCCGAGGGCGGCGAGCTCCTCGTCGGCGTCGTCCCCCTCGGGGGCGGCGTCGCTCCTGAGCGTCAGCACCCCGCGGGCAGCGAGCGCCCTCACGCACGCGAGGGCGTCGCGAACGTCGAGGCCGAGCAGCCGGGCGAGGTCGCCGACCGAGTAGAAGTCCCGCTCCCGTACGTAGACGGGGTCGAAGGCCATGGGCTACTCCTCCGCGCCCTGGCCGTTGCCCTCGTCATCGGAGGCGGCGCCGTCCTCGACGCGAGGAACGGGCTCGTCGAGGACGAACACGCCGTCCGCGGAGCTGTCGTACTCAGCGCAGATCTCGGAGTAGGTGAAGTCCGGATGCCTGAACACCTTCGGGCGCTTCATCTTCGCGGCGTCCTCGTAGAGGTACAGCAGCACCTTGCTCTTGAAGGCCTCGTCGAATGCGTCGTCGTCCTCAAGAGCAGACTTCTTCAGGAAGAACGGCCCGAGCAGCTTGTCCTCGTTGACGTGGGCGCCGGTCTTGAGCAGCCCGTTGACGGCATGGCGCAGGGCGTTCCACTCGACGGGCTCGCGCCTGATGCCTAGGCGCACGACCTTGCCGGCAATCTTGGCCTCACCCTCGTCGATGCCCATGTAGCGGAACTCCCAGCGGCGCTTGAAAGCGGTATCCATCGGAAACACGCCCTGGTCTGCACTGTTCATGGTTGCCCAGATGTAGAGGTTTGAAGGTAGGCGCATCGACTGCACGCGGGTGTCGCGGTTCTCCTCGAGGCTGTAGAGGCCGGGCGCCTCGTCGACGCGGCTGGAGGCGTCCAGGAACTCCTTCCAGAGATACTCGCCAAGGTCGGTCGGAACGTCGACGTCGTACTCGCTCTCGCCGTCACCGTCTCGATCGAGCAGCTGGAATACGTCGCCGAACACTGCGGCGGGATTCGCGCGGTTGATCTCCTCAACGATGAGGAGATAGTTCTCATTGGGATGGGTCTTCGCCTCTACGTAGCTCTTCACGAGGGGTCCGGGGACGAACTCGTAGGAGACGTAGGCGCGGCCCATGTTCTCGGACAGCGACTCGTTGGACTTCTGTTCAGGCTGCCGCATCGTCGGCTTGTAGCAGCCCACGAAGGAGGCGTAGCTGTAGTCCGGGTGGAACGTGACGCGCCGCGTGTGTGCCTTGTCGAAGTGCTCCTCGGCAAGCTTGTTCAGGCTGTACGACTTGCCGGTACCGGGAGCGCCGAAGTAGATGAGGTTGCGGGGCTGATTCAGGACCGGAAGTCCAATCGTTTGGTCGCGGAGCGGGACGTACTTCGAAAGCCCCTCGAGTAGGTCCTCACCTTCCTCGTAATCCTGCAGGTTGTTGACGAGCTGGGAAACAATATAAGAGCGGAACATTGACCCGATGACATATTCAAAACTCTTTCTGCCCTCGATAACATCAAGGTAATAAGCGCAGGCGGCTTTTATGCCGTCTGACGCAAGAAGAACCATCGAACTCAAAATGAGCCGCATCTGCCTAAATCGTTTTTCAAAATCAAATGCAGCTGCACCTGTGAACTGTTCATCGTCGTCTTTGTTCCCCGTTGCCAAGATTATCTTGACCGGACGCAGGGTGACGCAATCAGAATCTTTTCGGATATAGAGAGTATCTACGTCATCAACCCAAAAGGTCTTTGAATTCAGTTTCCCATCAACAAGCGGGGAAGATTTGCCCTTTTGGCTAATCTCTGGCAGTAGAAGTACGGCAGCAAGTAAGTTGCCGATGTTTGGACGATCATCCGATGCGTCGCTCTTGACAGATATCCTGACTTTTCCGCCGATCTCTCGCACCGGGTAAGCCTCGGCAAGACGAATGGAAGGGAAGTCGGTGACGGAGAACTCAAACCGGATGGAGGAGCCAATCACATCTCTCGATTTTATAACCGCACCATTGGGATTCATGCTGGAGCCCGCAAGTTCGAGCTGGCCGGCACCGCTCGTTCCACGGTAGCGGACATTCAGGGTATTGTCTGTGATGACGCTATCTTCGAGTGGGTAGGCCAAATCCCAGGCGCAATAATCCATCATCGTTGCTCTCTACCGCCATTCCCTGAATCGATGTATTCCTTTATGCAGTTTGCCACGTATTCTGCCAGCTTGACCGGAACGGCATTGCCGATAGCCTGCTCTACATGGGTTTTTGCCCCGACGAATTCGAAGCTCTTCGGAAAAGTCTGGAGGTAACTCCTCTCCTTGGACGTAAGCGACCTGACGCCTTCGCTGATATCTGCTTTATCGGCATGGTGGCGCTTGTAGTTCGGAGGAATCGGACGATTGGTCCCCCTAACGGTAACCGCCGGCTCATCGATGCTGAAGACTCCACGCCTCTCAAAATTACGAGGGTGCATGTAATAGAACTGCGTATGTAGGGAGTCACCGAGATAGTCACGAACAGTCATGGGCTTCTTGGCCAAATGCGAGTCGAGAATGTCTCCCATGAAGTCATCCTGATCGCCTAGATGTCCAATCAGGATGAAGCGCCTACGAGCTTGAGGCACACCGCAGAGGCTCGCGTTTAATACACGTTTTGTAAGGCCATAGCCAGCGCTCTTGAAGATGTCGAGAGCCTCCGGAAGCACGTCCATCCGCTCAATGTTGTATACGTTTTCCATCACAAACCACTCGGGCTTTACGTCCCGAACAATCTCGGCGTAGCGAATCGTCAGGTTGGCCCTCTTGCCGCGTTGACGTGCTCCGGCAATAGAAAAGTCTTGGCAGGGCGGTCCGCCTATAATCATCGACGGCGAATACCCTTCGATTTTGTCGACTGCGCCTAGGTCATAGAGGTCGTACTTAAACGCGGGATGGTCAAAGTTCGCCTGATAGATATCAACAGCGCTTTGCCAGTTGTCAAAAGCGGCCTTAATGTTGAAACCAGCGTTCTGGAAGCCGAGCGACATGCCGCCGCAACCGGAAAACAGATCAACGCAGTCCATCGCTCACATCCTTCCTGTAGTCCAACAGGGCCTTGGCAACGTAAGACGCCAGATTTACCGGTACGGCATTTCCGACCATCTGATTGATATCCGTCTTACTGCCGAAGAACTTAAAAGACTCGGGGAAAGTCTGAACCCTGCTTCTCTCCTTTGGCGTCAAGCAACGCGCTCTGGTCAAGTCGGCTGCATCATTGGGATGCAGCTGATAGTTAGGGGGAATCGGCCTATCAACACCACGAATCGTGACTGAAGGTTCGTCAATGCTGAAGATTGCCCTGCGTGTGTAGCTGCGAGGAATTCGGAAGTAGTAATCAATCCCGAGTTCGTCACCGAGGTACTCACGTATCGTCATCTTATGATCGGATAGTCCCCGCTCGAGATATTCGTCCAGGAAGCCGTCTTCGGCACCTAGGCAGCCGATAAGGAAATAACGCTTTCGTGCTTGGGGCACTCCGCAAAGGCTCGCGTCAAGAACGCGACCGCTAAGTCCATATCCTTGCGATTTGAGTGTGCGTCGAATCTCTTGCATGGCCATACTGGTTCGGACGCGAGGGACGTTTTCCATGACGATGAATTGCGGCGTGCACTTCGCAATGATTTCTGCATATCGAACGGAGAGGATTGCACGCCCCCCGTCTTCGGACCTCTTTCCGGCTTGGGAGAAATCCTGGCAGGGAGGACCACCGATAATGATGTCGGGAGAAAAGGAGGATACCTCTTCTGCGACGGAGACATCAGAGAGGTCCCTCTTGAAGACTGGGTGCTCGAAGTTGGCGCGGTAGACGTCTATTGCCGCATCCCAGTTGTCATAAGCGGCAACCACGTCGACGCCGGCCTTCTCAAAGCCAAGGGACATTCCGCCACAGCCAGCGAAAAGGTCAACGGCCGTTATATTTGCTTCGTTTGCCATGCGTTCAGCCCCTCTCATTCGTAATAGACAAATCCATAATTATAGCTGACAAAAAGCGCCGTTAGAACGCCCTTAGTAACCCACAAAACAATTTCAGGCACATCTTGCTTCTATATGTTCAGCTCAGGGTTTCTGCCGCCCAGCGCTGGCAACCACTGCCGCGTGCTCGCCCATCGTGGAAGAGCGATTAAGGAGGAACATATGCAAATTAGAGGAGAGGCAGCAATCGCCTGCGGATTCATGGCAGGCCTGGCAACGGGATTGCTGTTCGATGGGTGTTTCGACGGCTATATCAATTGATTCCGCGATTCTGTTTTTTCGAGAGGCAAGCCTCAGAAAACGGGGCCGTCTCGTCAAGAGGTGGCCGCGCCCATCGAGTCCCGCGGCGTAGATACCTCAAAAACGAAGGTAATCATCACCAAGCACGGCAAGGTTTATCATCGTTCTGCGGAATGCAAAAGCCTTCCTCAAAGCGCCATTAGAACGAGCCTGCCATTGGTGGATGCACTCAAACGAGGCAAGACACCCTGCCCAACATGTTGCCCGCCAGCGGTTTAGACGTTCCTTAGGGGTGTCTGCAAGGACATGGGTCCCTGCAGACACGCGGGCCTAAAAACGTGTCCGCACGCCATGTGACACTTAACCTGTCGTCCTGCTCTGTCGCGGCGGCATGCATCCAAACAACGACCCTCTAAGGAGCTCGATATCGATGAGTGACAACACCAAGCATCTCGCAAAGAAATGCGTCAAGGACGCAGGGCCGTGCCTCGCGCTGTGCGTGGCAGGCGCAGCGGTCGCGCTACTGGCTGTTCTGGGGCCGTTCGACGCGCTTCGAAGCAGCAGCTCTCTGCACGTTTGCATGGCCCTTGCCGGCGCCATGATGACCGGCGGCGTGCTCGATCTGATTTTTTGGGTGTTTGACCCGTTTGGATGGAAGAACGAAGGGTAAGCCCTAAGGGATGGATGCCCCGCAGTGTTAGGAGGTCCCCTTGATCTGGTTTACCAGCGATACTCACTTTGGACACGAGAACATGCTACGGCTTAGCGATAGGCCTTGGTCGACTGTTGCGCAGATGAACGACGCCATGGTCGCGAGCGTTAATAGCAAAGTCGCTGTGGACGACGAGCTTTACATTTTGGGTGACTTTAGCTTTAAGATGACGGTCCAGGATGCCTACGAGCTGCGCAAAAGCATCGCATGCAAGCGTGTCCATCTGCTGCTCGGCAACCACGACAAAGACTGGACGCAGCCCGCGGTGGCGGGTGCTTTTATCGTCGAGCCGCCCATTTGCGTGCTCAAGATCGACCGCCAAAAAATCGTGCTGAGCCACTATCCTATGGTCGACTGGCAGGGCATGTCGCACGGCAGTTGGCATCTGCACGGGCATATCCACAGCTGCGGCGGCGCGTACAACAAGTTCAACCTCAGACAGGGGCTGCTGCGCTATGACGTGGGCGCGGACGCTAACAGCTACGCCCCGGTGAGCCTGGAGGAGCTCAAGTCGTGGTTTGCGCAGGTAGACGAGCCGGTGTGTTGCGTTAAATGGCCGTGGTGGGTCAACGCCACGGGCAACGAGCAGATCGAGCACGATCTCGAAACCTATAAGAGGGAAGTGGTGATCCGATGACGGTCTATGTGACGGGCGACATTCACGGTGGCGTCGACATGCAAAAGCTGCGCGACTGGGATCTTGGGGATAGTCTGACGAGTGACGACTATCTGATTGTTGCGGGCGACTTTGGCTTTCCCTGGGATTTCTCTGCCGAGGAGTGCGCCGATATCGCTTGGCTGGAATCGCGTCCCTATACCGTGCTGTTCGTCGACGGCAACCACGAACGCTTCGACCATTGGGCGGAGCGCCCTATGGAGCTGTGGCATGGTGGACTGACGCAGCGCCTGTCGGACACCTCGCCCATACGGCGCCTGACGCGTGGCGAGGTTTTTGAGCTTGACGATTCAACAATCTTTACCATGGGCGGTGCCACGAGCGTGGATAAGGAATACCGCATTCCGTATTCCAGCTGGTGGCCGCAGGAGCTGCCGGACGAGCGCAACTTTGAGGAGGCGCGGGCAAAGCTCGATAGTGTTGACTGGAAGGTCGACTACGTGATCACCCATACCTGCTCCACGCGCTTGCTTTCGCCCACGCTCTATCCGGCGCCCGGCTGGACCCGACCCGATGTCGATCGGCTCACGGCTTTTTTTGACGAGTTGGAAGATCGCTTGGACTACAAGCGCTGGTACTACGGGCATTTTCATCGCGATGCCAATCCGGCCGAGCGCCACACCGTACTCTACGACTGCATCATCCACCTGGGTGACGAACTCCAACCCTGGGACATTGCGTAGGGGCGGGGCGTTTGGCTACTCGGCCGTTACGGTGATGTTCTCCCTGTGCGCGCGGATGACGTCCCAGCTAAAGTGCTCGACCAGCTGCTCGGCAGAGCGCGGCGTGGTGTCCGGCGCGATGCCTGTTTGCCCGGCGAGCCAGCCTAGCAGTGCCTCGGGTGTGCCAAAGCGGGTGCGGAGCTCGCCCAGGTCCAGATCGCGATCGCGTTTGGAAAGGCGGCGGCCGTCCGGTGACATGAGCAGCGGAATATGTGAGTAGTGCGGTGTGGGCAGTCCCAGCAGACGCTGCAGGTAGATTTGGCGGGGCGTGGAGCCCAGCAGATCGCATCCGCGCACGACCTCGGTGACGCCCATGGCGGCGTCGTCGACCACTACGGCCAGCTGGTAGGCAAACACGCCGTCGCTGCGGCGCACCAAAAAGTCGCCGCACTCGGTGGCGAGCGCCTCGCATTGGGCTCCGTACGTGCGGTCTACAAATTCGATCACATCGCCCGCGAGGTCGTCGACGGCGGGTACGCGCAGACGCGTGGCCGGGGCGCGCAGGGCGCTGCGGCGGGCAACCTCTTCGGCCGAAAGGCCTCGGCAGGCGCCACGGTAGATGGGCGTGCCGTCGCTGGCGTGCGGCGCGCTCGCGGCATGGAGCTCGGCGCGCGTGCAAAAGCAGGGATAGGTGAGGCCGGCGTCTTGCAGTTGATGCAGGGCGCGCTCGTACAGGTTTAGGCGATCGTGCTGGTAGTAGGGGCCTTCGTCCCACTCGAGTCCCAGCCAGGCTAGGTCGTCAATCAATTGAGCGGCAAGTTCCGGGCGCTTGCAGCGATCATCCAGGTCCTCGATGCGCAGCACGATGCTGCCGCCCTGGCTGCGGGCCGAAAGCCACGCGCACAGGCAGCTGAACACGTTGCCCAGGTGCATGCGGCCCGAGGGCGACGGGGCAAAGCGGCCCACGACGGGCGCGGGGGCGGGTGGCGTCGCTGGCGCGTCCGCGGTAGGCGTTGCTATGTTGCGTGCTTTGATATCCATGCGGACGAGTATAGCGCGGGGCGCGGTGGGGAAGGCGTCGCTGTGGTCCACAAGTTGTCGAGGCCCCGCATTGCGTATGGCGGGCTGCAGACTCGGTTTTGATTCCTGTCCATCAACTCGGCACCTTAGACGACAGAAACCCCGGCAGCTCTTCGCAACTGCCGGGGTTTCCGCGGAAAAGGGGGACATGATCCTCGAGCGAACGGCAAAGGGGCAAACCGTTTTCGCTCAACTGCTTTATGCCCCTCGACTGGTGGCTCAATCAGCGCATGCCGCGCCCACACAAAGCCGCTACACCTGTGACGGAGCTGTGAAGTGGTATCTATTGTTGGCGCGGGATTCAGCCAAAGAGCGTCCTAAACGACAAATTTGTTGCTGTCCGTCGGTTCAACCCAATGATCCGTTTTCCTCCGTCCCCAATAGATCATTTTCTAGGTGCCAGGCTCGGGTGGGACTTTTGTCCCATTTGACGTTCCGTTGGCCCAGATGTTCGTCATGTGTACCCGCAAACGTGGGACAATGGCGCTGTTGGTTTTACAGACAAAGGATGTGCCTATGAACACCCTCGCCGCCAAAGTCAGCAAGCAGCGCCGCCCGTTTGCGCGATTTGCTTCCATTTGCGCGCTCGTCGCGTGCACACTGCTGCTGTTGCCCGCCGTTGCACGTGCCGACGGCTACTCCATGACCCAAACCTATATCGGCGCCACGGTTGAGGCCGACGGCTCGCTGACCGTTGTCGAGGGACGCCAGTTTGATTTCGATGACGACATTAACGGCGTGTTTTGGGAGATCAATACGGGCACCAACCAGCAGGGCGGCACGGCGGGCGTCGACGTGCTGAGTGTCGAGGAAGAGGACACCGCGTTTAACAAAGTCGATAGCGCGAACAAGGGCGATTCTGGCGTCTACACGGTCGAGCAGACCGGTGACGGCGTAAGGATTAAGGTGTTCAGCCCCCACGAGAGCGGCGACAGCGCGATCTATTACGTGAGCTACACCATGACCGGTGCGGTTATGAACTGGGCCGATACCGCCGAGCTCTACTGGAAGTTCGTGGGCGACGGCTGGTCTGCGGATTCCGACGATGTCGAGATGGAAGTGCGCTTCGCAAATGCCGCTGCCGGGACGGCGGCCGTCAAGGGCGATAACTTCCGCGCATGGGGCCACGGTCCGCTGACGGGCGACGTGTCACTCGATGAGGACGAGCCCATGGTCACCTATACCATTCCCTGCGTGCATCAGGGTGAATTCGCCGAGGCACGCATCGCCTTCCCTAGCGACTGGGTGCCGCAGCTTGCCGCCTCGGGCGAAGAGCGCATGTCAACGATCCTGAGCGAAGAGAAGGAATGGACCGACGAAGCTAACGCCCGCCGTGCTCACGCTCGCATGATTGCCAATGCACTTACCGTGCTAAGTGTTGTTGCGGCGGTGGCCTTTACTGGCACAATCGTTATGCTCAAGCTGCGCAAGCGCAAGCCCAAGCCGCTTTTCCAGGACGAATATTTCCGCGATGTGCCCTCGGCCGACCATCCCGCCGTACTTTCGGCCCTCATGAGCTGGAACGAGGTACCCGATCAGGCATATATCGCCACGCTCATGAAGCTCACTGACGACCGTGTGATCAAGCTGGAGCAGGCGACCGTGACCAAGGCCAAGAAGGGTCTGTTGGGGCGTGAAAAAGAAGAGCAGACGTATCGCGTGACGGTGAGTGATGCGGGCTGGAAGTCGGCCAAGGGCATTGACCACATGGTGCTCAAGGTCTTCTTTGCCGGTGCTAAGCCTGACGAGAACGGCGATCGCTCGCGCACGTTCGACGAGCTGCAGCACTACGTCAAGCAGCACGCTACACCCGTGGGCGACAAGCTCGAGGACTATCAGAACACCGTTAAGGGCAAGCTGGCCGATAGCGAGTACGTTGCCTCGGACGGCATTGTTGCAATGGTGTTTTGCCTGGTTCTTGGTATCCTGATTGCCTTTGTTCCCGTGGGATCTATCTTCTTTACCGATGGCGCACAGGCGAACATTACCGCCGCGGTTATCTCGGTGCCGATTGTGCTGGTGGGTATCGGCGTGGGCCTTACGTTCCGCCGCTTTACGCCGGAGGGCGCCGAGGTGGCGGCTCGCTGCAAGGCGCTCAAGCATTGGCTCGAGGATTTCACGCGCCTAAAGGAAGCCGTCCCGGGCGATCTGGTGCTGTGGAACAAGCTGCTGGTGATGGGCGTTGCCCTGGGCGTTTCGAAAGAAGTGCTGCGACAGCTGGCCGAGGCCGTGCCTGCGGACCTACGCAACAGCGACGATTTCTACGACAACTACCCCTGCTACTGGTGGTATTACCATCACTACGGCAACGAGTCTCCGCTCGATTCGTTCAACGATGTGTATCACGAGACCATCCGCGAGCTGGCTTCGAGTTCCGATAGCTCGAGCGGCGGCAGCGGTGGCGGCTTTTCCGGTGGCGGTGGTGGCGGCGTCGGCGGAGGCGGCGGCGGAACGTTCTAACGGTCGTAAATTATGGGATGGGCTTTTCTGGCTTATAGGACAAAATGTGTGTCCATGTTGGGGGCATCGGCGCAGGTCGATGCC
>OGRA01002174.1_pt1 | contig 17036 bp, 13 predicted proteins | sample 1553351 | NCBI WGS metagenome assembly OGRA01 (sample SAMEA2580056, study PRJEB22360) | human gut metagenome | biome: human gut; feature: human-associated habitat; material: faeces | place: Denmark | collected 2008/2010
GTGTTTGAGTTTATTTAAACACATTTTGAGTGGCAGATACGGTTACTGTGAATTTCAAGGATGAGGACGTACAGGAAGGAACGTTTTCCGATGCAGAAGATGTGAAAACAAGACTTTGTGTCAGAAGTTTGCGGGAAAGCTATTAAATAGCAGTATATCACTATAAACTATTGAAAATGTGGTCCGATATATATTACAAAGATAACCATAATGTTTATACCTCAAGTGCGACAGGATAACGTCAGGTATCACAGCATAAATTTGGTGTCAGGGTTAAGAGGTTTCGCAAATTTTCACTTGCAGATTATTGACAGTGAAAAAAACGCAATCTATAATTATGGTAAGGAATTGTAGTTTGTTTTAAATCTCACATATACTTAAAAGAACGGACAGAATGTAATGTGAAATGGTAAGGTAATTTTATAAAGTATAAAGGAGAGGATAATTATGAGAAAGTATGAAAAACCAATCGCAGTAGTAAACAGCAACTTGGCAGAAGGCGTGTATGCAGCTAGTGGATGTTATACGGCAACAGCATCTATTCATCAAACACCAGATGGTGGTGGGCAAGGCACATATCGTATTCAGGTTAATGGAAAACATGATGCTGATCATACAAAAGAGGCGCAGACACTTACGATTACATTTAATCAGAGTGTTACATATGAAAGCTCAAATGGAACTTTGACATCAGCTGCAACAGGTACAACATTAGTAATTGATTATAAATATCATCAGAATCCGCAAGATAATATTGGATTGGGAGATCTTGTAGTTACATCAGGTGCAGGGTTGGTGATTAATGACGTGAAAATTTCGGATTAAATTTGTTTAGCACTTGATCAACATAAAAATAGAGGTGAGTATATAAAAACATATGAGAAACCATTAGTAATGGTTAATAATGATTTGGCAGAAGGCGTATATGCAGCTAGTGGTGCTGGTAATAATACAGTAATAAGTTCAAAATATGCGCTTACAAGGAAATATGCTGGAGATCAGTATAATATGTATGAACAGTATATTATTAAATTCCCGGATTTGCCGGAAAGCGGTGTACAGAATAAGATTAGTGTTGATCTGACAGTAAATGGAAGTGGTGTTACAAGTGCTTGGGCTATGAATACAGGTTCTATCTTATACAATGGCAAGCAAATTACTATTAATTTAGACGGATGGCAAAATTGGATGGAATTTCAAGTAGAATGTAGTGCTCACGATTTTACGCTTAGTTAGAGTGTGTGAAACTTTTTCTGTAAATAGCTAATAACAGCAAGGTCTTCTATGGTAAAATATAAATCATAGGAGGCCTTTTATTATGGCAAGAAGAGAAAAGAAACCTGTACACAAAGTAGTAATGACAGAAGGAAAGCGAAACATCATTCAGCAACTTCTTCAGGAGTATGATATTGAAACCGCTGAAGATATCCAGGATGCGCTTAAGAATCATTATCAAAGCAGTTGCTGGACAATGGTATGCTTGTGTTGAAAGCGGAAAAAAAGTTAAAGAGGCTGATTTTGAGTGGTCACCTGGTATGGATGAGCTTGGAAATATCGAAATTAGTGACTTGGATCCTACAAAAAAATATGAAATTTATACGAAAAATTATACATCAGATCCAATTAAAGCTGACCAGATTGTAGATTTGTCAAATACTTAAAATTGTAAACGAAGAATTTGAAAAGATTCACACTGTATCGGTTTCAGGATTGGAAAGTGTGGAGATATGTCGGCAAGCATTTGAGAAAGATCTAATGGCCGCAATCGATAAGGATGCTGAGGCGAAAAAAGTTCAGGTAAAAGTGGAAACAAGAAACACTTCTATTATTGTTAAGACGGAAAACGGGCAGGAATATATAGCATTGGATAAAAATGCAGATATAAGTAAGGTTGATGATGCGCATTGGTATGGATTTGATCGTGCTGATAGTAATGGAAATATTGAAATTGAAGAATTAGCAAGTGATATTACATACGTTGTATACACACGAATTCATGGATTATCACCGAAAGCAGCGAAAAACGCAATTTCGTTATCTGAGGCAGAAGGAGTTTTTGTCGTTTTTAAGAATTGTAATACCTCGCTGGAAGGAACTGTTTCTTATGATGAACAGAGCAACGAATTAAAACTTAATATTCCATTTATAGTGAAAAATGTTGCTATTTTCTATGGTGATGAAGATTGTGAAGGAGAAATACGTGTTGTAAATGCGGATGGTTTGACGCTTAACTTGGAATCGTTTAGTGAAGATGAAATCCAGTTTGTTTTTGGGAAAAAACCTAGTGCAAAAGAGTATAATATCAAATTTCAGTATGTTGTAATTGTGGGGGAGCGTGAGGCTTGAGTTGGTACAAAAGAATTTACGGCTCATTTTACAATACCACAAGAGTTTTTGGATAAGATTCAAGAAGAGAAGTAATGATAAGATTACAAGGAGAAAAACAAGTTTAACTATTGTAACTGCTTTTATAGGTGGATTTGATCAAAGCTACAAAGGAAGTATTTATGTAGATGATACAGTAGTTTCGACGGTAAAGCATTAAAGGTAACAAAGACTGCATTGAATGTAAAAGTCGGTAAGAAAGTTACCATTAAGGTAATGGCAACTCTTGTAGCAAAGGTTACCTATAAGTCTTCTAATAAAAAGATTGTTACTGTGATGGACAAAGGTGTTGTCAAGGGTGTTAAGAAGGGCAAGGCAACGATCACGGTAAAGGCGAACGGAAAGACCGTAAAAGTTAAAGTTGCTGTTAAATAAAAGAATTTTTGATTTGTAATACTGAGTAGTACATATTATGAAAAGGCATAAAACAAGGTCAAAAGAGACTCTGTTTTATGCTTTTTCTATATTTTGATGGATAGGAGCTCTTTAAAGGTTGCTCAGACTATGAGGTCTGGGCAACCTTTTGGCTTTAAGCTTTCTTTTGGGAAAAGGATATGTCATAAGGGTATGATGTATTCGAATCTGCAGTTGACAGCTGAATCTAACTACGTTATTCGTATATCTACGAAACTCAAATAATTCATATTCGATGTTACGTTTTACATCGGTGCAAATCATTCAGAGTGTAGTTCTCATGCACTCGCAATAGCATGAGTTTTAATTGAATATTAGGGAAGGCAGTGGCGTGAATGTATATTGCAAAATTCATGGCGTATGCTACAATATGATTACAAAGCGGATCTGACTTTCCTAGTATAAATAGAAAATTTCATTTACACATATGGGGAAAGTGAGGAAAACTGTATGATCAATAAGAAGTACAAGGATCGGTTGTTTTGTCTGCTGTTTGGAAATGAAGAGTATAAGGATAATATATTATCTTTGTATAACGCGTTATGCAATACTTCCTATACGAACACGGACGACATCCAGATCTATACGATCGAGGATGTTATCTATATAAAAATGAAGAATGATGTTTCAATCCTTCTTGATAGTTTTTTGTATTTATGGGAGCAGCAAAGTACATTTAATCCGAATATGCCGATCCGGGGCTTGTTGTACTTTGGAAAGATGTATGACAAATATATAACAGAGAACCATCTTAATATTTATGGGAAGACGCTTATAAAATTGCCAACTCCCAAATATACCGTATTGTATAATGGAATGGATGAACAGCCTGCATTTATGCAATTAAGGCTTTCGAATTCTTTTATTAATCCGGATACCAGCGGAGACTTTGAATGGACAGCAAATATGATCAATCTTAATGACGGCAAGAATGATGATTTGCTAGATAAGTGTCAGCCCTTGAAGGAGTATATGATATTGATCAATGAGATCCGCAAAAACAGTGTAAGCATGGGTTTTGAAGATGCTGTTGATACGGCGGTAACTGATTGTATCGAGCACAATGTTTTGAAAAGTTTTTTACTCAAGCACAGGGCGGAGGTGTTGGACGTGTGTATTACAGAATATAATGAAAAATCATTTGTTGATGGCATACGTGAGGAAGGGCGTAAGGAAGGGCGTAAGGAAGGGCGTAAGGAAGGGCAAAATCTTCTTGCAACAGTGGTTTTGCGTCTGCGAAATGGAGAAACTCCGGAGCAGATTCTGGCAAGTGGCGTAGATGCCAAAACGATTGAGCTGGCTGAAACAATTAAGTGAAAAAATAAGAGAAAGGCATAAAACAAGGTCGAAAGAGACGAGACCGTTTCAAGTTTTGTGTAAACGTTAAAAACTGATATAAGATTTGTGAATAGTTACAAATGGGCAGAGCCGATTTTCCGGATTCTGCCCATATCTGCATTATACAGTAGTTTTTAGGCATGTCAATAAAACCTGCCTAAAATTGACTGCTTTACAGGTTCCGTCCTGCCAGACGTTCTTCAAAATAAATTTCAAGCTGGGAATGGATCTGTCCCCAGTCCTGCCTGTGTCCGGTCCATTTTTTCGTGATATCCATGGTTGCCAGATACAGCATTTTCAAAAGGCTGTCATCCGACGGAAATACCGTCTTGCTTTTGGTCACTTTTTTTCATCCCGCATACAGAAAAAGGTCGGACGGTATGTGCCGTTTTCTTTGTTCTGCATCAGCTTATCAGCCGCCAACGGTGGGCGAACAATATTTTCGTGGCAGGAACAGCGACCGTAAGGGAGCGAAAAGCCACGCCGTATCCGAATGCGCCTCAAAAAACAGTTTTTACATCTGTATTGTAATTCCAACAAGAAAGGATTCCTCACCGGGAACAAGATCGAGATCACCGCCATGGCCTTCAATGATTTTTCGGACAGAGGAAAGCCCGATTCCATGATCAGCAGATGCGCCCTTTCGGGAGAGGAATGTTTTTCCCTCCTGCAAGACCAGACCGTCGTAAGTGTTTTCAATCTTCAAAAAGTACATATTGCCTCTGGTTTCGCCTGCAATGAAAACGCGGCGCACCCCTTGCTTTTGGCGGCTGCACGCCTCAACGGCATTGTCCAAAAGATTGCCCAGCACCGTACACAGTTCCACATCGGTAAGCGGCATCTGATCAGGAAGATCGAGCCGCACCTGAAATTCTGTCCCTTGTGTCTGCGCCATGCCGTAGTAGTATTCAATCAGCGCATTTACAACGGGATTTTTGCAGAACTGGGCAGGGGAGTGACCCGATGTTGCCGCAACCTGTTCCTCTACCTGTAACAGGAAGGAGCAGATCTCCGTCTGCCCACGTTCAGAGGCCATGCGGTCTATGGTGCGCAGATGGTGTTTGATGTCGTGAATCAGCCTTCTGTTTTCTGCCGCTGCTTCAGAAACCTGACGGCTGTATTCGGTCTGCATAGAAAGCTGCCGGACGACCTGCTTGCGTTCTTCCTGAAAAATCAGGCTGTTTCCATACCCCTCTACCACATCGCGCCAGAGGGAATAACCGATGGCGGCTGCTATGAAAAAGCTGCCCCATTCCACAAACCAACCGCCGATAACCGGCTCATAAACCGGCAGAAGGCGATCCCATATAAAGGCGCAGGTTGCGGCTGCCGCAGCATAGAAGATCGGCCTGCTCCGTTTTTCTCCTCTGTGAATGGCAAGCACAGCGATGATAAGCAGATAGAGCGCAGATGCCGCCTTATAACAAAAGACCGATGCAGAGAAGAAACGAATAGCTCCAAGGGAGAGATGGGAAGCCATCATGCCATACACAAACGCATATACCAGGAACGCAGCGCCCACCCCATTACTGATGGCCGCAGGCAGGAAGCCCGGCCTGCATATCCGGTTTTGTAGAACTACGATCAGCCAGGTAACCAGATAGATACAGAACAGTTCAATCGTGTACCAGGGGAATATGGGAACAGCAGCCAGCATATGAAGCACAGGATAGGATGACAGACCGCACATGGCAAGGCAGATCAGTCCGAACAGGGATGGATTGTTCTGTTTCATCCGGCGGCTGAAATAAAAGGACAGCAGCGCACAGACAAAGGTAACCGTACAGCCAAACAGGCAGAATGCAAACCGGATTCCTCTGGTTGTATTTACCGCCAGCATCGTTCCGAAAGCAGGCGGATAAACAATCCCTCCGTAAAAGTGGTCATAGTTGCTGACCGCTATGGTGAGTGTGACCGGTTTTCCGCCATGAAAAGTGACCATGCGGTTTTGAACCAATGGTGTCCCCTGTGCCGGTTCCCCCATTTGCAGGATCAGGTCATGATCCAGATAAAGGTTGTAAGCAGAAAACACTTCCGGGATTTCCAGTGCATACGCTTCCTTCCGTTCCGGCAGGAAGAATGTCATCTGGTAAGTCCCGCAGCCATAGGGAGAAGGGTTTGCAGGGCTGGAGAAATTGGTCTGCGCTCCAATGGAAAGGTAGCGCATATAATGGCTTTCATCCCGTATTTCTTCCGGGGTCAAAAGCGCGTCAGGATAAAATGCCCAGCCGGATACCAGAAAGCGCACCGGTGACTTTTGAAGTTCTTCCTCAGAAAGCGCCAGAATCCCATTTGCCGCCTGAATTGTGTTCTGGCTATATTTATTATTGAACTGATACAGGCCAAGAAAAAACAGGGATGAGCACAGGCAGACCATACATAAAGCGGCATATTTTTTTACAACAGAAGATACCATCTTATTTTCGCCTCCTCCTTAGGAAAAATTCACCGGCAGACAGAAGAAGCGGACAAGCCGGAATTAAAAGGAGTATGGGCGACCGGCTATGCTCTGTGTCGGCGGCATGTGCCAGGGAAACGGCATCTTCCTTTACTGCAAGGGTGTATGTCCCTGTATGGCTGATCTGAAAGGAGGCGGCTTTTGCCGCATCGTCATAGCCGGTCATGGGAATTTCCACGCCGCTTTCATCACCGAGGAACAATGTGCCGGCTGCCGGGTCATTTGGATAGGGCAGCATGACAGAAACATCCGGCAGGGAGTTGAGCACAGTTCCGTTGATGGAAAACGAAAAAGAAAAACCGCCGTCCGTATCCTTTTGGATGATGACTTCAATCTGATCTTCGTTTTGGATACCCTCCGGCAAGGCGTCTTTGGGTATGCTGATGGTGATTCCCTGTTTGGAAAAGACGGCTCTTTGCTCCCCTGTTTGCAGCATCATCAAAAAGCGCGTGCCAGAAATCCGGTCGGTGGTTTCATCGAAGAACTCTGAAAAAGCAGGTTTTTTGGAATCCGCACTTTCCGGGGGCCGCTGCAAAGCGGTATTTTCCTCTGGCTGATCTGATACAACTGGCGTTTCGATTTCCGGTATGGTCGGTTCATCGGAACCAGCGTCTGGTTCTAATGCGTCCTCTGCATCACCGTTTGCCTGTTGCGATGGGAATTCTTCTTTATTTATGGAATCGTCTTTTCTATCCCAGGATGGCTCGGAAGGCTTGTGATCCGTAGGATCATTTTCTCCGCTGACCGAAGGTGCTTTTTCAGAATCATCGGAATCCATTCCACCGTCATTTGTTACAGGCGGTTTTGGAGGCTTTGTGGAGGGTCTGTCTGCGAAATTGTCATCCTGATCGTCGGTATCTTCAGGAGGCGGCTGAATGATGGTATCGGGTGGATTTCCGCCTGCATCCCCTCCATCCCGGTCGCCTTCATGATACCCTTCAAGGACAATTTCATCTGCGTAGGTAAAGGACAGGATGCCGGTCTGTCCGCCGTCATAATCAACCTGAAGGCGGTAACTGCTGCCCGGTGTCAGCAGACGGGTGGCAATCGAGAGCATTTCCTGACCCACATAAACGCCACTTTCCAGACGGTTCCATGAACCGTTGTTTTCGGACAGCCATACGCTGATCTCATCCAGTTCCCCTGATGGTGCAACCCAGGGAAAATAAAGGCTTCCTCTGCGAACCAGGAAGCAGTTGATGTCCGGGCTGCCCGGAGCCTGAACAGAAACAGGAATTGAAATTTCAGGGAAATCGACACGATCCGCAAATATGGTATTTTCCGGTGCAGTCAGCCTTCCGGTTGCATGGTACAGTCCCACAGTATTCAGATCAATACCGGAAAAATCCCATTCCACCACAGCGGTGTAGCTGGTTCCATTTTCCGCATAGCATTCCAGATAATACGGGGAAGCAGCGAACAATGCTTCCAGTGCTTCGGTTCCGCTGCCCTGTTGAACCGCAAACGCATCCGTATAAGGATACCATTGCTCTATGGAGGTAATGACAGCAGGCGGCATTTCTTCCACCCGGACGGAAATCTGAAGCTCCCGCAATACAGCTTCACCAAAGGCATACCCCTCCGGCAGTTCAATCCGGCCTGCTGCGGTATATTCGCCCGGAGTGGTCTGGTCAATGGCCGAAAAATCCCATGCGACAGAAAATGTTTCCTGCCGGATTTCTTCACCTGCTGTTACAGTGGCGCAGACGGTTTGATACTGAAGGGCCAGCTGATAAATTTCCTCCAGGTCATCATCAGACGGTGTGGTTCTAAGGGGCAGGGTGAAATCTGGCAGGGAGAGCAGTTCGCCTTCATTTTGTATTTCTGTGACAAGGATGAGGGATACTTCTTCCGGTGCTTCCGGTGTTTCCGGGGTTCCGTTATCCAGTGTCTCCGAAGCCTCGCTTTCTAAATCCGGCAGAATCTCCGTTCTTTCATCGGCATTGGCTGGGGTTGCGGTTTCAGCGGCAAATGCTGGGATACTGCCAGTGAAGCAGAGAAAGCAGGCCAGACAGCCCCCCAGAATACGCCTGTGTATTTGCTTCATTCTCATACGATACCCCCCATTCCAGAGAAAACATATTGACGGTAGGTTTCCCGCAGCTGTTTTCCATTGCGGAGGGCAATCGGAAGTTCCTCCCCGTTTATCAAACGGAAGGTCTGACTGTCAACATGGCTGATATAATCCATGTTGATTAAAACGCCCCGGTAGCAGGGCAAAAAACGCTTGTCCTTCTGCAATGCGGCAGTGACCTCCTGAAAACCTCCGCTTACCGGTATCACGCGTTCCGCCGTATGAATCCGTGTCATACGGTTTTGATAATCTATGTATAGAATCTTCTCTGTGGGAAGTTCCAGCTTTTGACGGTCAGCCATAACCGAAAGTGTCATCACTTCATAGGGCGGTTTTAGCTGGCACAGCTCCATCGCTTCTTCGAAATCTGCCTGATGGAGCGAAAGCGGCTTCAGCAGATAATAGCTGGCGGACAGGCTGTACCCCATCCGGGCATAATCTTCTGTAATGGTCAGAAAAACGATCTTACAGAGCCTGTTTTTCTGGCGCAGCCTTCTGGCGGCCTCTATTCCATCCATGTTCTCCATATAGATGTCCATAAAGATAAGCTGAAAATTGACCTGGGCGGCAGCGTTCAGAAAATTCTCTCCGTCCTCAAATTCTGTCAGCGTATAGTCCAGCTGATGCTTTTTCATATAATTTTCCAGGCAGGCAGACAGTTCTTCTCTGTCCTCTGCGCTGTCATCCACAATCGCAATCTGCATCGTGCCATCTCCTTTGCACAATAATCCAATATTAGTATAACATAAAACCGCAGGAAAAAACTTGCGTCTTAAACAGGAAACCTGCGTCTTAAACAAAGTCGGTTGTATTTCCTTTGACAAGATGCTACCCTCATTATACGATCAGACTTTCCGAATGAGAAGGTCTGGGTTTTTATTTGATAGGAAATTAGGAAAGGAGGCTCAGCATGAAAATCGCACTTTGTACGGAGCTAAGAAATGTGGAATGGTTTGAAAGCAGGCTGCGCTCCCTTTTTGAAGGGGATGGGCAGTTTGTCATCGACGAGCTATGGAATGAGAAGCAGCTATCTCAGGCACTGCGGCGGAGCCGATATCATGCGGTTGTCATCGCAATGACCGGGGCAAGGGGATTGGAGGCTGCCATTCTGGCAAAGCAGCTGGCACCGGAAGTACCGCTTGTCTGGTGGAGTGATGATGAAAACTTCGCCCTGATCGCGTATCACCTGCGTATCTCTGCGTTCCTTTCGGCAGACTGCTCCGATCAGGAGCTATATGAGGCGATAAAACCCATCACGAAATGGAGGTGCGAACATGCGAATTGCGCTATGCAGTTATAGCCAGAAAGAAAAAGAAACCGCTTTGCTGATGAAGCTTGGCAAAGTAGACCGCTTTGACAATGGCGTATTCTGCGTCTATGCCATGCAGCGGGATGGACCTTATGATGCTGTGGTGGTCATGGAGGACGGAGCCAGGGGGATGAATTTCTGCATGAGCATACGAGGCTACAGCAAGGATGTCCCGCTCCTGTGGATCAGCGATCAGGCAGAATTTGAACCCCAAAGCTGCAGGATGCGGGTAGATGACTTTTGGGTGAAGCCTGTGACGGAATATCAGCTGCGGGAGGCAGTATCCCAGCTGCTTCAGAAAGCAACGAGAAGGAACGAACAACGTGAGGAGGATGAATAAAATGAAATGGAAATGGAAACGGCCGGCCGCATGTTTACTGGCGGCGGCAATGATGGTTACAATGTCGGGCGTTCCGGCATTTGCGGTGGAAACCGATGTGTCCGGCGTGTCTGGGAATGCTCCGGTGGAGTGTATCTGCGAAACCCACTGTGAGCAAGAGGCGGTCAATTCAGACTGTCCGGTCTGCGCTGCGGAAGATGCAGACCTCTCTGCCTGCCTTGGAAAAGAGGCGGCGGTTTTGTCCGTACAGGCGATGATCAATGCCCTGCCCGATGAGCCAACGGAGGAAAACGCAGAGGACGTTTCCGCAAAGCTGGGCGAGATCGATGAGGCGATGGCTGCGCTCGGGGACGAGGAACGCGCCGCGCTGGATCTGACGCAGTATCAGGCGGCGATTGCGGCATTGGCGGCGCTCGCTGCGGCGCAGGGGGAGATCGCGCTGTATGCGGATGATATCAATAAGCCCCGCAATGGTACGGGTACAACGGAGGATCCTTACCAAATCGCGTCAACCGATGAGATGGAATGGTTCCGTGATACGGTGAATGCGGGGAATACTGAGATATGCGCGAAGCTGATGAATGATCTCAATTTTGACAATAAACAGGATAATAGCCTTTGGACATGGACGCCAATCGGTAACAGTGAAGTCAATGCGTACACCGGCACGTTCGATGGCAATGGCTACGAGATCAAAGAGATTCGTTTGGTTGATGTTCAGGCTCAGTCCCAAACAAATAGGGGCTTGTTTGGCTGGATCGGCACGGGTGGCAAGGTACAGGATCTGGCTGTGAGTGTTAAGTATGTCGGGAATAGCAGTCTTTCTGTTTCAGATAGCGGGCTGCTTTCAGTGAATAATGCGGGTACGATCGAGCGTTGCAGTGCCACCATTAGCAACGCATTGTATACAGACAGCTTTGGTATGATCGCATATGAGAATCGCGGTAAAATTACGGACTGCTTGAGCTATGTGAGCGCCACCGGTAATAAACTTTCTATTTCCGGTAAGGCGGCAGGCATTGCCCGCACGAATACCGGTACGATCAGCAACTGCTTTTTCAGGGGGAGTTTCCGAACAGGGAAAACTGATTACGCGATTGCGGAAAATAAAAATGGTAGTATTACAAATTGCTATTATAGGGATGCGAACGACGGTCGTAACGGAGAAGTTTACATTGATGGGAACAAGGACACTGGCGATACTGTGGTATGGAAGAGAACGAGTGAATGCAACAATGGCGAGGTGGCTTGGCTGCTGAACAACAGTGGTAGCAGGGATACTTGGCGCATGGGCAGCAATAAGTATCCCAGCTTGAAAAAGACCGATGGCCGGGTAAGCAAAAAAGAAGATGGCAGCTATGTCATAGGAGACAAGCCGCATATGCACGGCGATGTGGAGTTTACGAAGGTGGCGGCGCTGTCGGATATCAAAGCGACTGGCAACTACTATATCGATGCTGCGGTTGATGTCGACAATACATGGTCGGTCAAGGGGAATGTTGTGCTTTGCTTGAACGGGCAGACTGTTACGGCTAAGAATGAAAAAGCTCCTGCGATCAAGGTGAGCGGCAATAACAGACTGAAGCTGCTGGATTGCAAGGAAGGGAAAATCACGGGCAGCGGAGGAACGAGCATTCTGGTCGATGGCGGCAGTCTTACGCTCGGCGGCAAGGCGCAGATTACCGGCAACGCCAAGAACATCCTACTGACGCAGGACTCGAAAATCAGCTTTGATTCGCTTGACCCGTCCGCGAAATTCGGCATTTCTGTGGAAAATCAGGAGAACTTGAGCGGCCGCGTCGCCGTGACGGATGCGACAGGCGGACAGTATTTCGGGCAGCTTGTAGCGGATGGGTTCAAGGATAATGGCGTGGGCTTTGAACTTTATCTGAGTGACGATGGCAAGACGGTTATGCTGGGTAAGCAGAGCGCCCATACGCATTGCATCTGCGGCGATAGCAGCAAGAATGTCAATGGGCATACGCATGGGGCAGACATTACCTTCCAGCCTTGGACAGAGACGGATAAACTGCCTACTTCTGGAAATTACTACCTGACCAGAAATGTGACCTTGACAAAAAATGCCACTCTGCAAAACGCCAACGTCTGTCTGAACGGCTATACCGTGACGCTTTCCGATGTTGGACGCATTATGTCATCTGGCACCACGCAATTGACGGACTGTAGTGTGGGTGGGAAGCTGGAATCTTATTCCGGTAAAGCCAATGGCGGTGTAGCAATATCGAATGGCAACACGTTCTGTCTCTATGGTGGTACGTTCAATGGTGTCAAAGTAGAGATCGGCCAGACCGGTGGCGGTACGTTCAACATGTATGGCGGAAAGATCACAGGGAATACAAAGGGAACTGTTGTCGGACAGAGTAAAACCAGCAAGAATACTACAATTACAATCAACATGTACGGCGGCGAAATCAGCGGCAACCATATTAGTGAGAACCAGGGCGGCGGTGTGTTCGTTGGTTCGGGCAATCAATTTAATATGTATGGCGGAACGATTCAGAACAACAGCGCAGTAGATGGCGGCGGTGTGTATATTGCGCCTGCTGAGAATGCTTATTCAGCCGGAGAGATGACGATCTGCGGCGATGCTGTTATTCAGGGCAACAACAAGGCTGGCGGTGTCACAAACAATGTCAGCCTGCCCAGCGGCAAACAAATCACGATCAGCGGGGAGTTGGTCAAGAACGCGAACATCGGCGTGACTACGCGAGCTAATCTTTCGCAGGGGAATGTGAATATCGCTACGGCGACGGATGCGGGCTGGGTTGTTGCAAAGAATTTCACCAGCGATAACTCCGCGTATAATGTTGGCTTGCTGAATGACGGCAAGACCGTACAGCTGCAGGTGCATTCGCATCAGTGGAAGTATACGGCAAACGGCGCGACCATCACTGCCGCATGCAAAGCTCCAAGCTGCCCTGCCCCCGCTGGCGGCAGCGTGACCATCAACAAGCCTGCACACACAACCTACGGCGACGGTCAGAGCGAAAATGCGACGCTGACAGAAAACAATTGGCAGGGGTTGGCGGTGAATCAGATCGCCATCACCTACAAAAAGGGCAACGACATCCTTAAGACCGCCCCCACCGACGCGGGAACCTACACCGCCAACATCACGCTGGACGGCGCGACCGCCAGCGTGAAGTATACCATTGCAAAAGCTGTGCCGAAAGTGGAGGACTTCACCTTTGCAGCGCCCAAAGACTTGGTCTACAATGGCCAAGCCAAGAGCGCTGAGGTCAAGGCGAAGGATAGCGTCAAGGGCATGGGCAACATCACGGTGAAATACTATCAGAGCGAAACCGAAGTGGAGCCCATCAACGCGGGCAGATACATTGTCAAAATCAGCGTGGAGGAGGGCACGAACTATGCTACGGCCACCGACCTGAAAATCGGCGAGCTGACCATCAGCGCGGACACTCTGCCCGAGGGTACCGGAACGGATAAATCCGTCACCATCCGTTACAACGATACGGAAGTGAAGACCTATACATACACCGACTTCGGTTTCACTGCGGCGGGTACCTTCGCGGTGAAGGGTTCTGTGACGGAAGGAACGAGTCTTTTGGCCACGGGCTATCCCAAGTTTGAAAGCAATGGCGTCCAAGTCAAACTGGCGACCGGACTTAGTCTGGATGGCAGTGAGAAGAAGGTCGTCATTCCGATGACCTTCACGCCCAACGGCGGCAACTACAAGCATAAGGAAGTGACCCTGACCATCACGCTGGCGGATAAGGTCACGGACACGAGCACCATGAAGGTGACGCAGGCAGGCTGCACCTTTGGCGATACGCTGCCTGACTATGTTCTCACTGGCAAGCCTGATGGCGCGGGTGAAGTGACTGTGCTTTACACCGGCAGCACCCTTAAAGAACCCAGCCAGACTTATAGCAGTGCAAATGCGCCCACCGACGCCGGTACCTACACTGTGAAGGTGACGTGTTCGACGGAGAAAACCAACTACGAGGCCACCTCTGAGAAGTTCACCATCAAGCCCAAGTCCATTGCCGGCGCGACTATTACGCTGGAACTGGCTTCGGCGGAGTTCACCACGAAGGAAACTGTGTACACCGGCAGCCAGCAGACCGTAAAGGTCGGCTCCGTGACGCTGACAGACATGAAGGATGCGTTAACGGATAATACGGACTACACAGTCGAAATTGGCAACGGCAAAACCACGGGCACCAACGTGGGCACCTACACCGTGGAGGTTAAGGGCACGGGCAACTACAAGGACACCGCAAATGTGTCTTGGAAAATCACCCCCGCCGAGCTGACCATCGCCGACGCGACCGTGGCCGCGAAGACCTATGACGGCAAGAAGGATGCCACCGTTAACAGCGTGTCCTTCACCGGCTTTGTGAACAACGAAACGCTGACCATGGGCAGTGACTACACCGCCACCGGCGAGTTCAACGATGCCAACGCCGGTGACAACAAGAACGTCACTGTCACCGTGACCTTGAATAATACCGATACGGCCAAGAACTATACGCTGAAAAACGGCGGCATCTTCAATAAGACGGGCGTGACGATCTCAAAGGCCGCTACTCCTGCCGCCCCCACTGGTCTGTACGGCATTAAGGGGCAGAAACTCTCCACCGTAATCCTGCCTGCTGGCTGGTCTTGGGTGAATCCTAATACGGAGATGTCGGAGGCCGGTAGCAAGACCTTCACGGCCAACTATCACGACGATAAGGAGAACTATCAGAACGGCACCAATGTGAACGTCACTGTCGACGTGAAGGATAAGAAGGACGTCAGCAATAACATCAGTTTCCCCGATGGAAAACTGACCTACGACCCCACCAAGGTGATGACTTATGAGAAGGCCACCATCGACGGTATCGAGGCAGGTACGGATCCCAAGTGGACTTACACCTACATTCTCGACACCGGAAACGGCAAGCTGAACAACGACGGCAAACCCATAGCTGTGGGTTCTTATGTCGTAACGGCCATCTATGAGGACAGTAAGAACATCGGCCGCAAAACTGCCATGCTGGTGGTCGACAAGGTCAAGCCCACCGGCGGCAATTCCAGCAGCTCCAGCTCCGGCGGAGCATCCGGTGGTGGCGGCGGTGGCGCAGCCCCGGCTCCGACACCCGCTGGCAGCGATGTGGTGACCGTTAAGGATGACAAGGGCAATGCTATTTCCGGAAGCAATGTGGTGACCACGACCAAGACAACGGTAAACAATACGAAGAACGAGACGAGCAGAAACGAGCAGGGACAAACCGTCTCCAAGATAATAGGAACGGTCTCTAAGGAAACAGCGGAGAAGCTTGTCTCGCAGGCAGTTTCCAACAGGTCTGATATCATCGAGATCACAGTTTCCTCCGCGGCTGCAAGCAGCGAAGCAGCAGATACCGCCAAATCGACGGAACTGGAGATTCCGAAAACAACAGTCGCTTCCATTGCCAAAGATACCGATGCCAGCCTGGTTGTGAAGACGGACAGCGGCAGTGTGACACTCGACAACAAGACGCTGGAAACCATCACAAGCGAGACAAACGGCGATATCGTTAAGCTCATCGTCAAGGAAAACGCGGCACTGACCGAAGCGCAGCGGGCTGCCTCCGCCGCCATCGGTGAAAACGGCAAACTGTTTGATCTGGCGGTACAGATTGGAAACAGGCTCCTGCATGATTTCCAAGGCGGCAAGGCTTATGTTATTCTGCCGATGCCGGATAAGCTCAAAGGCAAAGACATCCTCGTGATCTACATCGACGACAACGGCCTCTGCAAGATCCTGAACCACAGCGTAGTGAAGATCGGCGCAGAAGATTACATTCGCTTCACGACGACCCACTTCTCGACCTTCGCAGTCGTCGACAAAGACGAAGCAGAGCGGTTAATTAAAGAACAGAACGCCGCCCACGTCAAAGAACTGATGCAGAGCGCGAAGTTCAAAGTGACTACCACTAAGACGAGCAAGAAATCTGTCAAGGTACAGGTCGCAGCCAAGAGCAGCAAGACCATGATCTCCGACATCAAGTCGCTGGGCTACACGGTCAAGTACCAGTTCTATCGCTCGACGAAGAAGACCGCAGGCTACAAGCTGCTCAAGACAAGCAGCAAGAACAGCTTTATCAGCACCAAGGGCACGAAGGGCAGAAAATATTACTACAAAGCCCGCGTGCTGGTCTATGACGGCAAGACACTTGTGGCGAAGAGTGCGTTGAGACAGTGTAGTTATGGAGCACGAACCTGGATCAAATAAATGCTTGTTAAAATCGCCTGTGGCGTTGTTGGCTGCATGGCGAGGAGGACACGAAAAAACCGGCAATCCTTGTGGTTGCCGGTTTGATTTATTTGCCCAAATATTTTACAATTGCAATACAGAATGAGGACAGCATCTGCTGTCTTTTTTCTTTCCGTAAAATGCAATAATAAGTTGAACATTGATAACTAAAAATTAGCGAGTTGATTTATTATGTTGCACAATGACTACGAATTTACTTAGATGCACATTTTAATTCCCCCGAATTCGGGGGAATTAAAATAATCCATGCTATTTCAAGATTTTGTGTTCTAGGTCTTCTAAAATCGCCATTTGATGGATTGCGATTTTGTTTAGTTTTATTAAGCGATCGGGTTGACTTAAACCATCCTCGATCAACAAGGTATTGATATTTTCCATATTAGATAATATGAAGTGACCCCACATTTGTAGCAACGTGGATTTACCTGTATA
>OGRA01002200.1_pt1 | contig 16837 bp, 17 predicted proteins | sample 1553351 | NCBI WGS metagenome assembly OGRA01 (sample SAMEA2580056, study PRJEB22360) | human gut metagenome | biome: human gut; feature: human-associated habitat; material: faeces | place: Denmark | collected 2008/2010
CGGATGAACTGAAAAGTCTCCCGAAGGGAGAATTTGTTGTCATGAAAACCGGCACACACCCGATGCGCACGAAGCTGCAATTATATTTCAAATGGGGCATCAAGTTTGAAGAACCATATCAAACGCCAGAGCGCGCCCAGCGCGAGGTCTATTATGCGGGGAAGGAGGAACTGCTGATGAACATTAAAAGAAAATCCATGACACAGATGCGCCCGCCCGCAGTACCGAAAGCGGATGACTATATGAGCAGCTATGCCGAGAAATGAGTTTCTTCGGCTCCATCTACGCCGATCCCGACCTGCCGCACCGGGCGCGGACAGTCTATATGTACCTCCGCGACCGTGCAGGCGGCGGGAGCTGCTGGCCGGGCATCAAAACAATAGCCCGCGACCTGCACCTCTCGCCGCGCACGGTGCAAAGGGCGCTCAATGATCTGGAGCACGCCGGATACATCCGGCGCGAAAACCGTTACCGCGAAAACGGCAGCCGCGCGTCGAATTTGTATGTAATAACCGATGACAAATAGCAAAGCGGACGCTCCCCGCCAAGGGGAACGTCCGCACTTTTGCTGTCACCAGCGCCGTGACACCACGGCGCGCCTTGAAGGGCCAACTCTAGCTGAGATCCAATACAGAAAAGAAGAATCTGAAATCAAGAAGGGAAGGCTTTTATGAGAAAAATCAAGTTCATATCTATTTTGCTGGTGCTGTCGATGCTGCTGACGGTACCGGTTTTTGCTTTTTCCACAGGCTTTACGGACGTGTCGGAGAAAGCAACTTACGCGGAAGCCGTTTCATATCTTGCCGACGCTGGCATCCTGAGAGGAACGGCATCCGGCAGATTCTCACCGAACGAGAAGATCACGGTCAGCCAGTGGGCGACGATGCTCTGCCGCGCGTTTGATACCGAGCCGGAAGGCACTTCATGGCAAGAAACTGGCACGAATGCTGTCCAGATCGCCGTCCGCAGCGGTTGGTTAGACCCGACTGCGGTTTGGGATAAAAACGGCTTTATCTGCCGCGGCGAACTCTATCGGACTGTATTCGCGGCAGCCGGAATCCCGCTCTATGACGCGACGCTCTACAGTCTTGACTGGCTTTCTCCCGGTGAAAACGCCCTGCGCGTCGGCAAGAAGATTGGGCTTTGTGCTGAGAACAAGACTGCAGCGGAACTCGTCACACGCGCTGAAGCCGCACAGCTTCTTCATGCCGTCCTGACGCAGAACCTGACCGTCACGCCGCCCGATACACCGGTCACAGTGGAAAATCTGATACAGTGGAATGTGAACGCATTCCTGCTGGAACTCCGCAAGGTTCCACAGCCGATCCTTGATGCTTTCAATGAAAACGGCTGGACGTTCGTGATCGGCACGGAGTACCTTGCAGATCTCAGCCGCAAGCTCGGCGTGAATTGCATCGGCGCGGCGGCATACACAGAGAAGCGGATTTACGTTTCCGAGGCCAGCGCGATTCTGCACGAATTCGGACACTTTCTTGATTGCACAATGGGTTTCCCGCAGGAGCATAATGGGACTCGTCAAAGCAAGACTCTATAAGACACAAAAACTACACTTAACTGTTTGGCCGTTATTGATATGTTGGCCAGCGACCAAGAGAAGACTGCTGCCGTTATGCATCGGCGTAAGCATATAGCAATTGTACTATGTGTATTTCTTATATGTTTCTATGTATTCACGGAACAGCTGTTCTGAAGATGGCATTGTATTTTCCAGCGGCCATTCTTCATCCTGTTCAGGTGAAAGGAAGTAGCTTGCCAAATCTGTCAAAGGCCCACAGAACTCTTTTGCCCACACGTTGGTTCCAGCACCATTCGGCACCAGTTCAAAGGATACGCAATGCAGCATATCATCAGATACTTCCAACACTGCTTTTGCTGGTGCCTGCATAGCGCCGCTGTCCGTATAATGTTCCGTACCATCGCAGCCATAATAAAAATGATAGCACACGTGGCACACAATAACGGTTTTTTCGGCTTCTTCGTATGTGCCATAGACCCCAATTTCCGGGATGCAAATGTCCGCATTCGGTGTTCGATTCCGTGCGGCAACAGCGGCATCAAATAGCACCGCGTCCCGTTCTGATAAATCAAATTGCTCAGAGCAAGGATTTGGGAATATCAGAGCGGACGCATCTTCACTCTGAGCGGATTCCGTGGTTGCTTCGGAGGATTTTTCAGATGAGGATTTCGTCGCTGTTTCGTCCTGCATTGTTCTGGTATTGGCTGTAGCGCTTGCCGGCTTATCGTACACAGGCATTGATATTGCCGTATCAGAGGAACGACATACGCAAGATGTTAAACCAAAAATCAACACAATGAGAAGCGAAACAGCTGCCAAATGTTTTTTTGCCATATCTAAATGATCTCCAAAAATTAATATACACGAATATAGAACTGATGGCTGTTTGCAACATCGTTTTCGGATGTCGGTTTTGCGTAAGTAACAATTCTGTATAGGCCGGTTTCGGTGAATTCATATTTATCCATGCTAATTCTGCTACAATTATATTTCGTTGTGGTTGTATACGCTCCAGAGGGCTTGAATACACGCATCGTCATCTTGTATTGTGTCCCAGTTGCAAAACTCTCGATAGTCTTTTCTGTATTTTGAGCTTGTGGCGGCATCAAAGTTCCTTATAATGCCGAATCATTCTTTTAAGCAAATAGTTTCACTCTCTTGATTAAGACGCGTTTTCAATTATTACTTGAATTAGGTTGCCAGTATCAGAAGTAATTTCTAGGATAATATCGTCATTTTTCTCGTTAATGACCCAATAGGAGAATTCTGTGCAATTTGCGCGCAAGTCTTCTATGGTCGTATTTTCCGGGATTATCGTCATCTGCATATTCATAATCCCGCTCGAAAAAAGCCGGTAAAACGCCAAATTGGTTTCTTGTATTAACTCTGGATCGCTAAGATAGTTCACTGTTAGAAAAAAAATACGTTTTGGGTCTCGAAGCATAGCTACAATATACTGTTTCTCTATAGGGTGCGTAGTATAGTAGGTGTCATCTATATTACTTTCCGCCAAGATAAAATTCACAGGTGCCCCAGTTCTTAAAAAATACAACCAATTTTCCAAGGATGATGCCGATGTTATGTAATTTAAATCAGTGTCATCATATGTAAGCATTAACTCCCATGCAATTAGAGCAATTGCTTTATCGTTTCCCGAAAAACTCACATTTTGATTATCGCTGACATAACAAAGGGATTCATGGTTGATAATATACTCAAAACAATACAACGCCAATGGCTCAGTATTGCCCTTGAAATATTCTTCCAAATACCCATTGTTTAGTAATATTTCCTCGATTCTCCTTACGGAATAATCATGGGGAGATTTTTCTTCAAGCAATACTGAGATATTGCGAACAAACTCCTCGGCATCATTAACAAAAGGCCCCTGCCGCACCTTTCCGATATGCTCAGCCAGTGGTGTCTCCACCACCGGCTGAGTTGCCACCTCGACATTTGATGAAATTGCTCTGCAGCCTGACATAACAATTGCATATAGGACAACTGCAAGCATGGCAAGGATCACGCAATAGAAACGCTTCATCGGAATCAACTCCAGTCAATTTCTGTAACAACTCTATACCCGCTTGTATATCCACAATCAAAGTTCAGATCAACGAATGTCGTTGAAGTTACTGCAGTGTAGTATCCCAAATTGTTTGTAAATACTGTGTACCCACAAATTGAAATGAGATATGGTCTTGTTGCGCCAGCATATCCATCATCAATTGTGAAGCACACTTCATCGCCCTTCGACAGCGTTTTAATTACAGTTCCGGAACTGTTATATAGCTTTGCAGAGGCAAGTAACGTGAACGCAACTCTTTTATGTGTGCTATCAAACGATGCATCCGCGCAATAATTCGCAATGTGAACCCCTGTTGAATATATGGGGAGGCAATCTTCTGTATTGCTTCTGAGATACCAACCTTTCACCAGAGACACCGACGAGCCAGACTGTTTCCAGCCTCGAACTTCATCCCAAGCATAATCTCCAACTGTTACACTGGTTCCTGTAAACAACAATGCCTCGCCAGCAGAACAGGTCATTAGGCGGTCACTGTTTGCTGTTGCGTTTTGATAGATAATCAGCGTTTTTTGATTTGGATAAGCGAAGGTAGAATTGAAAATTTTCACACGATTGTTTGCGGACGTATCCCAATCATTAAGTGTTGCAACCTCATTCTGCTGTTCAAGCGAAAATGTTTCCTGAACCATATTAGCGGCAGGAATATCTGCATTTTCAATTTCAGAAAGGAGTTCAGGGTCGTACTGAACAACAAGCGCATCATAGATATAGAAGACATCATTTTTTGTTTCTTCAGCGAACTCAAAAATATCATCCATGCTGATGTTATCTTGCGTCAAATAATTGTAGGCATGAATGCTTCTGTCTACTGCATCAACAATACAAGAGAAAAATACCTGCGAATGTATGCTTGTACGCTCGATTTTCAGAGCCGATGCATATTCCTCATAGCTGCTAACCGCAGCTGCGTTAAATCCTCGAATGAGAATAATATGCTGCGTCCTTGCTAAATCGACAAGCAACTCTTCGTCAAAGAGTCCTTCCGCGTTTGCGTCAATGACAATTGCGGCATATGGATTTGCGCTTGCAAGTGCAGTGACTTCCTCCATTGTTGTCACAAGGTAAACGCCCACGTCATCATTTACGGGAACTTGTGCGAAAGCAGCATCTGAAACGAAGTAGATAATCGTTTCAACAGAAAAATACTGAGACGCTTTCAGCGGATATTTGTACACGTCGATGCCATTAATACTATAAGCCTGACCATTGACAGACATTTCGCTTCCCAACGCCGGAATAGCCAGCGTGAAGCAAAGAATAATCGCTAGAATGAGTGCCGTGATTTTCTTCATAAGTAACCTCCTGTTTTTTTACTACATATGTTTCCTATTGACGTATTACCTTTCTTTGGAATAATCCCCCCGTTGTTCAATCATCGAACAATGTATCCACGACCCAATCCGGAATATTATGAAGCTCCATTTCTCCATCCTTTCGCGGAACAGTCCATACGGACGATTCTCCTGTCTCAGGGTTGAGCGTCAGTTCCTGCACGACAAAATACTCCCGCAAGCCACCATCGCATACGCGCCACCAGATAAAGTCGACGTACAGATTCGGATCACCGGGTGTCTGCCTCTCTGCACCGTAGGGTGCGCTGCTTGCTCGCAGGATTAGCGTATACGAAAACGGCCAGATCTCTTCATTTTTACGGATGTAGGACACAATCTGGTCTCTCGCTGCGTAGAGATCGAAGTCGTACTGACCGACCCTGTCCAAATTGGCTGTAACGGAATTTTCCCATGTATCGTGGTGATCCATAAGCGAATAAATTGCGGCATAAGAAGCCGGATACTGTGCTTGCAGTCCTTCTGCGTCTGCTTCATGAATATGTCCGAACGCCCAGATAAACCACGTCCGGAACCACTCGAGCGGTGTCTCGGCTTCCCGCTCCAAATCTTCCGAGCCAAGAAGACTCCGGAATACTTCAAACGCCATACCGGGCAGATCACGGTCGCCCCATGCGGTATCCCGAAGACTGAGGCTGTCCTGCCCGTGGTAAAAGCTGCGAATCAGTTGACTGAGAACTTTTTCCTTTTGCGCCGTGATCATCTCGTATTCCGGGCTGCTTTTCCAGTCCTCCAGTGTTTGCAGCGTTTGAAGGACTTCCAGAAGCTCTTTGTAGGTGCCGAGATCCGGAGCAACGCTCTCCTGTTTTGGTTTTGCGCTGGATTCTTCCGGCAGCACTTCTTCCGGTTCTTCCTCCGATTCGGCTGTCGTTTCTTCCGCGGCGGGCGGTTCTGGCTTGGGCAGACAGTGCTCTGCCTGCTCGAGCCCTTTCCGGCAGCCCGACAATACCAGGAGAATGCAAAAGAACGTAAAAATTGTGCGTTTTTTCATCGAAAGGCTTCCTTTTTGTAGATCGGTTAGTGCTTACAGATCTCCCAAAATCTTTCTCACTGCTCGAATAACCTTTTCTTTGAACTGCCTTGATATGATGTCCTCGGAATTCACGGGATTTGGCAATTCAACAAGCGCAGATTGAGAATTTGAACTTAAGCTTTTGATATAGTTTGTAATATATCCAAGATCCCTATTGTGTTTTGGAGTAAAGCCGAATTCATCAACAAAAGCCTGCCCCAACTGAGTATCGCCAATGACCGTATTCTGCCACCCATGAACATCAAGAAAAGAAATGTCTCCATATTGCTGTGCCAAATTATCAATAAAGACTTTAATTGCAGCGGCTTCTGGTGCAAGACAAATGGTGCTGCCAGTGTAGTTTCTCCGACTTGTTGCGCTCGGGAAGCCAACGGGGAAACATCTATTCATATCAACTCCTCCGATGGCTTGCGTGGAAGCATTGCCAACATTTGCTCGTCCAGGACCGCAGTGGGTATAGCCGTGCAGAATGCCATCCGGGTTTGCAACAGGGATCACATATAAAGACCAGTTGTTTGCCCAAGGCTGGTTCGCTCTACCTTCCATTTCCTGAATCAGCGCATTGGCAATCTTGACCAGTTCAACACCATCCGCAGCCCACGCATCTTCGTATCCGTGGATTGCAAACAATGCAACAAGCGCGTTTGCGCCGGAACCGATTTTATATGCATTGATTGGATGACCTTTGGGGCTGGTGCAGATTAATTCAGGTGAAATACCTGTTGTGAGCGTAGGAAGCGTGACCACTGCTTCTGCAAGAAAACTGCGCTTAATATACTTCCGTTTTAGGTTGCCCGTTTCAGTGCAATACTCAATTTCAGCGTAGTCAGATTCATATGTTCTGCCGGCAAGAACACTGACCAGTTCGCCCGAAGAAATAGCCCCACCTTGCGCATATGTATCGCTTGGACCAAAGTACAGATTGATTTCAGCCTCTTGACTGTTGCCTCGAGCAATATATGCCCCTTTTCGCTCGCTCACGATTGCTCCGTTGCCGCGGATATCTGTTATGGAGTCTTGCGGGATGTAGCCACGCTTTCTTCCATCCTTAGTGTTGAAATCAATGTAATACCATGCACGATTATATTGGCCCTGCTCAATCTGATCCAGAACAATCACATATTCTCCGTTGTAAACGGACTCATTAGTGACATAAACCGATGTATTGTCTTCTGACAGATCAGGGCCATTGTAAACGTGGTATTCATTCAAATTTCCATTCACCCTTGCCAGCTTACCGCGTTTTTTGTCTTCCAGCTTACTGCTTTGAATGTATCCTCGTTTTGTTTTATTGCTCGAAGAATACTCGATATGCAAGAATCCAGAAGCTGAGTTTTCAATTACCGTGACGCTCTCGCCTGCTGCTACAGTTCCTGCCAGAGCATATGTCGTCATATTAGGGCCAGTATAGACTGTAGCGCTTGCCGTACCATTGCAATCCAAGTAGCCGATCCGCACTGGTTCATTGAGCACGGAGCCGACGCTTGCGTAGTTAGATACTGCATTTTTTGCAACATACCCACGCTTCAGTACACTTCCTGCAATATAGTCAATGCAGAAATAATCCAACTCTTTGAAGATGCATCGAACACCCTCGTCTGCCGAAACACTCCCAATTGAGGCATAAATGTCTGCAGATGGTCCAGAGTAGACCGTACAATCGGCTTCCATTTTATGGGGAAAAGAAATAATATTACCGACAGACGTTGCAGGAACATAGCCTCGCTTTCGTCCGGCACTTGTCGCATAATCAATTAACTTAAACGTATTTGACAATATGTTTTCTTCACGAACCGGCATAATAATTTCATCCTCAGCAACACGCCCGATGTTAGAATATAATGTAGACGGTCCTGCAAATACGACTGCATTGGCGCTCATTGTCGCGTATGTAGAAATTAGAGAAACCGAATACGGCGCAACTCCATTTCCGATTCTTGTGAGATTGTCGTCCTGAATATATCCTCTTTTCCTCGTGCCTCCAGCCGAATACTCTGCTTGAAACCAAGCGGTCGAATCGATTACACCATAGGCCACAAGCACACAATATTCATATTGCGATAAACCACCCAGCAGAGCATAACTTGTTTTGGGACCGGCGTACACACTTTTGGCGGTATTTGTACGGGCCAATATTCCTTTAAGGTTTCGCACAATGCTAATTGGAATAAATCCGCGCTTCGCCCCACCACTTGTTGAGTATTCAATATAGTACCAATCGTTGACCGCTGGTAAAAACACAGTGAATGTTTCCGAGTGGGAAATCGTTCCGACACTCGCAAAACCGCTAGAGTTTGGGCCATAATACACAGGAGTTTTTCCCGGTGCAGTGCATACCCCCAAGCAGCCGGAATTGAACATTGCAGCCGTAGGGAGTCCACTCTCGTTTACAAACGATCCAACTGGAACAAATCCGCGTTTTTTCGTAGAGCCTGCCGTATAGGTGATGTAATAATAGTTAAGTTCTTTTGCATGTACTTCAACTGTTTCATTTGCATCAATACTGCCAACGCGACAATAGAGTGTATCACTCGGGCCAAAATACACAATCGTTGATGCCTTTGCTACCGCAGATTTTGACATATGATTCTCCTTTGAATTGAATTAAGGATTACTCCCTTTGCTATATTTATGTCTATAATACGCGAAATGGGGACACAGCGTCCCCAAAATTCTTCACAGATGTTCAGCTGATTACCTAGGACATAAAAAGCGGGCAATTGCTTTTGCTTCGCAATTGCCCACTTTTTGATTGGTTTGAACTTGATGTCCCGTGAGGTCACTTTATACTGTGATAGTTTTCGTCGTGTACGATCTTGAATCGCCGCCACTTCCGTCAGAGGCGTAGAACACGACTACTGCATAATAGGATTTGCCCGAAGTGCCCGTATATGTGACGGATGCTGTTTTACGTCCGGTGTCGCTTCCCATAAGATACTCATACCCGTCCGCTGTATAGGAATATGTAGCAACGTTTGTTCCGTTGGAGCTATAAATTTTGACTGATTTAATGCCAAGTGTTTTCATTCGACCAGTCCCAGTGATTGAACAATCCACGGTTATTTCGTTGCCAGAAGAATAAATCACCGCATTATATGACGAAATATACTTGCTGGCACGAAGCGTTGCTGCCAAAGCGAGCGATGTAAATAAAGAGCAGATCAAAATGAAGGAAATTGCTGAAGTCAATACTCGTTTGCGCATATTATTCTCCTATCGATTGTATGATTTTGATGATTTCATCATAAGTCTCAACGCCCACTATATTGCATTCAATATTGCCCGCAGTCCATGCCACAAAATAAACTCCATCGTTTGTCATGATATAGTACACTGTACCGTTGTATTCGTACTGTTCAGGATCATTGGTATCCTTTTCATATAGTAAATGATCCTGATTCTCGGAAAACACCGTATACAGTAATGTAATCGAAGAATCACCATTCCCTAAGAGACAATAAAAAGACACAGGCTGAGTTACCGCATTGTACTGGAAATCCGTTTCCACAAAACCATCAGGAAGATAGCTTGGCAAAATAGCTGTAGGTATGCCGTGTATTTCCATCTCATTGGCAATAGAGGTCAACGGTGCCGGAATTTCTTTCGCGGAAGAACGCGCGACGGTTTGCGTATATTCTGACGACTTGAAACCAAATGTCTCTTTGGTCCAGTTGGCAATTGCTCCCCATAAGTCAAACCCAAATGCATAAGCGGTTAGAGAGGTTGCCAGCAGAACGGCAATGACTGCCGCAAGGATGCGGGCTGTGCGAAGAACCCATTTGCGTGGACGCGTATTTGAACGCGGTGCGGGCTGGAGGATTTGCGTTTTGTCGGAAGTACCATTCAGCTGTGGCTCATCATCAAAATCAAAGAGCGAGCGTCCTTCGCTTGAAGCGAAACGATAGTTTTTGTTAAAAGAACTCCAAGCGTGATTGACATCCCCGAAATCAGATGACGGCAGTTCCTGATTGCGCTTTGCGATCACCCCCATAATATATAAAATTGCATCAGTATCGGAGTCTTCGCCGTCTGGGAGCTGAGAGTCCTGACGTAAAATTTCGTTCAATTCCTCCGTGCTCATCTCGTCAAACTTTGAAAAATCTCGATAAAAATGCTCTTTGGATTCCGACATCTCTGTGAACCCCCTTTGTTTTTATATGTACACAATTGGTTTGTTGGGGACATACATTAAAAATCTTTCTCAATTATTTTTTGAAGCTTCTTTTTTGCACGTTGCACACGCTTTTTGCAGGCTTCAACCGTAATTCCCAATTCTTCCGCAGCTTCCAACATAGTATATCGACGAACAACGATATTTACAAGAAGCTGAAAATCTTCTTCTCCTAGAGCATCTGAGTAGGCAACAATGAATTCTGTTGTCTCCACAGTTGTGCTTGCCTGCGGCTCATACGCAGACATCGCCGCAAGTAGTGCATTACTAAGTCTAGCCTCAGTTCGCCGTCTATTACGAATCACATTTTTAAGTGTATTGACGAGCCAACCACGTGGATTTTTACTGCTCATCAATCCATCTGGCTTAATACACGCAATTCGAAAAGTATCTTGTACAACTTCTTCAGCAAGTGCCTTGCTTCCCAGTGCACTCATCGCGTAGATACACAGACGGGTGTACATCTCCCGGTAAAGTCGCTCGATATATTCCTCTTCTTCTTGATTTAAACTCATGTTATATCCTTCTTGGCCAAGAGTCTTGCTCAACACTATTTATTCCGATTTTGAAAATTCTTCAATACAAAGTTGAACCAAACGTTCTACTGCGATTATAAACGATTCGGGCTTATCCCTCAAGAGTGTCTCGATGTTTCGGATGCGAGCATCAGCTTGGTTTGGGTATATCAGATAATCCACACTTACGCCCAGGCAATTTGCTAGGTCATATAGTACTGAAATACTGACGCCTTTATTTCCGCGTTCGAGATTTGCATAAAATGATGTACTGATATCCACCTTTTCAGCAAGCTGTTCTTGGGTTAATCCATACTGTGTTCACAAACGCGCAGATTCATTCCGATTATTGTAGCAATTCTCTTGTCCATGTCAACCACTCCTTGCGGAATAATTATATTTTCCGCAAGAGATAGCCGGAATAATCCAAAGGAGTGCATTTTTATTTCCGCCAGAAATATTCTTTAGAGTTTTCAATTAATTGTCCCCATATGCTACGATATTAACATAATTAAGTGGATAGCAAAAGAAAATATAATCGGGTAATCGAAGCAGGATAACGACATTTCCTTGGAACAGGGCGAGCCACTTATTTTATTGGTACATATGGTAACCGAAATAATCGGTTTCAGCCATATGATTGCGCAACCAAAATGGCCTATGATTATTCTAAAGTGGGCGACAAAAATGTTCAGATTCGGAATTTGGACACCGACGAGGTCTTTACCTACTATCAGGCCGATGTTGGCGCATTGCCCGATGCAATTATCGACATTTGGGGCGAGGACAACATCCGCGAGCTTGCAGGAACCCCGGATGGAGCGCCGACAGATAACGCAAATAATGTGAGATATTACCACGAGAGGTTTTCTGATCAAACAGCCCCTGCCAGATAAAAACGCTTAGAGAGGATATCCGCCTCTGCTCCCGGCAGCGGCGGATGTCCTGCCCTTTTTGAAACAGGAGGAGAGATATGAAAGCAAAGCAATTGATTTCCATTCTTCTTATGCTGCTGCTACTGACGGCGTGTAGCGCAAACACCGACCTTGACCTTCCGGACGAAGCAGGTTCATCGGAACAGACGTCCAACATGGACGCCTCTGCCGCTGAACCGGAAGACGGGGCGGAAAAGCCGACGCTGCCAGAGATCGAGACGCCCGAGGGAGCCCCGGACACAGAACTAGTGGAGACGCTGCTTGTCACTGTGGTAGATAACATCAACGGCGAAAATACGGATGACGGCGTGGAGCTAGTCATCTATGCTTACGATGAACAGTCGCAGGCGTTTCGGGTAATCTTCAAGACGCCAATCGGCCCATATGTGTATCCGGCCAATACGGTGGATTTTGAACACCAGATCGTCTACTACGCGTCTGCACGCCCGGACGAGACATATGACAACCTATATTCGTGTGATTTGAAAACAGGAAATGTCCAGCGGCTGACGGATGGAAAAAATGCGTTTAATGATCTTCTCTTTGTGGATGGCACGCTCTATGCCAATGTGGCTCGGGAGTTCTGCACAACCTGTCAGCCCGCCCGGTTTGACCTTGACAGCCAGACGTTTACCTATCGAAATGAGGCCGACGACGATACGTGGCATCACTCCTTCTCCTATGACGATTACGCAGACGAATTTTTGATCCTCACTTGCTCGGATGCGGAAATGCGGACACACCGCGTTGCGGCGGAGACACATATCCGGCCTAAAACAATTTCTTTGATCGACGCAACATTTGAGAATGTCACACCTCTGTTTTTTACGGAGGATTTTGAAATCTGTCTGACCCGACGGCTGAATGAAAATACCATTCTGATGACAACAGAGCCACAGATGGTCAGTGGAAAGCGTACACTCAAACGTCTGGACATCACCTCGCAGGAGGTGGAGAATGTGGCAATTCCCGGAATTCAGCAGGTTCATATGTTCTATCCTTCCTTGGACGGCAATACCCTGTATTTCGTCGGCCAGGCGGAGGGCAAGACAATCTGGAACGTTTACCGCTATGCGCTGGACACGCAGGAACTGACGCAGCTCACGTTCCCCAAACAGCCCGACCGGATCATTGACATACAGATCACGCACCAGCCCTGCGGGCCTGATTTTTCACATGGATGTTGCGTCCTCGAAGACGAAGGCCTAAAAAAATAACCTTTTGGATTACGCACTGACAGAATGCAGTGTTCCTCAGGCAAAACAAAGAAGACGTAGTCCCGAAACAGACTAATCAATCAGTATCTAATGGAAAATATGGAACCAAATGAATGCCATGAAAGGAAGGACAACTATGAAAAAGAAAATCCGTATTTTTGCCCTGCTTTTGGTTGTAGCGATGCTCTTATCGGCATTTGCCTATGCTCATGAAGAAACAGACAGCGCGAAGATTCACTTAACAGGTGAAACGTTGAGCGAAGCCGATGATGTTCAGGCTATCGGCAACCGAGCTATCTTTATTTCTACGCAGAATAAGATTGCCAGCGTTGATGACTCGCAACAAGAATATGTTGCAGAGTACGTGCCAGAATACCAGATTGAATTTGCTATACCGTATCAGAACAAAGGCGTCATGATTGGCAGTGAAAAACCGACTATGCACAGCGTGCGGGACTTATCTTTACGGAAGTCACTACGCACAAGTCGGTGGTATGGGGACTTGTCTGGTCTGTGGCTATTACGGAAATATGCCAGGATTGACCAGTACAGGTCATGAGACAGAATGATCGCGAGGTATGTTCTATGATAGGAGTCGTTACTCTGCAGCGAAAAAGTGTGATGTGTCTCCTGCTGCTTGTGATTGCGGTGTTGATGCTGAGCGGTTGCCATCAACAAAGTCGTAGTGCGCAGCTAGATATTGCTGTGCAGCAACCGCCAGGGGTGGATCAGCCCACTGAGGCACAGCCTACGCCGCAAGCGCGCCCAGCCAAACCGGAACAGGCAGAAGATCCGTCATTTCTCTCTCCTGAAAGCGACGGGGACTACGATCTGGTATTCTTCTTTGCCACAGCGGACATCGGCGATTATGAATTTTCCATCGCCCCCGAGGGCAGCGACGATTGGCAGAAGCTCGACGAGGCGCACTGGCTGGGAACCTGCGGCCAGTCAGAGGAGCACAGCCGGGTGCATCAGCAGCCCTCGCATATTTCAAAGTTCGGATTCCGCTTCGCGGATGAAGCAGACGGACGCTATCAGCTCAGGACTACGACGGTCGGGGTGACGCCCGCTGAGGTGCAGGAGCTATGGTCGCTTGAGATCAAGGATCAGACAACGCTGCTCGTCGTGGGAAGCGACCCGAAGACGGGTAAGCAGCTGCCGGAGCTTCTGCCCATGCGGCGCTGCGCCGACTGCCCGCAAAGCTGGTTTTTCCAGGAGGGCGATCCCGCCGAAGCGGGGCCGGAGGTCATCGACTGCTGCTATGTTGCCCTGCCGAACGAGGAGGCGGCCAGCTATTTCCTTGCCCCGGAGGGCTGCGAGGATTGGATTGCCGTGAGCGCGGAGGCAAGCGATGGCCTGTGTGAAAACGAGAAAATCCACGGCGAAGGCTACCGTCTGCTTCGCGTTCCCCTTGACGCAGACGCGGAAGGTACGCGCTATCAGCTCCATCGGGAAGAAACCAACAAAGTCACGGCCACATGGCACGACATTTGCATCACGGACGATCACACCCTGCTTCGGGTGTACAGGCAGCCGGGATCAGCGGCGTGGCAGTCTGCCTGGTGCGCGGGGGAAGAACTGCTGCTGGTGGAAAGCTTCGCCCGCTGCGGCGAATGCCCGAAAAACTGGCCGGAGGGACGCCGTCAGAAATGCGGCACCACCGCCCTGGGCGCAAACGCAGACACCCCTGTTGGAGAAAGCGTCTGCGGAGATCTGGAATTCTACTTTGGCGCGGACAACGTGGGCTGGTACGAGTTCTCCATCGCGCCGGAGGGAAGCGATGCGTGGGTCAAGCTGGATGACGTGTGTATAGATCGCGGCTGGAGCGCGGACGGTTACGTCTGTCCGTCTAAGTATGGCGTCCGATTTGAAGAAGGCAGCGGGCTGTATCAGCTCCGCGCCACTGTCAAGGCCCCGCTGCCGTTTGCAATATCGAACATCTGGCACAACCTGCCGCTGCAGCCGGAGGAGGCGCTTCTGTATGTGGCCTGCCCGCCCGGAACCGAGCAGTGGCAGGAAGCGATTGCTGCGACACAGGCCGTGATCGTAACGCAAATGGAGCCGGAGGGATTGAGGGAATAAGCTATAAGAATTCCATCGCATAACGCAGGAGGAAAAAATGAAAACAAAGCAACGATATTTTGTTTTTAGTTTTCCTGCTGTCGGCACTGTCACCTGCTGTGGCTGCATCAAATGGAAACGCAACTGACACGGAAGCGCAGATAGATCAAACGGAAAACGTAGTTTGTTATGAGACGTTCTTTCAGTAGATTCTATATTTTAATGAAGATAGCTATGTACTTGAGAACATACTTTCGCATGAAGAAATCGCTGGGATGGATCTATTTGAAGTGATAGATGGAGATTTGTACTAGCTGTGACTCAGACGTGCATTGTTGCAAAAAAACGTACGTCCTGTCAGAACGGGCAGCATGGTTCTTCCGGTGGGATACATTGCTTTGTGCAATGTGTCTCACCGTAGATTTTATGCTTTAAACAAATTCGGACTTGCCACTGCTGTAAATCCCGCCGAACCAGTAATAACCACGCCGTTCGCACCGCCGCTGCAATGGACGATCAGCAGATTGCCGTCTGCGTCTGTGCCTCCAGCGATGCCGACGTGGGAATCATCCGGATAAAAGACCAGATCGCCGGGTTGGGCTTCGCCCCAAGGAATATCCGTGCAGTAGCTGTGCTGCATGGCCGCGCCGCCGCGTCAGCAAGTTTTTCCCGGTGACAGTGGCGCTGGTGTTTGGAAGCAATATGCTGGTGAAGCTGTCTCCGACGCTGACCCTGTCCCGCGGCTCGGCCAAGACAACATCCGCCATTGAAGAACGGATCAGTCGTTCGCCCTACAAGGAGATGGACATTTTTAGAAAATCCGTGCTTCCAGGCTCCATGGGCTGCGGCTTTACATACGGCGATGCCTATGAGAATGCCAGTGGGCAATTGACGCTGACGTATAAAATGCCCCTTGAGCTGTAGAGACGCCTCAGATAACGCATTTGCTGCCGTGAATGTAAAATCAAACTGCTATGAGATTATGAAGACACCGTATAAAGAGAAGGAGCAGAATCCCTGTTGGTTCAAGGGGCGTTTACACGTTGCACTTTCTCCGCTCGTTGCAGCAAGCGATTTCCGCTGCTTGCGAAAATTGCACTGCACTTCTCTTCAACGCTAATCCTTATTCCCAGAGAATCATGCATTGGAGAGACACTGCTTCATACAAACATTACAAAGCGTGGCGTTCTTATTTGAGGACTCTCCTGATAGCGTCAGCGAATGGCTATAGTCGAGGCGCTATTGAGAAAAAGCAAAGGGATGAAGGAAAAATAGGTAGGCAGACTACCTGTGACTATATACTTACAGTTAACAGACTCAATTTCTTGACACGAAAGGTAAGCGGCTAACCATATTGTAAAACAAAATGGGCTGCAGCAAGATGCGGCTATTTTCTCAAGACAAGATGGTTTGCTTCGTATTTTTTTACAGCGGCCAATGGCGCAGGTTTGTTTTTGATAACAGAACTGCGCCATTGGCCGTTTTTTACCAGCCTCGCGCCCCTCCGCTTTTGAAATTTTGGTTTTCTCAAAATTTCAGAAGAATGGAGGAATCCGTATGGGATTCAACTGTGCAGCAGAGAAAGCAAAATTTGATCGTGAATGGGCAAAACTGCGAAAAGAATACGCCAACGCAGGAATGAGCGAAAAAAGCATTCAAAAAATATATGAGTATGACTGGCACTGCTTCTGCCGGAATCGTGCGTATGAACGCAGGGCAACGAAAATGCCGTCAATAGAAATTGATGGTCCAGACGATGATCGGCGTTCTGCCCTATTTAGAAAAAGCGGGGTCATGTCTACCACCTTTGATGAAACTGGTTTTCAAAACCGCTATGCATGGGTCGACACATTGGAAGATGAGCGATTACTTCGCGCCATTATGAAATTAAACAAAAAAGACTTGGAATTGCTTACCTATGTCACACTTG
>OGRA01002215.1_pt1 | contig 16746 bp, 14 predicted proteins | sample 1553351 | NCBI WGS metagenome assembly OGRA01 (sample SAMEA2580056, study PRJEB22360) | human gut metagenome | biome: human gut; feature: human-associated habitat; material: faeces | place: Denmark | collected 2008/2010
CCAGTGAACATGGATCTGGGCGCCCGACCTCCCGCCGAAGACCAGGCTGCCGCAACTGATGGCAACACTGTGCGCGGCGATACAGGTGAAAAGGGCATGGGCAAGATGCACAACCAGCTTATGGGCGTAAGCTGCATGGACAACCCGGAAATTGCAGCAACTGCCAGCCCTATTAAGTTCGTGAATGAGGATTTCCCGCCAGCGTATTTCCTTCAAGGGGTGCAGGATCGCATCATCCCCTATACGCAATCGGTTTCTATGGTGCGCATGATCAACGAAAAATGCGGAGTAGGGCATGCTGAACTCAAGCTTTTTCCGAATGCCGATCATGGTGCCGCGGAAATGAAAACGGACGATGAGATTAACGTCATCCTTGATTTCATCGATCGCCATATTTGGGAAGGCGAACATGCCCGCACTCCGCTTCCGAAGGAAATAGCGCTGCTGTAGAGAGATGCTTCTGCTTCGGTCGTTTGCGAGATGGCGGTTGGGGCAATACCCGCTTTTGCCGAAACTGGTTTTGCGTGGTGCAGCGTGAGAAGCCGGCATTGTCATCAGGCTCCTACACAAGCACTCCGACCCTTTGAGTGCCAAGAAATTTGGCAACAAGGCGGTAACGAAACGGTGCAACCTTTGTAATTTCGTGTGAAAAACTACCTGAAATTTACCCATAGGATTCTCGAAACACCAGGTCAAAGGCTCATATATCGATTGAAAGAGCTTTCTGAATATCTAAGTGCCATACACTCAAGTTTTCTTCACGGATGGTTGCATTCTTAGGTCAACTTGCTAGTATATATACCCGTTAGCACTCCTAAATGATGAGTGCTAAACCATGGTAACAACCGCGCTTGTAACTAAGCGCGAATTAAATGGCGAAAGGAAGCACGCTATGAATCTTAAGCCGCTCGGTGATCGCATCATCGTCAAGCAGGACGAGGCTCAGGAAACCACCGCAGGTGGCCTGTACATCGCTGCAGAGTCCAAGGAAAAGCCCCAGTCTGGTGTTGTTCTGGCTGTAGGCGAAGGCAAGGTCAACAACGAAGGCGAGCACCTTCCCATGCCTGTTAAGGCTGGCGACCATGTTCTGTACGGCAAGTACGGCGGAACCGAAGTTGACGTTGAAGGCGAAAAGGTTCTGATCCTTCGCGCAGACGACATTTACGCTGTTTACGCAGAGTAAGTAGATTCTGGTTTGCCGCATAACTCGGAGCGGCAAGCGCAAGCGCTTTTTTGCGCTTCATTCGGTACTACTTCATTTGAAAGGAATTTCAATATGGCTAAGGAAATTAAGTTTGAGGCCGATGCCCGCGCAGGCATGGCCCAGGGTGTAAAGAAGCTCGCAGACGCCGTAAAGGTAACCCTTGGACCTAAGGGTCGCTACGTTGCCCTCGAGCGCTCTTTCGGCGCACCGCTGGTAACCAACGACGGCGTTACCGTTGCTCGCGAAGTTGAGCTCGAAGATCCCGTGGAAAACATGGGCGCACAGCTGGTAAAGGAAGCCGCTGTTAAGACCAACGACGTTGCTGGTGACGGCACCACTACCGCAACCCTCCTTGCCGACGTAATCGTAAGCGAGGGCCTGCGTAACGTAACCGCTGGTGCTGACGCTCTTGGCATTCGCCGCGGTATCGATAAGGCAACCGAAGCCGTTGTTGCTGCTATCAAGAACGATGCAACCGAAATTTCCACCAAGGAGCAGATCGCAAACGTTGGTACCATTTCTGCCGGCGATGCAGTAATCGGCGAAAAGATCGCTGAGGCAATGGACGAAGTTGGCAAAGACGGCGCTATTTCCGTTGAGGACAGCCAGACTTTCGGCATCGACATCGATGTTGTTCAAGGCATGCAGTACGATCGCGGTTACATTTCTCCTTACATGGCAACCGACTCCGAGCGCATGGAAGCCGTTCTGAACGATCCTTACATCCTGCTCACCGACCTTAAGGTTACTTCCATCCAGGATATGGTTCCCCTGCTGGAAGGCATCATGAAGGCAGGCCGTCCGCTGCTCATCGTTGCAGAAGACGTTGAGGGCGAAGCACTGGGCACCCTGCTGCTGAACAAGCTGCGTGGCACCTTGAACGTAGTTGCCATCAAGGCTCCCGGCTTCGGCGATCGTCGTGCTCGCATCCTTGAGGACATCGCAGTTGTTACGGGCGGCAAGGTAGTTTCCAAGGACTTCGGCATGACGCTTGCAGACGTTACCGTTGACGCTCTTGGTACAGCTAAGACCGTTAAGGTTTCCAAGGATGCAACCGTTATCGTTGACGGCGCAGGCGACAAGGCTGCAATCGATGCTCGTGTTGCTCAGATGCGCAACGAGCTGGAGCACCTCACCTCCGACTTCGACAAGGAAAAGCTGCAGGAGCGCCTGTCCAAGCTTTCCGGTGGCGTTGCTGTTCTTAAGGTTGGCGCTGCTACCGAGTCTGAGCTTAAGGAAAAGAAGAGCCGCATCGAAGACGCTCTGCAGGCAACCCGCGCAGCAGTTGAAGAAGGTATCGTTGCTGGTGGCGGCGTAGCTCTCATCAACGCAATCAGCGCACTTGACGCAGTTGAGGTTGCAAACGCAGACGAGCAGGTTGGCGTTGACATCATCCGTAAGGCGCTCGAGGCTCCCATGCGCGCTATCGCGACCAACGCTGGCTATGAAGGCTCCGTTGTTGTCGAAAAGGCCAAGGCATTCGCTAAGGGCGAAGGCTACAACTTCGCAAACGGCGAAGAGGGCAGCATGATTGAGATGGGCGTTTCCGATCCTGTAAAGGTTACGCGCACCGCTCTGCAGTCTGCAGCATCCGTTGCTGGCCTGATCCTCATCACCGAGGCAACCATCAACGAAATCCCCAAGGAAGGTCCCGACCTGTCTGCACTCGCTGGTGCGGGCCAGGGCGGCGGCATGGGTATGATGTAAGTTCGGTACGTCCGCTCGTGCACTGAAAAAAGCACCCTTCGGGGTGCTTTTTTTGTGCACTCGCTCCATACGGGATGACGCTGCGCGGCGCCCTGGCGGCACAGCTGACTTTCAAGCGCTCAGCATGGTCATGAGACTATTCTTTGTGCTTTCAAGTCAGCTGCACTCGCCAGGGCGCCGCTCGCTGATTTGCTGGCGCATGCCCCGGGCTTCGTCAACGCCCCTTGGGCGTTGGGCTCGGATTAGCTTCGCTGTCTGAACCCTTGGGGCTGCGGCTGGGTTGGGGGCAAATTCGCTTCGCTCTTTGAGCTTGGTCAACGCCCTTGGGGTGTTGGCTCGGATTCGCTTTGCTCTCTGAACCCCTGGCGGACTTCATTCTGGGCCGTTTGATAGCTTTGGTGAATCATTTTTGATTCTATTGCTATGGTTTTGTGGAGAATCGACCTTGCGACATTCTCGTCTAGCGGACAGGAGTACCCTCGCGTGCGGGCCTTTGGCCTATTGAGCATATTCGTTAGTTATTTTGCATATCAATCAGGCATGCGCAGGAAGAAGGAATTACTCCTATGGAGGTTTTTCAGCACACGTTCACCCAGATGCTGATGTTGTTCGCGATCATGTTGTGCGGTTTCATCGCAAGGAAAAAGCGCATGACAGACGATCTTTTCGATGGGAATCTTTCCAAGCTGGTAATGTCTATCACCCTTCCCGCAACCATTTTAAACTCGGTGCTCTCCGACAGCCAGCTGCCACCCGATGAGGTTATCCTTACCATGTTTGGCTATGCGGCTTTGTATTTCTTGTTTGCTGCAGTATTTTCATACGCCGTTGCCCACCTGGTGTATCGCAAGCTCAACCGTCCAGCACGTGGAGCACATGCCTTCATGATGATGTTCGGAAACGTGGGATTTTTGGGCTTCGCGGTACTTGCCGCCATATTCGATGACAACGCTGTGCTGTATGCGGCGGTATTCAACATCGTTTTCAACGTGGTGCTGTTTTCGCTCGGCGTGTTCTTTGTCGCGGGCGACGATGAACAAACGAGGGAAAAGCGCAGTGTGAAAATGCAACTAAAAGCACTGGGCCACACTCTAACCAAACCGGTGATGCTGGCCTCGTATGCTGCGATGGCCTTGGCGTTGCTGCATATAACCGACAACGGCCCCATTGGGCAAACGTGCAGCATCTTGGGCGGAATGACGGTTCCTGCCGCAATGCTTATCATCGGCTCAACCTTGGCGAAGATGCCTGTGCGCGAAATGCTGTTCGACGGCTGGAGCTATCTCACTACGCTTATTCGCCTTATCGTGGTTCCGGTAGGCGTGTACTTTGTTTTCGGTCTGTTCGTGAGCGACCCGTACCTTCTTGCCATTCTGGTGCTTCTGGCTGCCATGCCCGCCGCTTCGAATGGCACCATGTTGTGCTTGGCCTATGATGGCGACACGCGAACCATGTCGCGCGGAACCTTCTTAACCACGGTATTCTCCCTGATTACCCTGCCTGTTATTGCGCTTATTGTGGTGTAGCGGGCTGAGCGGCGTTGTTGAGGCATTTGCTTTCACGTTCGTGCTTGCGCTTTGTGCCTTTTGCCGGACGCGTGCATATTCTCCGAGCGGCAGGTGCGTCGAAGGCGCACTCTGCCGTCCATTGCGCGCACTTGCCGCTTTTCCTCTTCATCGACCGCGTTGCTGCCACCTTTGCCCTGCTTATCCATTCGCATACTTCCCTTACCCTATAATTGCTTTGCGTCTCAAAGGCGCAATCGGTAGCTACATAAGGGGTTGTTTGTGGAAGTTCTCACACACGCTGGATTGCAGATGCTCATTCTGTTCACCGTGGTGCTGCTTGGCGCGTTGGCGCGCAAACTTCACTTAATGAACGACGCCTTCGACGCCCTGCTTTCTAAGCTCGTCATGACGGTGGCGCTTCCCGGTATGATCCTAAATTCGGTGTTGGGCAACACGAATTTGCCCGATTCCAACACCATCCTGATGTTGCTGGCGTGCTCGACCGTGCTCTACTTTTTCATCTGCTTGTTTGCGTGGGTTTTCGTGCGTGTGGTATATAGGGGCGTGCCGAAGCCGGCGCAGGGTGCGCATGCTTATCTCATATCGTTCGGAAATACGGGCTTTATCGGCTTCGCGGTGTTGGGTGCCATCATGGGGAATGACGCCGTGCTCTACGGCGCTGTTTACAACATTCCCTACAATGTCTTTATGTTCTCGGTTGGAATGTTGTTTATCGCGAGTACAGGAACAGAAGGCGTGGCGGCCAAAAAGCCGCTAAAAGAACAGGTGAAGGCTATCGGCAAGCAACTTGTGAGCCCCTGCCTCATCAGCTGCTTCATTGCTATGTTTCTTGCCCTATTCGGTGTTACCGACTCGGGCTATATCGGCCAGACGTGCAATCTGTTGGGGCAGATGACGGTGCCGGCAGCTATGTTGGTAATCGGATCGACGCTCGCCAAGCAGCCCTTGAAGCAGATGGTGAACGATGGCTGGAGCTACCTCACTTCGTTCATGCGTTTGGCAGGTGTGCCGCTGCTCATCTTTTTCATAGGCGGTATCTTTATCCATGATCCGTATATTCTTGCGGTTATCGTGATTGAGTCGGCGATGCCGGCTGCTTCGTCGGGCATTATGATGTGCTTGGCCTATGGCGGCGATACCATGACTATGTCGCGTGGAACTTTCATAACCACCATCCTCTCGATCGTCACTTTGCCGCTGTTGGCGTTGCTGGTGGTGTAGCTCCCGTTTCGTGGCGGTCGGCGGGTGCGTTGCACATAGGGAAAAGACAGCTATTGAAAGGCTTTCAATGATTGAGTACCCAACTTCTTTGGAGGATCCGCGACTTGATGTGTACGCGCGCCTGACGGAGCTTCAGTTGCGCAATAAGCTTGAGCCGGAAAAGGGAATTTTCATCGCCGAATCGGACAAGGTTATCGACCGTGCGTTGGCGGCGGGCTATCAGCCGATTTCCCTTTTGGTGCCCGAGCATCGTTTTGAGCGCATGGCTGGTCTTGTAAATCGCATGGGCGGCAATAAGCCTGTTGAAGAAGGCGGCCTTACTGTTTTCGTTATGCCTGCTGAAGAGGTTGAAAAGTTGGCGGGTTATGAGCTGACCCGTGGCGTGCTATGCGCAATGCGCCGCAAACCTTTGCCTTCGGTGGAAGAAGCGGTTGCCAATGCACGCCGCATTGCCATCTTGGAAGACATTACCAACCATACCAACGTGGGCGCCGCTTTCCGCAGTGCTGCGGCGTTGGGGGTGGATGCGGTTTTGTGCACGCCCGCATGCTGTGATCCTTTGTACCGTCGTGCGGTTCGTGTTTCTATGGGCACGGTGTTCCAGGTGCCTTGGACGCGCATCGGAGATCAGCCGGGGGAGGAATGGCCCCAGGGTGGTATTGCCAAGTTGCGGAGCCTAGGATTCAAGACTGCGGCCATGGCTCTTGACGACAATTCGGTAAGCCTCGACTGCCCTGAGCTCAAAGAATGTGAAAAACTTGCCATCATTATGGGCACGGAGGGCGATGGTCTGTCGCAGCATACCATAGCCGCATGCGACTATACGGTGAAGATCCCTATGGCGCATGGAGTTGATTCTCTCAATGTTGCTGCTGCGAGTGCCGTGGCGTTTTGGGAGCTAAGAGCGCGATAGGTTCTCCTCTCCCTGTACGTGGCATGACGGCACTCATATGGGGTTGTGGCGTTTTGGCGAATCGGCTGTTTGTTTGGCTTGACCATGCCAGATACGTTATAATCACAAAACGCCTTATGGCATACGCTGGGCCATCGTCCAATGGCAGGACCCTGGTTTTTGGTACCAGTTATGTAGGTTCGAATCCTGCTGCCCCAGCCATATATTTGAGAACGAAACCGCCTTCGGGCGGTTTTTTGTTGCCTTGCCGGATGCAAAGGGTTCGAACCGATGAGGTGAAATCCCGTAAAGAAAACGTGCCTGTGGCACGTTTTTAGGGATTTGCCTGCAGGCGCTTGCGCCAAGGGGGAGAGCGCTCGCAGAGCGCGGGAATCCTGCTGGCCCAGTCATATATTTGAGAACGAAACCGCCTTCGGGCGGTTTTTTGTTGCCTTGCAAGTGCATGCCCTGATTTCGGTGCGTATGCGATTCGTCATTGGCGGGGTTTGCCCCATCGCGACGATCAGCCAATCGCAAAAACAAAAATAACGAGCTTTTTGCAACATTTTTGCGATTGGGGACTCCCCTTCGCTCCCACAAAGCGGAAAAGAGCCGCAATATAGCCATTTTGCTGCGTTTTCGGGCCTTAATCTGCGATCGGGGGAACTCGCGACGATCCCTAATCGCAAAAATGTTGCAATTAGGAGTGATTATTTGTTTTTGGGGCTCATGGGTCGGCCTCAGGACGGTGCTGGGGGGGGTGGGCTACCCGACCGCTTGCTAGATTACAGGCGTATGCTCTGGTTTAGGATTCGGGTCGTTCCTTGGCTGGCGCATGCCCTGATTGATTTGGCGTGTGAGCCCAATCTGGAATTCGACTTGCTGATTTTCAGCCTGGTGTTGCTTTGTTTGCGTTCTGATTTTGGCGTGTGCGCCGATTCGCGAATTCGCACTGCTCTTTGGTGCGGAATGCGGGTTCTCATATTCTGGTGCGCTATCATAGCTGGACACATTATTTCGTTTGAAAGGCTTGTTCATGGCTGAATATATTGAAGGCAAGCGTCCGGTACTGGAGGCTTTGAAGGTGGGCGTTCCCGTTAAGCGCCTGTATGTCGCTGAAGGCTTGAAGGGTGACAAAGCGGTTGATGAAGTGGTTCGCCGTGCTCACAAAATGAAGATTTCGGTGAAGCAGATCAAGCGCCATGAAATGGATGAGCGCTCCGAGCGCGGTTCTCACCAGGGCCTTATGCTGGAAACTGGCTCATATCAGTATTCCAATGTGAATGAAATTGTCATTGCTGCCAACAAGCGCGCTGAAACAAATGACGGCAAGGCACTTATTGTGGTGCTTGACCATATCACCGATGCAGGCAACCTGGGCGCTATCGCTCGTTCGGCAGAAGTGGTGGGCGCATCAGGCATCATTATTCCCAACAAGCGTTCGGCTCATGTAACTGCGGCAACGTACAAAAGCTCTGCCGGTGCGGTTTCTCATATCAAAATCGCCCAGGTTAGCAACATCGCACAAACCATCGAAAACCTGAAAAAGGAAAACTTCTGGGTTGCCGGCGCTTCCGAAAAGGCGCAGCAGTGCATTTGGGATTCGCCCTTGGCGGGCCGCTTGGTACTGGTAATGGGCAACGAAGGCGAAGGCCTTGCTCGCCTTACCCAGGAACGCTGCGATTTTTTGGTTTCCTTGCCCCAAGCAGGAGAAGTTGGCTCTCTGAATGTGGCTCAGGCTTCTACTGCCTGCATGTACGAGTGGATGAGGCAATGTAGGGAATAATAAGGAACGGCATCTTGCCTCTTTCCCCGTTTGCTCCATGCTCGCGTCGGGACTTTGTTTGTTTTGACTTCAGCACGGAGCTCCATTTTGCGTACAGGGTGGGCATCAATTATCCCCATAAACGTGTTATTCGGACCTCAGTTTGAATCGAGCGGTTTTCATGGCTAAAAAACGTAACAAACTTCTTATCGTCGACGGGTACAACGTGCTGCGAAGCGGTCAGCGCTATGTGCACATGAGGCGCGAAGAAGACTATACCCACGAAACATTCAACAAAGTTCGCGAGGCGCTGATCAGCGACGTTGCGGCTTTTGCGGGGACGGAGTACAAGGCGATTATCGTTTTTGATGGCGCCGACAACCCTGAATCGGCAGGCAAAACCGAGCGTATCGGTGGCGTGAAGGTGGTCTTTTCACCCTATGGCTCTTCTGCCGATAAGGTTATCGAGAAAATCGCATATGATGCGCGTGAAAATCGTTTGGAGGTGATGGTGGTAACCTCTGATGCCACTATCCAGGATACGGTGTTTGGCGGCGGCGTCGACCGCATGAGCGCCAATGGCTTTAGCCTTGAAATGGAAGATTTAGGCGACGAGGCCAAACGCGACCGCACCCTTGAAGTGCATCGTCGTTCCACGGTTGCAGAGCGGATCAACCCCGATACCTTGGCGAAGCTCAAGGCTTTGCGCGATGGGAAGTAATCGGGTAAAACTAATTGCATTTGTTCAGGATTCCAGGGGAAGTCTAAGGGCCCTTGCGTTAATTCAAACGAGTTTCCGTCAGGGTGCCAAAAGGGACCTATGTTCACCAAAGCGAGCTCCAGTTGCTGTTTGGGCAATCGGAGCTCGCTTTTTTTGTATTCAGCTCGTTCTTATTAATTTTTACCGCAACAGCCTTGATGGATCTGTTTCCTGCCCGATTGGTTTTTTATAAGTTTCAACTGGAATTATTACTGAATGCAATGACTTCGATCTATAGCTTTGCCGTTGCTAACCTATAATGGATTCATTGGTTTGTGATTCTCCGGGTGCTGTATGCGCACCAGGGGCGCTATGCGTGAAATGCTTACGCGAAAAAGCCGCCCGGGGAGGGGGAAAGGAGATCCAATGAAACCACTTAAGGGAATCAAGGTTGTCGATCTTACTACGTATATGGCAACGCCTGCGACTGGTCGTGTATTGGGCGAATGGGGTGCCGACGTCATTAAAGTCGAGGCAGCCAAGGGTGATCCGCTGCGCGTAACCCAAGCGGCGGTATTCAACATGCCCATGTCGGACGAAGAGAACCTCGCTTTCGATATGTGCAACTTGAATAAGCGATTCATCTCATTGAACCTGAAGAGCGAAACGGGCGCTGAAGTTATGGACAAGCTCCTTGCCGATGCCGACGTATTCCTGACCAACACCCGTACGAAATCCCTGAAGAAAATGGGTCTCGACTGGGAAACCCTGCATGCAAAATATCCGAAGCTCATCATGGCTCACGGCTTGGGCTACGGCAAGAAGGGCCCCGAAAAGGACGATCCTGGCTTTGACGTAACCTGCTACATGGCTCGTGGCGGCGTATTTGGCACCACGGTAAACCGCGGCGATTCCCCGATGATTCCCACCAACGGCTATGGCGATCTTCAGGCTTCCATGTTCCTTGCTGCTGGCGTTTGCGCTGCGATTATCGGGCGTAACCAGACTGGCGAAGGTGAGTACGTAACGTGCGCACTGCAGCATGCTGCTATCTACGCATTGATGACGGGCATGATTTCTGCTCAGTACGGCAATCCGTATCCCAAGAGCCGTCTTGAGGTTATCTGCCCCTTCAACAACGTCTACACTGCAGGCGACGGCAAGTCTATCGCCATGTGCGACCCTGAATACGATCGCGACTACGACAAGATCATGGGCCTTATCGGCCGCGAGGACCTTATTGGCTCTGAGCGCTTGAACAACTGCAACAAGATGAACGCCGACGGCTTGAACGCCGAAGTGGTTGGCATTCTGGATGAGGCTCTGGCAAAGATGACTGCCGCCGAAGCCCTGAAGATCTTCAAGGATGCAGGCATTCCTTGCGAGCTGTGTCAGACCCCGCTCGATGTCTATGAAGACCAGAACGCTCTGGTGAACGATTATCTGGTTAAGATCAAGTATCCCGAGGCAGAGCGTTGGGTTCCCACTCCCCCTATTCAGTTCGAGTCCGAGGAAGCTCCAAACTACACGCCTTCCGATAAGCTGGGCAGCGCAACCGAGGAAATCATGCGTGATTTGGGCTATACCGACGAGCAGATTAAGGCTGCAGAGGCCGACGGTTCCGTTTCCGGTCCTATCGATCTTGACGTTTTGGCGGGCAAATAACGCCGCGTAGACAATTCGCTATCAAAGAATGCCGAGTCCGCAAAAGCGACTCGGCATTTTTTTCGCGCGGACGGGGCTGGCGGTTGAGACGTATCATCCCGTAAAGAGGGGAAGATATCTCGACTTGCCTACAGCATTTCGTCGGTGATTTCGATATCGTAACGTCGCTCGAGCTCTTCCTTGGGCGCAACGCATTCCTTGCGCCATACGCGAGGAGCCCATTTAGCATTGCGGGCGTGCGGAAGGTTCATGACGTGGACATCTTTGATGTCGTTGAGGAGCTCGTGCATCTTCTTTTTGCCGTCGCATGCGGTTTCGCCGATGATCAGGTCGGCAAAGTACGTAAAGGGGCAGTGTTCGCTTACGGCAAATCCGTAGGTGCCTTTAATAAGCGGGCAGATGTTTTTCGGGAGATGCTCTTCTGCTGCTGCATCAGCCGTAATAATAGATCTAGGTTAGGATGTCTTGATTGAGCATTGGCAAGTACGTAAGTGGAACCGGTGGTCGGCAAGATTGCTCTACTTGCACCGTCCATTGCAAATGCTTGGTAAGGAATGTGTCTTCTTTCTCCATTTTGTTGCACGTATCAATAAGGCTGATATACTGCAAAGGCTGTTTTAATACACATGCGTGAAGGACCTGCGTTCGCTAGTGGCCGCCATGGCGGTTGCGAACAAAGGAATGATCTCACGCAGAGGCACAACGAATGGAGAAAGAATGTCCAAGATTACTGTACAGACCCTGCTCGACGCAGGCACCCACTTCGGTCATCAGACCCGTCGCTGGAACCCCAAGATGAAGCCCTTCATCTTCGGCAACCGTGGCGACATCTACATCATCGACCTCAAGGAGACCATGTACGGTCTCGACGCTGCTTACACCGCAGTTTCCCGTTGCGCTGAAAAGGGCGGCACGGTTCTGTTCGTAGGCACCAAGAAGCAGGCTCAGGAATCTGTTGCTGAAGCTGCTAACCGCTGCGGTATGCCTTACGTAAACGCTCGTTGGCTCGGTGGTATGCTCACCAACTTCACCACCATCCGCTCTCGCGTTCAGCGCATGGAAGAGCTCGAGGCTATGGAAGCTGACGGCCGTATGGAACTTCTGCCCAAGAAGGAGCAGATCCTTCTGAAGAAGGAACTCGCTAAGCTGCAGACCAACCTCAACGGTATCCGTAACATGAAGAAGACCCCTGACATGATCTTCATCATCGACACCAACCGTGAGCAGATCGCTATCCACGAGTCCCACCGCCTCAACATCCCCGTTGTTGGTACGCTCGACACCAACTGCGATCCCGACGACGTTGATTTCGGCATCCCCGCAAACGACGATGCAATCCGCTCCGTCCGTCTGCTCGCAGAGTTCGTTGCTGATGCTGTTATCGCTGGCACTGGCGCTCCTGTCACCGTTGAGGACATGACCGCAGAGCCCGCAGCTGAAGCTGCTGCAGAGGCAACTCCTGCTGAATAAGCGCTAAACGAATCCATTGCAATTTCTCCCTCGCCCGTCTAGTGGGCGAGGGTTCTATCTGAAAGGAATTACCATGGCAGAAATCACCGCAGCACTCGTTAAGGAACTCCGCGAGATGACCGGCGCTGGCATGATGGAATGCAAGAAGGCTCTGGTTGAGGCTGAAGGCGAACTCGAAAAGGCCGTAGACGTGCTCCGCACCCGTGGTCTTGCTGCTGTTGCTAAGAAGGCTGGCCGCGCAACCGACGAGGGTACCGTTCTGGCTCTCGTTTCCGAGTGCGGCCATGATGGCGCTCTCGTAGAGCTCAACTGCGAAACCGACTTCGTAGGCATGAACGAAAAGTTCCGTGCATACGCAGAGAAGATCGCTAAGGCCGTTCTCGCTAACAAGCCTGCCGACCTCGAGGCTCTCAAGGCTTCCGAGATCGAAGGCGAAACCGTAGAGGCTGTCGTAACCGACGCTATCCACACCCTGGGCGAAAACATCCAGCTCTCCCGCTTCGCTTTTGCTGAGCAGCCTGAAGGCGCTGTTGCTTCCTACATTCATGGCGGTGGCAAGATCGGCGTTCTGGTTGAGTTCAAACTGGGCGACGCTTCCTTCGCAACCAACGACGACTTCAAGAAGTATGGTCGCGACGTTGCTATGCAGGTTGCCGCTGCAAGCCCTGTATCCGCAACTCGCGAATCGGTAGATCCCGCAGTTGTTGAGCACGAGATGAGCATCTACAAGGCGCAGGCCGCAGAGTCCGGCAAGCCTGAGAACATCCAGGAAAAGATCGCTACCGGTCGTATGGAGAAGTTCTACAAGGAAAACTGCCTCACCGAGCAGGCTTTCGTTAAGAACCCCGATCAGTCTGTAAACGAGTACACAGCTGAGGTTGCCAAGGCTCTTGGCACCACCATCGAGATCGTTTCCTTCACCCGCTTCATGCTGGGCGAGTAAGCGAACTTAACAACGCTTTTTCTGCAAGCCCTTCCAGAGATTTGGGGTAAAACCCTTCTCTGGGAGGGCTTGTCTGCATAATAGGGCTATAAATAGAATAAGCATGCCTTGTTTCGATTTGGCATGGCTATGAAGAATCCGCATCAAGTAGATTGGGTGCATGAGATATGTCCGAAGAAGTAATTATTGCGCGTGAAACCGAAAACGTTTCAGGTACGGTACAGATCAGCGGTGCCAAGAATTCCGCGTTGAAGCTCATTGCGGCAACAATGTTGGGCCAAGGTAAGAGCACGCTCCACAACATTCCCCATATCTCCGATATTGAGATCATGAACGAGGTTATTCGCAGCTTGGGCGCAACGGTTGAATGGGATGGCCATTCGCTCATCATCGATACTGAGCATGCGGAAGGTCACGATACGCCCTACGAGCTTGTTTCGAAGATGCGCGCTAGCATTTCTGTGCTGGGTCCGCTCGTGGGTCGTTTTGGTTGCGCACGCGTTGCAATGCCTGGTGGTTGTAAAATCGGTGCCCGTAAAATCGATATGCACCTCAAAGTGCTTGAAGCTATGGGTGTTGAATTTGAAAACAGCCACGGCTACCTTTACGCCTCCACTCCTAATGGGCTGCATTCGGCCGATGTGCTGCTCGAGTTCCCGAGCGTTGGCGCTACTGAAAATATGCTTATGGCTTCCGTGGTTGCTCCTGGTACCTCAGTTATCGATAATGCTGCGCGTGAACCTGAAATCGTCGACCTTGCCAATATGCTGAATGCCATGGGCGCTCATGTGGAGGGTGCGGGTACGCCTACCATCACGGTAAAGGGCGTCGCTCTCTCTGAGATGCATCCTTGTGAGCACACTACGGTGGGCGACCGTATCGAAGCGGGCACGTTCCTGACGGCGGGTGCGTTGCTCGGCGGTCCTGTTACCGTTCAGGGGATAGATCCGTCTTATTTGCGCATGGCGCTCATGAAGCTCGAGCATATGGGGTGCGATATCTCCACTACGGAGGATTCCATCACCGTTTCGCGCACCAAGCCTTTGCGCGCCACTGACATTCAGACGCTTCCTCATCCTGGATTCCCCACCGATCTTCAAGCCCAGTTCATGCTTTTGGCTTCTTTTGCAGAAGGCAACTCCGTCATTTCTGAAAACATCTTCGAAAATCGCTTTATGTTTGCCAGCGAGCTCAACCGCATGGGATCCCGTATTGCTGTCGAGGGGCATCACGCACTGGTTCAAGGCGTTAGCAAACTCGAGGGCGCTCCTGTTTCCTCGCCCGACTTGCGTGGCGGTGCCGCTCTGGTAATTGCCGGCCTTGCCGCAGAGGGCGAAACGGTTGTGCATGACATTCATCATATCGATCGCGGTTACGAAGACTACGTTGGCAAATTGCATGCCATCGGTGCGAACGTCGAACGCAAAACGCTGTAGGTAGGCGCGATGGCAGCAAGGAACAATAGGGGAATGCATGGTGGCGGCTCGGGCCGTCGCCGTCCCTCGTCTCGAAATAAAGCCGATTGGTCTTCCTCGGTAATTGGATCACATGCGTCTGGTTCTCGTGGGCCTCAGTCTCAGCGCCGAGCCTCTGCCCATTCGCGCCGTATTCGTGCCGCAGCGGTGCCGAGTCGCCGAACCGGCGAAGTGCGTCAGATTCATATTCAATCTCGTTCGGTTGACGAACGCACGTCACGCCGAAAAGTGGGGCAGTCGCGAACCGAAAGCTTTATGCGCCACCGCGACAATGTGAGCCGCATTACGTTGATTGTCGGCATCATTCTGATTGTGGTTATTGCGCTGAACCTCGGTACATGCGCCTATCGTAACTCGCTTTCTTCCTCGATGGCGCTTGACGACAGCAGTGTATCCAGTGCGCTTGTTTCGGCAAAGAATGATGAGCCCACTTATACGTTGCTTGCGGGCCTCAATGGGAGCGGCGAAAACGAGTGTGCCAGCTACTTGGCTGTCTTACGCGTGGATTACCAGAACAATACGGTTTCGTTGCTGAATATACCCAGCAATATTACTGCCACCTATTCCGATACCGACTCTAAGGGGACTATGCTGCGAGATGCTCCCCATATTAAGGATGAGGGCGAGCTGGTAAAGCAGGTCTCTTCGCTTGTCGGTCAGGACATCAATCACTATGTAAGGATTACGGGCGAAGACTTTGCCTCGCTCGTTGACTCTCTTGGTGGGTTGAATGTCAACGTAGAGCAATACGTTGATGATCCAACGGTGGGAACTGCAGTACTCGACCCTGGTCAGCAAACCTTAAACGGGGAGCAGACCCTCGTTTATGTAAGTGCCAAAAACTATACCGATGGATATGGTCAGCGCGCCAATGTTCAGAATCAGGTGTTTACTGCATTTGTGCAGGCTCTTGAAGACAAGGGCGGCCTTGATTTCGCCATGAGCGCCGACGATATCGCTGGCAAGATCAAAACGGATATGAGCTACGACGAAATCGGTAAGATTGCTTCGTTGTTCCCGAATGCGACGTTCTATTCGAATACGGTGCCGGGAAGTCAGTCCGTTTCAGGTGACAAGGTTTCCTGGTCGGTAGCATCTTCTTCGTTCTCCCAGATTTGCGATCAGTTCAAGAACGGCCAGAACATGGATACCTCCGTAGACACCAGCGGGGTTAACAAGGGATCGGTTTCCATCGTGGTTCTGAATGGCGCAGGTGCCGATGGTTACAGTGCGCAGGCGGCTCAGGTTCTTACCAATGCTGGCTATACCATCAAAGATACGGGCAACGCGGAATCGTTCGTATACGATGAAACCTTGGTAATCTACCGTTCCGACGACGACAAGCTGGCCGCCGAGGCTATCGTCCAGGACCTTGGAACGGGACGCGCAGTTGCTGCAGGTGTGTATTACAACCTCTCGACCAATATCCAGGTGGTAGTTGGCAAAGACTGGACGAGCCATGTTTGATCCAGTTGCCTATATCAACGAACCGCGTTGGCGAAGCATGAGCTTAGGCCTCGAACGTATCGAAGAACTGTTGGCTAAGCTGGGCAATCCACAGGATGCCCTTCGGTTTGTGCATGTTGCGGGCACTAACGGCAAAGGCTCAACCTGTTCGTTCATCTCAAGCATTCTGGAAGAGTCGGGCTATAAGGTTGGCTTGTTCACCAGCCCCTATATTGAGCGTTTTGAAGAGCGCATTCGGATCAATGGGGAAAACATCTCCTTGCAGCGTCTTTCAGAGGTAACGCTGAAGGTGAAGGATGCGGCAGAGGCTATGGCTAGCCACCCGACCGAATTCGAGCTTATGACGGCTGTGGCTTTCACCTATTTTGCCGAAGAGAAGTGCGACATTGTCGTTGCGGAGGTCGGTTTGGGTGGAAGGCTTGATTCAACCAACGTTATCCGCACGGTCGAGGTTTGCGTATTTGCTCCCATTTCGTACGATCATTGCGCGCTTCTGGGAAACACGCTCTATCAGATTGCGGGCGAGAAAGCGGGCATCCTGAAAACGGGGATTCCTGCAGTGAGCGCGCCTCAAGAACAAGAAGCCCAACGCCGCTTGAATGAAGAAGCAGATCGTTGTGCGACATCCATTCGCTACGTTGATGCCGCATCTATTGTTGGCGATACTTCCGATTTCTCGTACGGCGGGTGGTTCCTCCCTCCCCCGAT
>OGRA01002251.1_pt1 | contig 16609 bp, 6 predicted proteins | sample 1553351 | NCBI WGS metagenome assembly OGRA01 (sample SAMEA2580056, study PRJEB22360) | human gut metagenome | biome: human gut; feature: human-associated habitat; material: faeces | place: Denmark | collected 2008/2010
TCTTTTACTGGCGTCGGTGCAATAATCTGGATTCCTTTTTCACCCCGTTTTACATGACGGTTAAATTTCTTCTGCCATGCCTGATAACCTGCCACCAGTGTCGCATCCGGTTTCTGCATCGTAATCAGAAGAGTATTGTTGAAACTATAATTATGAAATTTTGACATCGTATCCAGATATTCTGTATAACGCTCTGATGTAAAAATTTCCTTTACTCCCTGTTCCAGACGCTCTGTGATTTCTTTTAATTTTTTATCTGTTTCTGCCATAGTTTGTCCTCCAATTTTGAATTTATCCCGCCAGAAAGTTCTCTGACGGGACATTATTTATAACTCCTGCTCGTGATTTTTCTTTGGTTTCGGTGTACCAGTCTGCTTCGGTGCAAGCTGTCTAGCCTTTTCCTGTTTCAGACGTTCCAGTATGGACGGCTTATGAACCTTGTCTGCTGTTTCCTGCAGATTCCTGTCTGCATCCCGGACTTCTTCCTTTCTCGAAGAATCCCTGTCTGGAATCTTTTCTGTACCAATATCCTCATCTGCCAGAATTGTTTCATTCCCTTTTTCATCCATGTTGAGCAAAGCATTTAACTCCGATAAACGCTCCATTTTCTCATTCAGTTCCGTTTCTTTTGGAAATGGTTTTTTTACTTCTTCCTGTGCTGTTGCAAGCTGCTGTTGTACTGTCTCTAACTTTTGCTCACTCTCTGCCAGTTTCTTATCAATCGAAGAAAGGGCATTATGAATACGCTGGATATTTCCCAAAGGGTCTTTTCCTATTTCAATTTTGTAGGAACATTTTCCCTTTATGGTCAATTCAAAGGAATTTGCAAACAGGTTATATGATGCAGATAAAGTAAATCCATGGTACTCTCCGACTTTTCCTCCTGTGGTGACTGCCTTTAATCCTGCACAGGCAGCTATCATAGCTTCGCCTGCTTCTTTTTTGTCTGTATAGGCAACATTCCCTATATTCATAGAATAGCTGTCATTATCCTGCAGATCAACATTCTTTATCACACTAACATCAGACTGCATTCCGGCAATCCTCTCTTTCAATGCACTGATCTGAACTGGATAATTCTTTGCAATATCTGATTCCAGACGATAAATCTGACTGGTGTGGTTAGCCTTCAAGAGCTTTAATTTACTGACTTGAACATCCAGATCCATTTTTTCTTTTATATAGGGATTTCCTGTTGCAAGGGCTTTGATCTCTGCATAAGAAAGTGCAGTATCATCCACATCTTCACACGCCCTGACTGGTGACTTACTGGTCATAATCTGAGAAATAAACTTCTGTTTATTTTCCAAAATCTGCCACATGTATGCATCGAACGTATTCTCTGTTACATAGCGGAATATCTTAACTTTCTCATTCTGGTTTCCCTGTCGTAAAATTCGTCCCTCCTGCTGCTCCAGATCTGATGGCTTCCAGGGGCAATCCAGATGATGCAGAGCAATGAGTCTGTCTTGCACGTTGGTACCTGCACCGAGTTTTGGAGTGGAACCCATCAGGATTCTTACCTGACCCGCCCTCACTTTTGCGAATAATTCTGCTTTTTTTACTTCTGTGTTGTACTCATGGATAAATGCAATCTCTTCCTTTGGGATTCCTTTTTCTGTTAGTTTGTTTCGTACATCATCATAAACATTAAAAGTTCCATCCCCTTTTGGAGTAGATAAGTCACAGAAAATCAACTGTGTTGTTTTCTGCTCTTTTCCTTCCTCCCATACCTGAAAGGCATTTTCTACGCAGGTGTTGACTTTGCTTTTTTCCGCATCTGGAAGAAGCTCATTCAATAATCTCTGGTCAAGGGCACATTTTCTTCCATCATTGGTAATCTTGAGCATATTGTCTTCTGTAGGATTTACCATCCCTGCCCTTACTGATTCTGCACGTTCTGAAAATGCTGCTACCATATCCTGCTGTTCTTCACTTGGTTTTAATACCTCATTAATAAACTCTGCATCCGGCACTGGAAGATTTAACATATCAGAAGTCTGAATATCTGCAGCTTCTTTAAAAATTGAAATCAGCTCCGGAAGATTGAAAAAACGGGCAAATCGTGTTTTTGCACGATAGCCCGTTCCTTCCGGTGATAATTCGATTGCGGTTACTGTCTCCCCGAACGTTGCCGCCCAGGAATCAAAGTGTCCCATTCCCATACGCATCAATGTATCATACTGGAGATAACGCATGATAGTATACAGTTCGGTCATACTATTTGACACTGGAGTTCCCGTCGCAAAAACAATTCCACGCCCGCCTGTCAGTTCATCCATATAACGGCATTTCATAAACATATCCGAACTTTTCTGTGCGTCCGTCTGTGAAATACCTGCAACATTTCTCATTTTTGTATACAAAAAAAGGTTCTTAAAGTTGTGGCTCTCATCTACAAAAAGCCTGTCTACGCCTAACTGTTCAAAGGTTACTACATCATCCTTCCTTGTCTGATCATTTAATCTCTGCAGTTTTGCCTGCAATGATTTTTTTGTTTTTTCCATCTGTTTTACACTGTAATTCTGTCCTGCTTCCCTGCCAGCTTCTTCAATAGAAAAGGTAATATCCTCTATCTGCTGCTCCAGCATGGCAATCTGACGTTCCCTTGAAAGAGGGATTCTCTCAAATTGTGTATGCCCGATAATCACCGCATCATAATCCCCGGTTGCTATACGGGAACAGAAACGTTTACGGTTTGCCGGTTCAAAATCTTTCTTGGTTGCTACCAGAATATTCGCTCCCGGATACAGACGTAAGAAATCACTGCCCCACTGCTCTGTCAGATGGTTTGGCACAACATAAAGATTCTTTTGCGATAGTCCAAGACGTTTTGCTTCCATACCCGCAGCGATCATTTGGAAAGTTTTCCCTGCTCCTACACAATGTGCAAGCAAAGTATTATTTCCATATAAAATATGAGCCACTGCGTTTTTCTGATGTTGCATCAACGTGATTTCCGGATTCATTCCCTCGAACTGAATATGACTGCCATCGTACTCTCTCGGACGGATACTGTTGAAACGCTCATTGTATATCTGACAAAGGGCATCCCTTCGGTGCATATCCCGGAAAATCCATGACTTAAATTCTTCCCTTATAAGTTCCTGCTTCTGCTGTGCCAGCATGGTTTCCTTCCGGTTCAGTTCCCGGTGTTCCCCTTCCGCATCCTGCACTGTATCATAGATTTTTGTATCTCGAAGATTCAAAGCATCTTCTAACAGTCTGTACGCATTTGCTCTCTGTGTTCCATAAGTAGAAGTAACAAGTGGATTCTGATAACTGTCCACACTCTTTCCCGAAACATTCCACTGACCGGTTACTTCAGCATACTGGACTTTTATCCGACTTCCAATATAATACCTTGGTGTATGGAATGTTTCTGCCATAAACTGTGTCACATAATCTGGAGAAATCCATGTTGCACCAAGTCTTGCTTCAATTTCTGAGGCATCCAGGTCTTTTGGCTGCACTCGTTCCAGATATTGTACATTAACAGCATATTCCGGGCGGTTCTCGGCAAATCCTCTGGCAATCTTCAATTTTTCCCGGACATTTCCAGACAAATATTCATCAGATGGCTCCCACTTTTCATTTAGCGGATTCCTAAATATCACACCTGTCAGTTCTTCCGTCAGTTCTGCTTCTGTTTTCCCGGTAAGCTGTGACATATAAGCAAGATCAACCTGTGCCTTTTCTCCAATAGACACTGCCAATGCTTCACTGGCGGTATCCACCGAAGTAACTGCCTGAGCATGACGGATTGTCCTTTTTGTAAAAATATCTGCTTTTCTTTTGAGGTTGCCCTGCTCATCCAGAAATTCCAGTGAAGTCAGAAGACAATAGCTGCTATCCTGACTAAATGCCCTTTTGTTTGCATTACTGCTAAGCAAACCATATTTTGCAGTAAAGGAATCATAAATTTCATTCAAATCTTTTTGAAGTTCTTCAACTTCCTGATCACCGCAGTCTTCCATCTGACGCTGTAACAATTTATTTGTTGCGTCACGCATCTTCACCATGCCTTTTACTCGTTCTGTAGTTGCCATTGGAAGTTCTACTTTATTCATCACAGAATTTTCCCTGTAATAAATGTCATCATCCAAAACAGCAAAGCTAAAGTTCTTCACATCTGGATCTGCCGGAATAGAAACTACCTGTTCCTCTAACTCGCTATCTGAAAATTCCATTTCTGTGATTGTTCCATGAATATTCTGTACAGCTTTCTTTAACTGTTCTTCAAGAGTAATGCCTTCTTTTGGTTTTACAGTAACTTCCTGCTTACCATACTGGGTACTTTCTGTGGTAAATTCACCAAGAACCATTTCCGGATGCTCTGCAAAATACGCATTTACAGAATAGCCTTCCTCTGTCGTCTTTAGGTTTACCCATTCTGGCTCCTCGATTGCCGCCCTGTCCCTTTTCTGAAAAAACAGAATATCTGATACAACATTTGTATTTGCATTTCTCTGAAAAGCATTATTGGGAAGCCTGATCGCACCCAGCAGCTCTGCCCTGTTTGCAATATATTGTCTGACTGCCGGATTCTGTTTATCCATGGTTCCACTGGAAGTCACAACTGCAACCACACCGCCTGGACGCACAAGATCAAGAGATTTTGCAATGAAATAATCATGAATCAGAAAATGATGCCTGTCGTATCTTTTGTCATTTACCTGGTACGCTCCAAACGGTACATTACCAATCACACAGTCAAAGAAACTATCCTGAAACTGTGTTGTTTCAAATCCCTGTATGGCAATCTGGTTTTTCTGATATAACTGTCTGGCGATTCTGCCGGATACCGGGTCAAGTTCCACACCATACATTTTTGCCTTACTCATGCTTTCCGGGATAAGTCCCATGAAATTTCCTACTCCACAGGATGGTTCCAGAATGTTTCCTTTTGTAAATCCCATATTTTCCAATGCTTCATACATACTATGTATCACTGTCGGAGAAGTATAAAACGCATTTAGGGTGGATGCTCTTGCTGCACTATACTCTCCTGAAGTCAGCGTATTTTTCAGTTCGCTGTACTCATTTGCCCAGCTTCCGTTGTTTTCTTCAAATGCCTGTGGGATACCGCCCCAGCCAACATAATGGGATAATACTTCCTGTTCTTCTGGTGTTGCCAAACGTTCTTCTTTCTCCAAAGTCTGTAATAAACGGATTGCTTCTATATTCGCTTTATATTTTGCTTTCGGACCGCCTGCACCAAGGTCATTATCTTCAATACGGAAGTTATGTGGCATAGTCACAATCTTTGTTTTTTCCTGTCTGATATATGGTTGAAATTCTCCCTCATAGCCAAACAGCTCATTTTCTCCCGGAATATAGTTTTTTCCTGTTTCCAGACATCGGAATATATCCGCATCCGGGGCATTGCTGACAGCATAAAATTCATCATAGGAATACTTAGGGAAATCTTCTGTATGGTACGTTGACAAATGCAGTTCCGTATTGGAACGTGTCTGCGCAACCAATTCTTTTCCTTCCAGCCCATCAGACAAGACACCAACTGCTTCAAAATGGTATCCCTGATATTCAAAAACACCCTGTTCCCATTGGTCAGCTATTGCACCTGCTGATTTTTCCGCCGTTTCCACAGGAGTTTCCGGTATTTCTGACTGCACCATTGTATCGTTTTCTTCTGAAATTTCTGACTGTTCAATCTCATCAGTTTCTTCTTCCGTTTCGTCTAAAACCGATTCCACCGTTTCCTCTACATCCTGCATGTCTACAACATCCGGTTCCATATATGCTTTCGTATCCAGATAATCAAACATGGACATCTGATGACCGCTTAACTCTATGGTCGGCTGTTCCAGTTCCTTGGTTGGAAATATAGTGTACGTTCCCTCTACATACTGATGGAGTATTGACAGACTTTGTGCTTTCTCGTTGTAATTTGTCCCATAGGCTTCAAAATCCAAGGGTAGTTCTGCAAGAGCTGCATCCATCTTCTGTAACAATTCCTGTGCCATTTCTTCATCTGCCAGCATCCTTGGCACCTGTTTTCTTGCTTCCTCATGCAAAAGTTCATCCGTAAATGGACGCTCAATTTCCTGTGGCAGTCTGTTATAAAAATTAATCACCCGCATTGCCATCTGGTATCGTTCATATTCCGGCATATGAGCGTAGTCTCCGGCTTGAAGAAAATGGTCATTTTTTATGAGATAATCCACTCTTTTTGCCACTTTCTGCCAGCTCAGTTCTTCTTTTGTATGGTATGCACCCGGATTTCCTCTGGAAAGCTGTAATCCTTTTCCATTGTAATCTGCATAGGAATTGTCCGCTCTGGAAAGGGCATGGCTCTGTCCTCCAATGCCATACTGCTCTTTCATAAAATTTGTTCTCTCCTGTTCATCCTGATGCCGCAGATAAAAAGAATATATGCGAAGCCTTCCTTCTGAAAAAGCTCCACCTCTTGCAAGGAAAGCATCAATCTCATCCTGCGTGATAAATATTTCCTGTTCTTTCCAAGCAAATCCCTCTCTTGCCTGATAGGGAATGACTTCTTCGGCAAATTTCTGAAACTGCTCAGAAACAAGGGTTGGTTTATAATAATGAAAACGCATGATGGATTTGTCTATGTCATACATTTCAGCCAGACCTTCCAGTCTTTCATTTAATTCGGAAAGCCACTCTGCATCATCCAGCTTTTCCGCCAGAGCATCTGTCTTTTCCGGATAACCATTATGAAAAATCTTCATATCATCTGCTGAAAATACCAGTTCAGACAGATCATCCACAATATCAGTTTCCATGTAGGCAAGCACTTGTGCGTGTTCCTGCAAGGCATTTTCCCTTGCTGCATCAAGGACAGACTGTGGTGCGTATTCTCCCTGTTTTAATAACTGATGGATACGTCCACTGACATCCTCCCATGATAAAAAAGCCTTATCTAAAAGTCGATCGTTCACCGTATGTCCTACGGCAATCTGCATCCCTGTTTCATCAAACCACACAGAATACTCGTTTCCATTAATTTTAAGACCTTTGCCACCGATGCCATATTCACGCTTCACAAATTCTGTATAATCTTCTGCTGACTGTTCACTCATAAAATTGTAGATAAGCCGTAACTGGCTTTTACTCTTATTACTTCCGGTACGGAGGATTTCATCCACAACTTCTTCCGGAATTGGGATTTCCCCGGCATACAGGGCAGACATATGCTCCTCAATCTTCCGGATCTGCTGATTTACAGTTGGTAATTCGGGCAAAGATAAAGCAGAGGCGATTTCTTCCTCTGCTTCACTCAATCCATCTTCTCCTGTATCTGTAACTAACTGTATACCAATTCCGTCAAGATGCTCTCTTCTGCTATTGCTGTCAGTGCGTTCATATGTGCTGTCCATGCCATCGGATCGGCTTCCTTGTCCGGTGCCGGTTTGTTCTTCAGCAATTTCTCCATCTGGCTCTCCATTCTCTCCTGAGCCGCTTTCTCGATCTCCAAAAGATGCTTGTTCAGCTTCCCTGTCAGGAAAAGGCTCTGGTAAAGGCTGTTCTTGTGTTCCTTCAGAAATGTTCTCCTCAGCATCCCGTATTTCCCGATTGTCACTTCTTCTTCCTCTACGGTCAGGTTCGGAAACAGGTAGTCCCCCTTGCGATGATAGGTCAGTTCCATAGTCAGTTCCTCCTTCATTATCCTCAATATCATTTATTCTCTCTTCTGTGTCCTGTATTTTATTTTCACGCATTAATGTGTTAAAGTTATTATAATTCCTCTCTTCAGAATTTTCAAGACCTTTCCTGATTTCTTCCAGAGAAATTTTATGTACCGTTTTTCCAATATCAATCAGTACACTCTCAGCGAGCTGGCTTGCAGCATTTCCAAGAAAAGTCAATACGGAAAGCCTGTTATAATCGGTGATGTGCATGAAATCCTCTTCTTCAAGAATCAACATAGGATCAAGTCCGCATCTTCTTGCAAGCATATAATATACACTGTCCGTTGCAAGCTGCCGGAAATCGTTCCGAATCGTCCCTTCATCCAGGTCTTCCAGATAGGTTCCTTCTGTTGCATACGATAAGCCATCCAGATAATCCTCCAGATTTTCATTGACCATCTCTTTTGCCACAGACATCAACGCATCTGCCAGATCTGCCGTATCTTTCTCTTCCAGATTATAAACATCAGAAAGATGTGCAAGCACTTCTCCCCTCTGATGTTCCTGAAGCTGCCACAGGTATGGTGATCTGCCGCCCTGTACCATATGGGTATCTTTTATATCGAACACATACCGGATTTTTGCTTTTGTCCCTGTTTCATCCAGCAAAGCAATTCCTTTTGCCCCTCGGTTTACCCATCTCATCATCTTCTCATTCCACAATTCCAGGGATGCACATGCAGTTGCCTGTGGACGCTGTGCATAAATGAGAAGCTGGTCAGTAAAGGAATAACGGTATAATCTGGCGGCAGTATCCAGATATTTCATCCAGTCTGCCGGGGAACTGGCTATGTCAGTGGCATACCATTCTGCCATACCACGAATCTCCTGTACTCTTGCCATGTCTCTTCCTCCAATCTTTAATTTTTGCTTTATCCTTTATGCTTTCTTTTCGGAAATTCCAAATGAAATTTCGGCTTTCCATTTTCCAATGTCATCAGAAGATCTGCATCAAACCTGGAGTCTTTCTTTTTGGAATATAACCCTTTTACATGGGTACAAGCCTTATCCAGAAGTTCTTTTGCCATTTTCTTGTCCAGTTTCTTCTCCATACCTTCTAAAAATCGGTTATCCTTCCAAAGAGCAAAATCACACTGACGGTTCGAGCAGTAAAAATTCCTTTTCCCCTCAAAAATATCAGAACCGCAGACCGGGCATTTCCCAATTAATTCTTTTGCTGTCTGAAAACGATTTCTTTCTTCCTCTGGGATTTTTCTGCAGCCATTCAGGATTTCTTCCAGCATGGTTACAATATCATCCATGAACTGTTCTCCATTAAGCTCCCCTCGTTCCATCAGCAAAAGCCTGTTCTCCCATTCGGCTGTCAGTCCTGCAGATTTTAAATTCTCTGGCATTACACGAATGAGTTCCCTGCCCTCTGCTGTTGGAATAATCTGTTTCCCCTTTCGCTGTGCATATCCGGATGCCACCAGTTTTTCAATGGTGCTGGCTCTCGTTGCAGGTGTTCCAAGCCCTTTTTTCTCTGTCTTTTCATCAAATTCTTTATTACCTGCTGTTTCCATTGCTGCAAGAAGCGTATCTTCATTGAATGATTTCGGTGGAGAAGTATAATGGATACTTGTTTCTGCCTTGACATTAAAAAGCTGCATACCTTTCTGGTATCCGTATGGAATTTCCAACTGTCTGTCTGAATCCTCTTTCTCCGTTTTTACACAATGACTGCGAAAGGCTTTTTCCACGTCTTTAAATCCCATCTGCACCGCTGTTTTTCCTCTGGCAGTAAACTCATTTTTCTGACAGTTCACAGTAACATCTGTCTGTTCATACAGATAATCTTCCCCGACTGCCTGAAGTACCTGCTGTCCAATCAGTATCATCAGATTCTTTTTATCCTCTGACAAATCCATGATTCCTTTTTCCACAGCCTCTTTTGTCGGAAGAATAGCGTGATGGTCAGATACCTTTTCATTATTTACAACTCTTTTTATGTTATGTCCTAACTGCCCATATTCTACAAAAGGCAGCATCAACGGCATTTTCCCTGCCAGTTCTTCTACTGTTCCAATCATATCTTCTGTAACAAAGCGGCTGTCTGTCCTCGGATACGTTACCAGCTTTTCTTCATATAATTCCTGTAAAAGATCAAGCGTTTTCTTTGCCGTAAATCCAAAATACCGGTTCGCTTCCCTCTGCAGGCTTGTCAGATCATATAATTTAGGAGGGGATACTTTCTTCTGTTCTCTTTTTAGCTCTGTAATAATTGCCTCAGAACCGTCGCATAATGCTACCAGAAGTTCTGCGTCTGCTTTATTGGTAATGTTCTCTGATACGGCAACGAGCTTTCCATCTGTCAGTTCCACTCTGTAAAAGGTTTCTTTCTGAAAATGCTCAATCCTGTCCTGCCGTTCCGTCAGCATGGCAAGAGTTGGTGTCTGTACTCTTCCAACTACCAGTTTTTTATAATACTTTGTCGTATAAGCTCTGGTAGCGTTCATTCCAATCAGCCAGTCTGCCTGTGCCCTGCATACCGCCGCCATGCAAAGGTTACTGTAAAAGCCGGCATCTTTCATCTCATGGAAACCATTTCGTATTGCTTCATCTTCCATAGAGCTGATCCATAATCGTCTGACTGGTTTTCTACATCCGGACAGATCATATACTCTCTGGAAGATCAATTCTCCTTCCCGTCCTGCATCACAGCCATTTACCAGATACTCTATATCTTCCCGGTTCATCAGATCCTTTAATACTGAAAACTGCTTCTTTTTATCTGCTGACACCTGTAGCTTCCACGTTTCAGGAATGATCGGCAGGTCATCAAACTGCCATTTCGCATATCTTTCATCATATTCTTCCGGTCGTGCATATTCTGCCAGATGTCCAAGACACCAGCTCACAAGGCAGTTTTCTCCCTCCATATACCCGTCCTGTTTTTTATATGCAGACAAATTTTTCGCATAACTTTGTGCTACACTTGGTTTTTCTGCAATCACTAAAAATCTCGCCATTTTTCGTCCTTTCTGAAAAGGACAGCCAGAGTAGCTGTCCCTTTCCTGTATCTTATTTTTCTGTGCTAAACCTCAGAGAACAGAAATCTTAATCTTCCTGTCCATCTTCATTTTCCTGTTCTTCATTAATAAACGGTCCGTCTGTAAATTCAAGTTGTTCACTGACAAAACCATCTTCTTTTTTACGACCATATTTCAGATATACAACCACTGCACCAATACCAAGTCCCCCTGCTAATACAATGGTACAGAGTTTCCAGATGTCTGCACCGCCTGTATTTTTCTGCGTTGTTTCTTCTTCTGTTTCTTTTTCCACAGCAGGTGTTGTTTCTGTGGTTGTTTCCGGAATCACTACCTTCTGTTCTTCCTCTGTCTTGCTGTCCTCTGTTTCATCCAGGAATTCTGCAAGGTCATTTTCATCAACCAACGACATCATATAGACATTTTCTGATGTGCTGGAACGGTCAATTACCATATAAAAAGTATTTCCCTTTTTTGTCTGGATGGTAAGGAACTGCTTTGTATCATCATTTTCCTTATCATCGACCAGTTGTGCATTTCCCGGCGTAGAAAAGGCAGAGGAATCACTTTCTGCGATCACTCTGTCCGTATCCTCCGTATTTTCTTCTGTGGTTGCCTCCGATGATGTTTCTGCCACAACCTCGGTAGTTGTTTCTTCCGCAGGCGGATCAGCATTTGCATATACAGTTGCAAACGAAAATCCCGAAAGCATTGTAACTGCCATTACAATCATCATCAGTTTTTTTACTACTTTATTTTTCATGTTCTAAGCCCTCTCTTTCCGGTATCTGTACATCAGATCCTTTGTTATTTTCTTTGTTTCCGTCTTTCTTTTCTCTTGCATCTTCTATTGCAATACCGCCTTCTTCATCCAGCCGAATCGTTGCCGTTCCTTTCTGAATCCCATCAAGCAGTACAAGAAGTTCCCTGCTGTCCAGCTTCAGTGAACGGAAAGATTTGATAATTTCTATGTCCTCCATCTGCTGTTTTAAATCATTCTGCTTTTTCAGATGCTTCTGCAGTTCTGCAATCTTTTCTTCTGTTTTCTGAATATCATCCAGAACTTTTTTTAACTTCATATTCATCTACCCTGTCACCTCCTAATGCAGACGACCAAATGCCATAAAATGTTCCTGCCAGTAAGAACTTGCAATGCTTGTATACTGTACCGGCTTTCCGCAATGTATCATCATATTGTTGCCAACATAAATTCCTACATGACTCGCTCCGCTTGTGTTATAAGTTCCCTGGAAGAAAATCAGATCTCCCGGTTTTGCTTCTGATGGGGATACCTGTGAACAATGAGAACGAAGTTCATCGGCAGTACACCTTCCTATGTTCCACCCATTTCCACAATTATTGATTACCCAGCTTACAAATCCAGAACAGTCAAAACCACTTGGAGAATAACCACCCCATACATAAGGCACTCCCAGATATTTCTCTGCTTCCCGTATCATCTTTGCGAATTGCGGGTCAGATAACGCTTCACCAGGAATCGTATAGCCAAAACCACTACTTCCTGTCGGAATGGAATTCAGGTCAAACAGGTAATCCCTGTTTCCATAATATCGGTTATACGCATCGTATCTTTCCTGTTCCTCTTCTGTCATACGGCTTCTTAACACCGTATCCAGATTATGATTGGTCATAGTAACATCCAGACGGTTCACTTCTTTTGTTGTTGTCACTTCCACTTCCTGACTTCCGTTGCTGTCAGCTATGTAAGCCTCCCATGTCTGATGTCCATGGGCAGATGCCGCCGCATGATTATCATAATAAACATCAAACTGCACACCATATCTTGCGAAAGCTCCGGTATCTTCTACCACATATTCCACGCCATTCATCACTACATGAGTACCGATCGGAACAAAAGGATTTGTCGCATCTACGGCAATCGTGTGGTTTGCGGTAGGCATTGCTCCACTTGCGGTCGGTCCGCCACTCCACTGACCACAGCAGATGGAACAGTTGCAATATCCACTGGTAACAACCTGTCCCAATGATTCTCCAACCCGGACAGTTTTTGTTTCTGTTACAGTTTCTCTGGTAGACTGTGTATTGATTCCATATTGCTGCTGAAAGATTTCTTTTATCTCGTCTGCGACTTCGGCATAAGTAAAACCGCCATATTTCACTGTCAGATAAGAAATAAGCTGATATGGATTGTGTCCGATCTCATCAATCTGATAACGGTATTCATCATAATCCGGATGCCTGGATTCTATTTGATTGATCTGTGTGTTCAATGCCTCCTCCAGAGCTTTATACGCATTTTCTGCAGCATAAATATCTTCATCCGTACTGGAATAACTGGTTGAAATGATCGCTGAAGAACCACCCTGCAAAACTGCACTACAACTGGAAAAACTGGCTACTATCAGAACAAAAATCAGTCCAAAAAGAGCTACTGTAGCAAAGATTCCTTTGTTTTGTGCCGCCACCATTTTGACTGCATCTTTTGTTTTTTCTGTAAATCTTTGTGCCGATGTGATTGCCGCATCTTTGGCTTTTTTACTTTCTTTTGCCGCCCGGCACTGCTTTTGGTATCGTTTTTTCTGTAGTAATTTTTGAAGTGCTGATTTTTTCTTCTGGTCAGCTTCTCTCTTCACTGCATTTTTTGCCTGATTTCCGTAAGCAGCATCAAACATCAGCCTGCTATTTTCTGCTTCATCCAGCATATTTTCTGTCAGACGGGCAGATTGTTTCCTGCTTTCCCTCAATCGCTGCCGGACATAAATGGACTTTCTTGCAAGACTTTCCCCCGCAAGTTCCATCCTGTGTGCCCCTTCCACAGCAGCGTTATCATCTTCTGCTTCATGGGCTTTCCAGTGTCCCACAGTAAAAGCAGCATTTTTCACTGCCGAAGCTGATTTGCGGATTCCGGTTCCTGCTCCATGTACCATGCCATCCCCTTCATCTCCAAAAGAAAGCCGGGACTGTTTTTTCTGTTCTTTCAGTATCCGTTCCCGCTTTACCTTACCTTTGATCTCATCCTGAAATCCTTCCAGTGATTCTTCTGTAACCTGAGATGTTTCACGATAACGGATATTTTCTTTTTCCGCAGTTTTTTGTTGTCTGGAAGCCTCCTTTTCCTTCCGTTTTTCTCTTTCTGCGTAATCTCTGACCATTTTTCTCTGTCTAAGTTTTCTGCTGTCCACTGCGGTTTCCAGAGCAGCACGTTCACTTCTTGGCTGTCCCCGGATACTTTCTGTACGAAATACGGCATGTTTATCTGGCCCGGAATCTTCCGTTAAAGACATATCTTCCTTCGCATCCTCATTCCCCAGATCTTGTTCCATTTTCACTTTTTGTTCTTCATCTATACTGTATCTGGTTATATCAGAGGGTTTCTTTCTGGTCGGTATATCTTTATTTTCCGTTATTCGCTCCCGTCGATTTTTTCCGAAATCTTCTTCTTTTTTCGGATTTCTGGAAACTTCTATATCCTCATCACGACTGGTGATCCGTTTTTCTTCCTTGTTATGCAGGTTTTCTTCCCTAAGACCATCCCTGCTCATCTTATGGACGGTTTTATCTCTGGCTTTATATTCATGCTCCTGCAATTTCACCATCCCCTTTGCTGCGGTTTTTCTTTAATTCGCTTTGTCTTTGTACACTTCCCATTTATGTGAGATTTCATCTACATTAGAAAGAATCGAAGTCAAAAGCATATCCAGCATCCTTTCACTCAGCCCTTCCTTTTCTCTCAGATAAAAAAGCACCTGCTGTAAGTCAATCATTTCTGACAGGAAAAGCATATCATCCAACATTTCACCAAATACTTCTTCACCGTTGCTGTCCTTTCCTGCCTCTAAAAGCTGCTTAACCTTTTCATCGGCCTGCAGTTTTTTCATCATTTCTACACAAGCCTCTTCTGTGCATCCTTCACATGGATTTGCCATACAATTATTTTCCATTCTGTAATCCTCCGTTTTCTCTGTTTTGTGCTATCTTTTTTACAACTACTCTTCATCTCTTTCCCCGATTCCAAGACGCTTCCGCTTTTCTACTTCATCTGGTTTGGAAGTCATGAGTGCATACAGCATCAGTGAATTATCGAATTTATCCTTGAATGGAATAATCGTACTTCCATAAAAAACAAGTCCCTCACCTTCTCCACTGTTGGTAACATAAGAAAGCTGATGTGGAGAAATGTTCAACTGTTTCGCAAGAATCTGTCTGTCCCCGGAAGCCTGATTCAGCATCAGGATAAAATCAGAGTTTTCAAAGATATTTTCAATTTCCCTTGATGCAAGCAAATCCTTGACATTCTGTGTAATACCTGTCGGGATACCACCCCACTTACGGAATCGCTTCCAAATTTCCACACTGTATGCTGCTGTCTGTTCTTCTTTCAGCAGCAAATGAAACTCATCAATATAATATCGGGTACTCTTATTTGCAGAGCGATTGATTGTTACTCTATTCCAGACCTGATCCTGTACAATGAGCATCCCCAGTTTTTTCAACTGTTTCCCAAGGTCTTTAATGTCAAAGCAGACCATACGGTTATTCAGTTCCACGTTTGTTCTGTGATTAAATACTTTCAGAGAACCATTAACATAAATTTCAAGGGAAGTAGCAAGCCGCTGTGCTTCCTGCTCTTTCTGCTCCCGGAGAAGATTGTATAAATCTTCCAGTATTGGCATATTCTCTGGCACTGGGTCAGAAAGATAATCCTGATAAACCAGACGCACACAACGGTCAATGATAGTCATTTCCACTGGTTCCAGACCATTTTTACCTCCCACGATCAACTCGCATAAAGACAGGATAAAATCTGACTTTAGAGATAACGGGTCATCATCATCTGCATAATCAAGGTTAATGTCCATCGGATTAATATAATCATGACTGGTTGGCGAAATCCTGATAACCTGTCCATGAACTGCCCGAACAAGTGGGTAATATTCCCCTTCTGGATCGCAGACGATAATATCATCTCTTGTCACAATAAAAGCATTGGCAATTTCACGTTTTGCAGCAAAGGATTTACCAGAACCCGGTGTACCAAGTATCAGACCATTCGGGTTCTTTAACTTCTTTCGGTCTGCCATGATCAGATTATTGGAAAGGGCATTTAATCCATAATAAATAGATTCCCCACCCATAAATAATTCCTGTGTGGTAAACGGGACAAAAATTGCTGTGGATGTTGTAGTCAGTGCCCTTTTGATCGGAACCAGATTCATCCCAAGAGGCAGACAGCTCATCAGTCCCGGCTCCTGCTGATAGTCCAGACGTTTCAACGCACAATTATATTTCTGTGCAATTCCTGCAGTCTGAAATACCACATTTTCAAGTTCCTGCTTCGTCTGTGCAGTATTTAAAAACAATACCGTCACAAGGAACATTCTCTCATTTCTGGACTGTAAATCTTCCAGAAGCCTTTTTGCTTCCCCACCGTATGTATTTAAGTCTGATGGGATAATGTCCATGTCATATCCGGAACGTACCGCTTTTTTCTGCTCCTCAATTTTCATCCTGTTAATATCTGTTACCTTACTCTTTACCAGTTTAATCGCCTTCATCTGGTCGATAGATTGGATATGGAGATTGACCATCAGGTTACAGTCCATTTCCAGAAATTCCGCAAGCATCTTGTCAGTAAGCTCCGGTGCAAGAATCTGCAAATAAGAAACAGCCCCTATCGTACCACCCATCTGAAAATCCCTGCCATTTTTAAACACAAAACTGGTCGGAGCAACATAATCTTTGGTACTCAGTCCTGTCCGAAGCACATCATCATAAGAAAAATGGAACGGAACCTTACTGTCCTGATTAAAGGTTTCATACATGATCTGAAGTCTTTCTTCTCCATTTAGTGGATAAGCCGAAACTCCAAGAATCTTAAAGTTATTGAGAATATCCGATTCAATCCTCTCCAGCTTCGGTTTTGCTTCCCGGATGCTGTCCGCTTCAATGCCAAATGTAATA
>OGRA01002267.1_pt1 | contig 16528 bp, 10 predicted proteins | sample 1553351 | NCBI WGS metagenome assembly OGRA01 (sample SAMEA2580056, study PRJEB22360) | human gut metagenome | biome: human gut; feature: human-associated habitat; material: faeces | place: Denmark | collected 2008/2010
GGCTGACAAGAGTGGCCTTTAACTCCCTCGCCGTGCGGATAATGATTTCCTGCTCAGTTTCGTTGCAGTCCAATAACAGACGATCTACAATTGTATCGTAAATGAAATAGCTTCTTTGGAGTGGTTTTGTGGCGATTTTTTACAACTATATCTTAAATATAAGAAAATACACAGCGGTATAGTTGCTCAAAATCTACAACTATATCGTAAATATAAGATTTTAGTGTGTAAGGGAATCTACAACTATATCGTAAATAAGGAAAAATTTACTGTACAAATAGTATTCGTGTAAAAAGCGGTAGATAAACTCAAAAACATCACACTAAAATACACGAATAATATCGAAATAATTGCACTATTCGACACGAATGTAAGAGTATCATCATACCCGCTGCTGATATGTGGGGGCTTTTCCATCTCTTTCTGCTTTCTTGCGTTCATATATGGATTCTGTTACTTCGTCAATGAACGCTTTTTCTTGTGTTGTTGCGATGCTATATTGAATATTGAATTTTCGGCACAGCTCAAAGAATGTATCAAAGAACAAACGGCTATTGCTTTCTGTGTCCAAATATTGTTGCTGCAAATCTTTTCCATAGCTTTCCTTAAACTTAAACCTCTGGTTCATGGATTCCTACATTGCTTTCCAATGCGGCTTCAATCCAAGCTCGTTTTGCATCCTTCGCGTTCGCTATTGCCTTTTCTTTGGTATCCGCACAGGTGATGCATCCCGGCAGGTCTGGAAAAGAAGCCACATATCCGCCGTCCTCGACATCAGGGGTAAGTACCATTTTGTACGGAAGAGAATCATAGAAATCTCAATTATAACGATGCTCGTCTTTTATCATTGCTATGAGGGTATTAACTTTTCCGAAATATACCTACGGGGCTGCTATTGAATCTTTCTCAAACTTTCGACACTGAGTTCAGCTTCGGAAAGCACAGATAGCTTTTTTCGATATGTATTCACACTCATAAGAGGTTCGTTTGTAATGAAAACACCATGTACGGTCCATTTATTTCTGGGAAGTGAATATTGAACTCTAACATCGTCAAAATGAGCAATGACCCATTCAACACGACGTTTATGCTTTGTTGCAAAACTTTTCTTCTTACCATCCACAAACATTTTCTGATATTCAGCTTGTATTTCGTAAGGATTTTTAGAAAAGTCAAAGTTCTTGACTTCTGCGACAACAATGCGATGCTTCTTCTCGTCTATAATTAGAACATCAATGTCGCCAAGTACATCACTTTTTTCATCTGCAATCTTTTTCTTGTTGATTCTTTTTACATTAGGGAATACTCTAAATACACCAAAGCTTTTTATAATGTCGGAAATATGCTGGTTAAAGGCATCTCCTTGGTCATTACAAATACGTCCCATAAGGGTATTCATCTTTTTATTCGTGGTTGCTAATCGTCCATCGTATATTAGGTTGGTAACATACAATAAAGAATGATAAAGCTGGCGAATTCCCCAAATTAGGTCGTTACCTCTGCATAGTATCGGCCGCCTAACAAATGAATACTGCCGATTGAATCTCCAAGGATAAACATCTTCTTTGCGAAAACCCGCAGGAGCCTTCATAAAATCTTCGCGAGCTGTCAATGTGATATCTTTTAAAATACGAGTTGAAATTTCTGAGCTGAATTCGTTGTCACACTCATATAGATACTCTAAAAGTTCATCTTTTGTAGTGATAACAACCTCTCCTTGGAGATGCTCTTCGCCAAAGTCAACAAGCAAATGAATGAATACAAAAAGCTGTGTATAGGAGTATGAATAGGCGGAAAGGAACGCTTCATCTAAAGCTTTTGAATAATCATTACTCTCAGGAGTGGAAGGAAAGGATTCCGAATTGTAAGCAAGCTGTTCTTTTCTATAACGCGAACTATATTGTCCCATGCGTACAAGTTCCGCTTCTTTGATTCCGATTCTATTAGATTTTAGAATGCTTATGGGAAGATTCATCATTTTATAGTGAAGCAAATCTTTTCTATAAGCCCATTCAATAATTTGAACACAAATAGCTAAAACAAACTCATACCGTCCAAGACCGATAGGAGTTTCCCCAGACGGAGGTGTTGCTGTTACATATTCGGCTAAGAACTTAAGTGCCATCGAAAGGCGGTTGACATCATTTAACTGTTTTAGATATTCATCTTCTTTTTCCGGGTAACAGGCGACATCATAGCGATAGCGGTCGTATTGAGAATATTCTGAACTAATGACCTCTTCTAAATCACTATATATTTTTTCGAGAAGACCAATAGGAGACCATTCAGAAACTTTGCGTTTCAGCATATCGTACAAGGTATTTACACAGGAAAAAACGATTTCTTCACCATCTGAACTGGATACAGGGCCATAATTCCATCGATGACTTTCTACGACTTGTTGTCCAATGAAACTAGAAAGGCGGTCCTCATCTTCTGGTCGGATGGCAGTATTCTGCGGGTATAAAACAGGCTTAAGATATTTTCGTTTCTGGATATCGAAAGAAACGATTTTTTTCTTGAAAGGCGGAGAAAAAACATGCTCAATAATGCTGTTATAAGCAATAGCAGTAGAACTCGTTTTAAATAAGCAATCAAGAAACAGTGTAATATATTCTTTCTCCACACGATTTGTTTCACAATTAAAAGGCATAAGTGAACGCTCAGTGAAAGTGACTGTATAGCGTGTGGGTCCACCAGAAATAGTGACATATTCACCTAATGTTTTTGCATTATTTTCTGCTGTTGTATTTTTCTCAAAGCATAGAGAAAAGTGATAAATGCTATACATTAAGTCCATGCGTTCAATGATTTCTCTCGATTCAGATAGCCAATAAGAAGTCATATCCATTAAGCTTTGAATAACATTGATATCAGGTACATCAGATATAAAATCAACATCAGAGGTCAGCCAAATTATTACATCGCTAAATCTGATACAAAAAGAAAGTACATTTTTCGTGGCAAAATTCTCATCAAAATAAATCTTACGTTTTACATCAGAAAGAACGACAGGAATTTTCGTTTTATCGTCATAGGATTTAATAAGAATAGCATCTTCGGCTAGAAGTGCCTTCCCAATGTAATAAGGCGCATCTCCCGGAGTAATTAGCATAAGGGGATTATCGGGACTTGCATCATCACTTAAATAAAAACTATAATGATTGTCTGTATAAATTGTAATACAATTTAATTCGCTGAACAAACCACTGGTTAGCGTTTTAACTGAACTTTTCGCAACAAAGTAACGCGGCAAAAAGCCTGTGTGTTTCATCTCGTTTATACTTATACAATGCAATTCAAAAGGGTTCAAATGAACGATACCATAATCAGAAAATGCATTCTTCAGAGAACACGATACAGCCCGACCTATTCCATTAAGGATAACGAGATGAAACACATTCTGTGGGGCTATATGATTATCTTTAAATTTCTTGGCAAAATAATCCTCGCGTTTTATTATGGTTTCAGTGTATTTAGATGGAGCATATGTGTCATGCATATTTTCAGCATTATAATCCAATGCATCATCACAGATAAAAGATACCACCATCAATTGATTGTTAAATACATTCAGCAAAATTTCTTTATAGTAATTGGTGTCTAAAAGTTCAATATGTAATGAGGATTCTTTGATTTCTCTATGTTCCAATTTGGCAAGAGATTTTTTGCAATCATGCCAAATTCTTCTGTTGTACATATCTACAACAGCATCTTTGATTTTAAATGTGTCAGCAATTTTTAATGCCATAAAGGACATGAACTCTGGCAGGAGCGCAATATTGAGTAAAATATAGGAACCACTTCCAGCATCATACAAAAAGGGCTTTGTATAGAATGGGCGCGTATCTATGCTACCCCAAGCATGGGTTCCAAATTGTATGGCTATTATATCAAGCATATCCAAATCATTATTTAACATACGGAGCATATTATTGCGCGAGATAGAAATGAGTTTTGAATGATAAGTGAGTGTTTCATTGCTTGGAACTTTTGTTGATGCTGCTTCAATAATAGGTGGTTCAGAAGAAATGCCAATACTTTTTGCGATGCGGGTCGATATTTTTAGCATAGCAGAAAATAGGAAATATACTTTCTTTATGTACTCCAAGGGAAAAGAATTTTTGAATCCGAAAAAGATTTCACAGAACATCTGTAGCCTATACGCAGGATAAGAATCTATCCCATTAAAAACGGTATAGTTATCATACAGCATCACATTTTGCGTAAACACATTTTCGTTTGGGTCAATGGCATGGACTAACGATATGGAGTCCATTTTTTTAATAATGGATGAAAACTTACCCGCGCTCATTTTTGCAGAAGATGTGTAATAGGTTTCATCATTATATAAAATGGCGCTTTGCAGTGCATCCAATAAAACTGCGCGATTTTGATTCTCTTTTTGCAAATTTAAAGCGGAAAGTCTCCGAAGAAAATCATAAATATCATAAGCGCGAATGATTTCAACAAGTTCTTTCAATTCGTGCTGAACATCATCGCTCTCGAAAGTTGATTGAACAATACTCAAGGGGTTGAATGGATTCATGCTGGGAAACCTCCTTTTACATAAAGTAATTAGCCAGAAATAATGATGTGGTATTTATATTTATTATACTGCTTAATCGCTACTTTGTACAACATTTTTATCATACACATGTTACTATTTCACTAATAGACTGCTATATACGTAAAAATTGAACCGTCTTTCGGACTTAAGTATAAAGATGGGCATCACCATTGCGGCGATGCTCGTCTTCTCTATTGCCATTGATTCAGCAGTTCTGCTGCTCGTGCGTCATTTATCTCTCTGTCGGCAAGGGCCCGGTGGACCATCTGTTCTAAGCGGGTCAGCTTTTCCTGCTGTAAGGTAAAACTTTTTATTTCGCTTTTCTGTCGAATCAACTGATGATATGCACTGTGGCTTATGATATGTTCCTATTCTGCTCGCTTTGCAACTATCTGTGGAGAAATACCGTATTCCTCGCAGATATACCGAACTTCCGCAAAGCTAAGGTGTTTGCGCTTTTCTCCGATTTCGCGGCACAGGTCGGAACTTGGAAGCAGAAACTGGCTGATTACATTGTCTAAATCCGCATTGCCAACATCATGGAAAAGCATTGCCGCCAACTCACAGGCCAGAGAATACCGCTGCTGAACGCCGTCATAATTGCTTTTGATGGCAATAATGGCAAAGCCCTTATTTGAGATAGCGCTGTATCCGCTGAATTTCTCCCTCTTGGGAGGAGATTGGTGAGATGCGGATGCTGGTTAAGCAGGTGAGAAAGGGCCGTGTGACGATTGAAGAAGCAGCGGAAGACGCTGGAATGACAGTAGAAGAGTTCAAGAAAATCTTGGAAAATACGCCACTGCAGGCGGTATAAAATAAGAATTATATAGAGCAAACAGTCAAGCCCTACAAGGTTCAGATCGGTTTGAAACCGACTGAAAGCCTTGTAGGGCTTATTTTTTTTGTAAAATTTTTTGTTCCTTACTTGACAACCGCATAGGGCCAACCAAGAAAAACTACGATAGCTAAATGGTTTTTACGGCTTGAGTTGTCCTTCAAAAGTTTTATTTGTTGAAAAGACTGCAAGAAGCGGGAAATCCTTGGGCTATATGTAGGAGGCTTTTGGAAGCTCTGTTTTGACCCACAAAAGGAGCAGCAAATAAAGATTGAAGGAGAGTTCAAGCCTACGGTGGATTGCCTTTGTGCGACCCGCCGTGGTTTTGTTGCTGTTTATATAGAAAAAGTGAGGAGTGCAGAATGTACATGAATGACGGAAATAGACCTGCTTTTGAAGTTGCTTTTCTTCCAGAACCATCTCCGGCGTTTGCGGTTTCGTCAGCACGGTATTTTCAATGCCATTCTCACAATCCAGAGAATATTGCGCCTTATAGCGATACATCTTCCTCTCATATGCGGCTTCCGCGCGTTCAGATGCTCGAATCGTTTCTAGCACATCCTCTGTTACATTCACAAAAAAGTCCGTTGTATAAGCATCAGGATAAAGCTCCCGCAGGTTGATCTTCTTCATTATGTATCTCCATTCGATTCACAGGTTATTGACGGGCAAATCGAATGGAGGTGGAGAGCGGCACCGGTAGACAACCGAATTATTTCCGAAAGAACGGCAACAAAAAACGCCAGATTTCCGTAATGGAAAACTGGCGCACCAAGGGTGGCTATTATTATGCTGAATTACATGGAACGGTAATGCCGATTTCGGGTCGTGCTTACCTGTGAAAGAAACAAGACTTTTTTTGGCAGATGTAGATTATGTAAGCATTGGAAATGCAAACAGAGCACGGACAATTACTCCTTCAACGGTTGCCGTGTTCCTGCAAATCAACCTATGGATTGTACAAGCAAAAAGCGACGGCTCCGAAAAGCCGCCGCTTAAAATAAGCGTGTCAAATTGTCTGCTGTACGACGGCTTTTTTCTTTTGCCGTCGTGCGGCAGATTAAATTATATTTGAATGTTGTAAGGGCAATACCGCATAATTCTAAGTGCCGATACGGCGAGCGAGGTGCGGCAGCTGCTAAGCCAAAAGCGCAGGCAATACTTTGTGTATTGACGAGCATTTTGGCAACGCAGATGCTGTGCCGCAGCCACCGGAGCGGTGCTTAAGCCGTCAGGCGGGAATTGTGCGGCTTCCGCAGGCAGTCAGGAAAACAGCAATCCCCAAAATATAGCACAAGAGGGTTGCGGTTCTTATAATTTTTTGTTTCATTTGTTTTCTTTCTCATTTCTCTGAACTTTGCAAATGCCATAGCATTTACACCTGCATGACTTCGTTAAGCCTTGTGACAGAACAGCCCTTGCTTTTATAATACGCAAGCATCTCCGGCAGCTTCTTTTTATCATAGCTTGTGATGCAGTCCGACAGCACGTGGACGGCATATCCGCCTTTCCTCATGTTGAAGCAGGTGGATTTGATGCAGGCTGCGGCATCCGCTCCAACAACATAAAAATCTGTAATGCTATGCTCCTAAATAAAAGCGGCAAATGCCTCGCTGGTCAGGGCGTTGCTCCAACGGTGTACCGGCAATTTGCGCAATATCCGCAAAACTCAAAACCAGCCTTTCTTCATTACGCCCTTGTATGTATGCCCAAAGCGCATCATATTTGCTCATGTGTCCGTTCCCCTTATCGGTTTCTGAAATTCAATGCTGCCACGAAACAGCCGAATGCGCCCTTTACGCTTCAGCATATTCGCTCGGCGTTTTCCCATAAAAAGCTTTGAATTTTCGCGAGAAAAAGTAGGGGTCATCAAAACCTACGGCGGCAGCTACTTCCTTGATATAGACCTGCTTATTACTGCGGATCATCTCACCGGCGCGTTTCATGCGCACCTCGTTGATGTACTGGAACAGGCCGGTGCCGGTTTCTTTGGAGAACAGGCGGCTCAGATATTCCCGGTTCAGCCCTACATAGTCGGCAATGCCGTCCAGCGTCAGTTTGTCCATATAATGCGCGTTTACATAGATGATGACGGCCTGCACCTCTTTTTTGAATTTGCTCAAGGCAATTTTGCTAAGTCCCATGCGTTCCTGCAAAATCAAGCAGAGCAGCTGTTCAAGAGCCTCCGCGGTGGGGGCTTTTTCTATTTCCTTAAAGGTTTGCTCCAGTGTCTCCTGCGGAATCATATTCTCGCCGGGACGCTCCAGCAACAGATGGCAGGCTTCACGGACGCGCTGCGGCGGCATACAGAGCGCCGCGCAGTTCTGAAAGAAGGTGTGAACGGCAATCTGCATCTGCAACTCATCGGCATTTTGTGCTGCGACCGCGGTGGCCTTGGACAGTCCTGCCTGAGAGACATGGAAGGGTTGGGCAGTAACTGTGTGTGCTGTTGCCTTTATGGGAGCGCTGTGCCCTACATAAAAGGCGAGAGCTTTGGAATCCTCGCACAGTTGGTAGTCTTGGCGGAGTTCGGCCAGTGAAATGGGCTTGTCGTGGTAGATGATGACCGGGGCATCCAGAAAATATGTTGTGACCTGCCGTTGCAAGCGGGCAAGTTTCTTATCCAGAGTACGCCCGGAGGCTACAAGGCTTTCATTGCTGATCAACCCGCAGATTTCATCCTCATGGGTGTGCAGAAATACTTTGCCGCCGATTTCATCGAAAACCTCGGTAATTAAGTCGGTCACAGCATCCAGTGCGGGCACAGGATGAGTTTTTGCGGGAATTAAAGTGACGGTAAACAGCCGGACGGGAAAGACCAGCGGTTCCGGCAGCATGGAGAACGGATTGGAAGCAGGGGAGGACCCAGCAGTGGATGTTATCCATTGAGCGCAGTGAATCAGGGCATTCTCCTTTTTCTGCGCTTCAATGGCAAAGGATCGGTGGTCCTCCTCCGTCTGGCGCTGCTGCTGGACACGAAGCAAATCGGCCATCTTTTCCAGATGCTCACCGATGCTTTCCCCGTTCATATTGATTTTCAGGAAGTAGTCATAAGCGCCATCCGTCAGGGCCGTGCGCACGGAATCGAAATCGGAATAGTTGCTCAATACCAGAATCGGGCCGGTAAAGCTGCGCTTTTTCAATTCATGAATGAGCGCAAGCCCATCCATGCCGGGCATTTTCAAGTCCGTGATAACCGCATCAATGTGCTGTGTCTCTACAATGTGCAGCGCTTCCTGCCCATTACTGGCTGTTGCCGTCAGCAGGAATCCGTTCTTGCCCCACTCCACGGCGGACTGGAAAGCAACCTTAATCAGTGGCTCGTCGTCTACAAGCAATAAATTATACATTGTGTTACCTCAGCGAATGGCTTCATTTGGAATACAGAGAATACATTGTGTGCCGATGCCGGGGGCACTTTCAATCGTAAGGCCGTATTCATTTCCGTAGTGTAGACGCATACGTTCATCTACGTTGCTTAATCCGATGCCGGAGAAGCGCTCAGAATTTTTCTCCTTGATGGCACTGGGGTCAAAACCGCAGCCGGTATCGGAGATATGAATGGTAAGCAGATTCTCGCTCACGGTGGCACGGACGGTGATGGTGACAAAATCATCTTCATCCGCCGTGCCGTGCAGGATGGAGTTCTCTACAAGCGGCTGCAAAATAAAGCGCGGCACAGTCCAGTATCCGGCAGCATCTTCAATTTGATATTCCATCTCAAAGCGCCCTGCGTAACGCAGCTGCTGGATGTCGCAGTAGTTCTTCAGGTTGCGCAGCTCATCATCAAACGGAATCAATTCATCCTTTTTAATAAGGGTGCTTTGCAGCAGGGAAGAGAGAGCATCAATGCCGTGGCTGACCGGGGTAACATGATTGAGTGTGGCAATCCACTTTAAGGTGTTCAGGGTATTGAACAGGAAGTGCGGGTTGATTTGATATTGCAGAGTCTGCAATTCCAACTCGCGCATTTTGCGCTGATCATCGCTCCAGCGCTGCGCCAGCAGACCAATTTCGTTGACCATGTTGTCGATGGTGCGCGCCAGAAATCCGAGTTCGTCGGGGCTGGGATCATTGATTTTCAGCCCGATTTCCTCATCGCTTTTCGCATTGCAGGCGGCAACCATATTATCAATGGGGTGCATGACGCTGCGGTAGACAAGCAGTGTCAGGAACACACTGACAACGACCAGCACTGCGGCCAGCGCAATAAGCATCATATTGATGGTTCTTGTGCCGTTGGTAATGTAGGCCTGCGGAATCGTGGCCGCCAGATACACATTATAGGTTGTGTTGTATTTGAAAATTGTCAGTGTATCTACGCCGTTCAGCTCACATAAAAAGTTGTTTTCACCCGCCTGCCGATGCGCCGTGATCTGCTGGAAAATCGGGTCATCGGCCAAATCTTCTCCCAGCAGTTCCGCGTTCTGAGAAGATACCACATTGCCGGCGGCATCAATCAGCAGGCAGTTGGATCCCTCGCCAAAGGAAACATCGGTAAATATGTAGCGGCTTAGCTGGGATTCGTCAATGTACAGCATGATATACCCCAGCGGCGTGCTGGTATGGTGCATATCATAGATTTTACGGCCAATGACAATTTTATCGTTGGCGCGGTAAGTGTGGATGTATTGCAGACTATCCTGTGGAGAAGCGGCTTCAATATTATCCAGCAATTCATTAAAACGCTGGGGTGTAATATCGTCATAGCCCAAATCGTAGATGACTGTGCGATCATTGGAAACGACGCGGATGTTTTTAAGGTGTGTGCTCTGAAAAGGAATTGTGACGATCATTTTACTAATACCGCTTACAATACCGCTTGTAAGGGGGTGCCCCTTATTGACAGATGCGACACCATTCTGTACAGTATCAGATACGGAGATGGAACCTATGTAGTCGCTATAAATGCCAAGCAGGGTAGACATATTATTGTTGAGTAGTTCGATAGATTGTAAGGCAGCCTGTTTGACCTTTTCGTTCATGGATTGGGTGTATGCATGGTAAGAAAAAATACCAATCGTGATGACGGGAACAAGAGAAATAATCAAAAATGTCACAAACAGACGGGTGCGAAGTTTGATTCGCCGCAACACATTGGGGGAAAACTCACGCGTTTTTTGTGCATTTAGTGACATATATAGGCCTCCGTTTGTGCAAAGTGACTACAATCTATCCATACATTACCTGAATTATAAGGGTAACGACAGAAAAAGTCAATAAAATCCATCTTTAAGTAAAGGGAATACATTTATCAAATCCGGCTTGCCCGATATAATAAGAGTGCAATCAGGGAACGACAGATGAGCCGCATCCCAAACAAAGAAGGAATAATTTTTAGGAGGAAAACCATGAAAAAAGCAATCAGCATGATGCTTGCCACTGCAATGGCAGCTACCTGTCTGGCAGGCTGCGGCAGCGCAGCATCTTCCAGCGCAGCAGCATCCAGTGAGGCCGCTTCTTCCGAAGCAACGTCCGCCGCTACCAGCGAAGCCTCTACCGGTGAGAAGACCTTTGAGAACAATGAACTGAACATCGCGGTGTTCGAGGGCGGCTACGGTTCCGCGTACTGGGACGAAATCATCAAACGCTTCGAGGATGCCTATCCCGGCGTCACTGTCAATATGCAGATTAGCCCGAAGATTGGCGACATCATCCGCCCGCAAATCGTGGCAGGTAATGTGCCCGACTTCATCTCGATGAACGACAACGACTCCACCGGCCTGATTTCCTCCATGGTTAAGGAACATGCACTGATGGATTTGTCCGATGTCTTTGAGGAGGGCGGCATTGATGATGACACCCCGCTGAAGGATCAGGTCATCGATGGCCTGCTGGATTCCGCCAAGTGCTCTCCTTACGGCGATGGCAAAATCTACATTGCCCCGTTTGATGCCAGCCCGATGGGTCTGGTTTACAACAAGACCCTGTTCGAAGAGAACGGCTGGGAAACGCCTGTGACCTGGGATGACTTCTTTGAACTGGGCGACAAGGCCAAGGAAAAGGGTATCGCACTGTTTACCTATCAGGGTATCTACCCCGGCTACCTTGAGAGCATGCTGTGGCCCGCACTGGCTTCTGCCACCGGCATCGACAACATGAAGGCAATCGCCTCCTACACGCCCGGCTCCCTCAGCTCTGATGAGGCCCTCAAGGTCTTCCAGAACATGGCCAAGATCGGCACCGATGGCTACCTGATGGATGGCACCGTTGCTCTGAACCATACCCAGAGCCAGACTGATATGATGATGAACAAGGCTCTGTTCATCCCCAACGGCAACTGGATGGAAGGCGAAATGGCCGATGCTCCCCGTGCTGACGGCTTTGAGTTTGGTCTGACCTGCGCACCCGTTCTGGATGACGGCGAGGCCCGCTATGTTATGAGCTCCGTTGAGCAGTTTGAGATTCCTGCCAACGCCAAGAACCCCGAACTGGCAAAAGAGTTCCTGCGCTTCCTGTACACTGAGGATTCCGTTAAGCTGTTCGCAGAAAAAGCCAACGGCATCTACGCTCTGAAGAAGGCCAACGAGATGGTCAAGGGCATCGTTACCGATGGTGTCTACAACATGAACGACATCTATCAGGAAGGCACGTTCATGGTCTTCGGTTGGGATGCAATGCCCGACACCAGCAAGGTCGTTATCGCTGATTCCGTCTTCAATGTTGCCAGTGACGTTATGAATGGTGACATGACTGCCGAGCAGTGGCGTGACGGCATCGAGGCTGCTTTCGAGGAGATTGCTGCTTCCAAGTAAGCTGAATTGCTGAATTTCCACTGACCAAAGTAAGATTGACCCTGCCGAGTAAACGCCATGCGAACTTGGCAGGGTTCTTTTTAAGGGGGAAACTTGTTTGAAAAACCGCCAAAATCGCCAAAAAAAGGCGCAGCCACTTCCCGTACTGTTTATCTGCATCAGCGTTCTGCCTGCCGTGATCCTAACTCTTATGTTCACGATCTGGCCTACGGTGCAGGCATTATATCTTTCTTTTACCAATGCGACCTCTCTGGGGCTTAACAACAAATTTGTGTGGCTGGATAACTATATCTATATGTTCCACGACAAATCTTTCATTCAAGCGCTTAAAAACACAGCAAAGCTGATGGCGGTTGTTCCCGTTATCACAATTTTCTGTAGTCTGGTGCTGGCATTCGTTTTGAACCAGTGCAAGCTGAAAGAAATGGTCTTGTACCGCACGATTTTCTATTTCCCGAACATCGTTTCTCTGACCGTTGTAGGTATTATATGGAGTTTTGTGTTCCACCCGAATGTGGGCATCATCAATAAGATTCTCGGTGCTGTCGGGCTGGAGAGCTTGCAGCGTTCCTGGCTGGGCGACAGCAAGACTGCGCTTTGGTGCATCGCGTTCACGCTGCTGTGGCAGGCTGCCGGTTACTACATGGTCATGCACATCGCGGCTATGGACGGCATTTCGCCGGAAATCTACGAGTCCGCAACGCTGGACGGTGCCAGCGCATGGCGCAAGCTCATCAGTATTACGATGCCTCTGATGAAAGATATTATCGGCATCACCTTTGTTCTGGCACTTTCCGGCACCATCAACCTGAGTTTTGTGCTTTCGCAGGTCATGACTGGCGGCGGTCCTAACGGTGCATCCAGCGTTCTGCTGCAATATATGTACACGCAGGGCTTTGTCAACGGCAACTTTGGCTATGCCATGGCTATCACGGTCTTTACGCTCGCCATCTCCGTGGCGCTGTCCATGCTGTCCCGCAAATTGACCGATGCTTCCGAAGGAGGTCAGTAATATGACACAAAATGAAAAAAGCAAAATCAGAGCAAAGGTCATCAAGTGGGTGACGCGCCTGTTCCTGATTTTGGTTGCCATTATCATGCTGTATCCTCTGGCGTGGAACGTCGTTTCTTCGTTCAAAACCAGTACAGAGTTTCTGACGGATCCCTTTGCATGGCCGCAGGGACTTGCATGGGATAACTACGTCCGCGCTTATGAAAAATCTAACCTTGCTGCCAACATCGGCAACTCGATTTATGTCGTGCTGGAAACACTGGTCATTATTGTGGTCTGCGTTGTGCCGTGCTCCTACTGCCTTGTGCGGTATAAGTTCCCTGGCGCGAAGTTGATTTTGAACATCTACATGGCGGCCATCTTCATTCAGGCCACTTATATTATGATTCCGCTGTTCTTGCAGATGAACAAGCTGAACCTGCTCAACAGCCTGACGGCGCTGGGCGTGCTGTATGCAACGATGCAGTTCCCGTTTGCTATCTTCCTGCTGACCGGCTTCCTTCGCAGCATCCCGCGTGATTACGAGGAAGCTGCTATGATTGATGGCTGCGGTCCGTTCCGCATTCTGACGAGCATTATCATTCCCATGTGCAAGCCCGGTATCGTGACGGTCTGCATGATCTCCGCTATGGCAGCATGGAACGAGTACCCGGTGGCTCTCGTTATGGTTACCGATCCGACCAAGGCTACGCTGCCTGTCGGCCTTGCCAACCTGTATGAGATCCAGCGCTACGCTACCGACTGGGGCGCGCTGTTCGCAGCCCTCGTGCTGGCACTGATTCCCACTGTCATCCTCTTCATCGTCGGCCAGAAGCAGCTCGTGCAGGGCTTGAGCGTCGGCGGCGTTAAGGGCTAAACAAAATCGAATAGGTTAGGAGAACCGATATGCTGCCCCCGAAACATTGCAACATCAATTTGACCGGCCCAATACCCCGCTGGGATGAAGCAATTCCACTGGGGAACGGCATACTCGGTTCTCTTTTTTGGGGGCCGATGGAGCACCTGCGCATTTCCGTGGACATTGCCGGACTGTGGCTGCGTCGCCGCCCGGAGGAAAAACTCGATAAAGAATTTACTTATGCAAAACTGGTAGAGCTTGCACGGAAAGGCGATGTGGCAGAAACACGCCGTATCTTTGATACGCCCTATGCCCACCCGACACCTACAAAAATCCCCGCAGGACACTTGTTCCTGGATGGACTGCCGCGGGGCAGCTATCAGGCAAGTCTTGATTTGGGCACGGCGGTGGCATTCTTTTCGCAAAAGGGTACAACCATTCTGCGCGCCTTCCTCTGTATGGGGCGGCCTGTTGGGGTACTGATGCTGCCGGAGGCGTACCGGGATGCAGAGCTCACGGTGGAGCGCCCCTCTTTCGGGAATGGCACGCAGGCAGCCGAAGCGGGCAACAGCGTGTCCCCCGGCAGCTTGCAGCAGCTCGCCCTGCCGGATGCCAACCTCGAAACGGAGGACGGCATGATTGGCTTTTCCCAAAAGGTCGATGATCGGACTGCCTATTCGCTGCTCTGTAAAAAATGTGGTGCAACGCTGTATTATACCGCTGTGCAGGCAGAGAGCGTAGAAAAGGCAAGCCGACTGGCGAAGCTGGAACTATGTGCAGCGGAAGATATGGGTGCAGAGAAGCTGCTGCAACAGCATAAACGCTGGTGGCAGCAATACTGGGGCAAAAGCAGTTTGCAGCTGCCGGATGAAACACTCGAACAGCTTTGGTACCGCGCCAATTACTTTTTGGCAGCGGGTTCCGAGCCGGGCAATGCCCCGATGCCGCTGCAAGGGGTATGGTGCGCGGATGACGATCAGCTCCCACCGTGGAAAGGTGATTACCACAACGACCTCAACACCCAATTCACCTACTGTCACTATCTGACTGCCAACCACCCGGAGCAGGGAAAGGTTTTTCTCGACTATCTCTGGTCACTGCGTCCGCAGGCAGCAAAATTTGCCCGTGCATTTTACGGCACAGCAGGGGAGTGTCTGCCCAGTGTTATGGACATTGACGGCGGAGCGCTCGGCGGCTGGCCAATGTATTCTCTGTCGCCGACCAATCAAATCTGGCTCTGCCAGATGTTTTATGAATACTACCGCCTGACGGGGGATAAAGAGTTTCTGCGTACCCGCGTGGAGCCTTACTTTACCGCCACGGCAGCCTGCCTGGAAGAACTCCTGCAAGAGGGCCCGGACGGAAAGCTGGTTTTACCGGTCTCGTCCTCACCGGAAATTCACGATGATGAGGCAGTCTCATGGCTGACTCCCAACAGCAACTACGATCTGGCGCTGCTGCACTATCTGTTCCACACTCTGGTACAGATCGAGTACCAGCTTGGCAACCCCCGCGGCTATTGGCATGCAATGGAGGCCAAACTTGCTCCGTTGAGCGTAGATACAGAAACCGGGCTGATGCTTTCGCCCAATGAAACCTTGCAGGAAACGCACCGCCATTTTTCCCACGCTATGGCAATCGAGCCGCTGTGTATGCTGCGCTATGAAAATCCGCAGGACCGCAGCGTAATAGATGCAACAGTAGATCACCTTGTACACCTCGGTAGTGGGCAGTGGGTAGGGTTTTCCTTCGGTTGGATGGCACTTTTGCAGATTGCCCGCAGCAATGGAAATGGTGCTTTGTATGAGCTGCACCGCTTCGCAGAGCATTTCCTGAGCCGGAACGGATTTCATTTGAACGGCGACTACAAAAACAGCGGCGTTTGTGATTTCCACTATCGCCCCTTTACGCTGGAAGCGGATTTTCTGGCGGCACACGCCGTACAAAAAATGCTGTTGCGTTCCGAAAAGAATCATATCGAGGTTTTACCGGCCTGCCCGCAGGGCTGGAAAAATGAACCTGTTGCATTTCAGAATTTGCGGGCAGAAAATGGTCTGCTGATTTCTTATCAGCGGACAGCAGACGGCAAGCACAGCCTTACCGTAAAAGCAACACAGGACGGAAGCTGGTATCTTTGCAACACGCATTGCTGGGTCACCTTGCAGGCCGGACAAACTCAATCTTACCAATGGACGGAGGAAAACAAGAAATGAATACCAAAGGTCGTGTAACGATTCCCACCGATATGGACGCAGTACCCGAAACCCTTGACCTGCTCAAGCGCTGGGGCGCGGATGCCATCCGCGACTGCGACGGCACCGAATTCCCGCAGGAGCTGAAGGACACCGGAGCCAAGATCTACGCCACCTACTACACCACCCGCAAGGACAACGCTTGGGCTAAGGCAAACCCCGATGAAACGCAGCAGTGCTACATTATGACCCCGTTCTATACCGCTGCGGACGGTGCGCTGACCATCCCCCTGATGACGGGCATCAGCCGCGAGCTGATGAAGGTC
>OGRA01002287.1_pt1 | contig 16436 bp, 12 predicted proteins | sample 1553351 | NCBI WGS metagenome assembly OGRA01 (sample SAMEA2580056, study PRJEB22360) | human gut metagenome | biome: human gut; feature: human-associated habitat; material: faeces | place: Denmark | collected 2008/2010
CTATCCCCCTGATCGCCCCAGATGGTCGAGAGGAGCTTATTGCCAGTGCTACTCTTGAGGCGCATAGCCTCGGTGCAGGTACGCTGATGCACCACTACTTGGTCGTCTATGACGAAGGCAACAACCTCGTCTCCTGGTAACGGACTACAGTCGTCAGCCATGACGTAGTTGCTCTTGATCGCATCGCTCTGGAGGAGGTAAGGCTTCTTGTAGTCTATCTCGCTGATCTGAGATATGGTCTCTGTGGGCTTGGGCATGGATTCTTGCTTGCCTATGAGTGCCTCCTTGACCGACTTGAAGAAGCGATTGCTCTTGCTCGACTTGATACGCTTGTAGAGAGACTCCACTAGATTGACCGTGCCAGATCCGACAGCGTAGAAGAGGTCTTCGCGCTTATGAAAGCCAAAGAGAGATGCCACGAGATCCATGTGTCCCGCATCGACAGAGAGATCGTGCTGCTCGAAGTATTTGATCACACTCTCCTCACCTTGGCTGATGAGCTTGCGACGCTCTATACGGAGGAACTCATTGATCTTGCTCTTGGCCTTGGCCGTCTTGACATACTTGAGCCATAGAGCTGAGGGCTTTTGGTTGTTACTAGAGATGATCTCCACCTGATCTCCACTCTGTAGCGTGTGGCTGAGAGGCACTAGTTTATGATTGACCTTGGCACCGATACAAGTCTGTCCGAGTGTCGAGTGAAGTGCATAGGCAAAGTCCAGCGGCGTACTCTCGTGAGGGAGCGTGATCGGGTCTCCCTTGGGTGTAAAGACCATGATATCATCTCCGTAGAGGTTGAGCTTGATCGTATCGAGAAAGTCCATGGCGCTCGAGTCGGGGTTCTCCAGTAGCTCGCTGATTTGGTCCAGGAACTTGGTAATTTCCTGATCCTCCTCCACACCGTCCGACTTGTACTTCCAGTGAGCAGCTAGTCCACGCTCGTCTATCTCGTCCATCTTGCGGCTACGCACCTGCACCTCGATCCACTTACCCGTGGGGCCCATAACTGTAAAGTGTAGTGCTCGGTAGCCATTGCTCTTAGGCTGTGCAACCCAGTCACGAGTCCGCTCATTGTTGACACGATAGAGACTCGTGATGTCGGTGTAAATGCCCCAGCAAGTCTCCTTGACATTGAGTCCTGGCGTCTCTTCAAAGATGATGCGCACCGCATAGAGGTCGTATATCTCCTGAAAGGGGATCTGCTTCTTCTGCATCTTCTTCCAGATCGAGTAGCAAGACTTGACACGCGTCTTCATCTCATAATCCAGGCCACGAGCTTTGAGAAGAGGATGAATAGGTGTGCTAAACTGCTTGAAGAGCTCCGCACGAGACTGCTCCGTGTCGATAATCTGGTTGCAGATATCCTCGTAAGCTTTCGGGTGCTCATGCTTGAAGACTAACTCTTCGAGCTCCGTTTTAATAGCGAAAAGGCCTAGACGGTGAGCTAGCGGAGCATAGATGTAGAGAGTTTCGCCCGTTATCTTGAGCTTCTTATGCTCAGGCATCGAGCTCAGCGTACGCATATTGTGCAGACGGTCGGCAATCTTAATAAGGATCACACGAATGTCTGCATTCATCGTTAGGATCAGCTTGCGAAAGTTCTCCGCTTGGAGGCTCTCTATGTTTCGCTCGGCTAGTATCTCGCTACTTATTTTGGTCAGTCCCACCACAATCTGAGCCACCTTGGGCCCGAAGAGTTGCTCTATATCCTCCTCTGTGTACTCTGTATCCTCGATCACATCGTGGAGTAGGGTAGAGACGATGGATGTAGAGCCCAGACCTATCTCACGGCACACGATACGAGCTACTGCGAGCGGGTGCATGATGTAAGGCTCTCCGCTCTTGCGCCTGACCCCCTCGTGAGCCATCCGTGCGAAGGTAAAGGCACGCTGTATCACCTCCACCTTCTTGCGGTGATTTGAGTGCTCATAGTCATAGATCAGCGCATCGTACTCACGCTGTATCATCTCCTCGTCGGAAAGTGTCGAGTTACTATAATCTACGGGGTAAATGTCTTCCATAGTAAGGGGAACAAAAAGGGTTAGACAGTAGCTCTATACATTTAGCCAACTATAGGCATCTTCATAAAGAGACAAGAGGGTAAATGCTCCTCGAGCCAACCCTGGAGATAGGTGATGGTCTCACGCTCTATTGTGGCATCCTGCTCAGGGTACACATTATATATAAGGTAGCGCACCTCGATGCCTCGATGCATGCAGGCATCGATACTGAGTAGGGTGTGGTTGATACTACCCAGCTTGCCATTGGTGACCAGTGCTACCTGTGGATCCTCTTGCTGTGCTATGTAGTCTATCGTGAGGAGATGCTCAGTGAGTGGTACCATCAGGCCTCCGGCACACTCTACGAGTAGCGGCTTAGCACCCAGCTCTTGCAGATGACGGGTAGCTTCGTTGAGTCGCTTGGGGTCTATCTCACCACCATCCATACGTGCTGCAAGGTGTGGTGAGCAAGGGTAGCTGTAAAGGTAGGGACAAGTGAGCCCCTGGCGATCCCACTCTGAGAGAGGCTCTCCAAGTAGACGACGATGGGTCTCTATATCTTCACTGATCTCGTGACATCCAGTCTGGACCAACTTCATCGAGGTACAGGCTGTATGGCCAGCCTCTCTGAGCGTACGTATGAGGAAGGCCGTGCCATAGGTCTTGCCTATGTCGGTGTCGATGCCACATACGTAGAGCCGATCAGGTGGGGATAGTAATTGTCGAGTGTTACTCTTCATAGCATTATCTACTAAATGGAGGAGGATAATCCCCTCCATCTACAAAGGTACAGAATAGCTATCAATCGGCGAACGTAGTAATTTCCCAACCGCGCATCCCAGTGTCAAGTGCAACACGGCTACAAATGTAAGAAACAAACCCCGTAGTTCAAATCTTATAATCCTTTTCCAGCAACTACTACAGAATCCAACCCGTGCAATTGGGGTCCGATGCATTGCTCTACAGAGATGCTCTTACCAGTAGACTCAGGATAACTAGAGACTGTTGAAAAAACTCCTCGGACTAGATTTAGAGCGAGAGTTTTTTCAACAGTCTCGTAGATATTAGATTATATCATAGATGCCTTCAGATTAGACATCTACCTCTTTGATCACAGAACTATCATTGTCTTTTTATCTCCAACTCGAACTAGGTAGGTGCCATGTTCGGGCAATGATATCTTAGAGGCATAACTACTCAAGATTAGCTCTCCCAGTGGAGTATAGACTTCAACAAGATCTGATGTCGCCTTATTGATCGATAGTACCAACCCATCTACAGAGTATGTCAGCTTAGTTGAGCCTTCAAAAGGAATTAACGGCATCCCTGTGATTTTCTCTTGAGGGATAATTGGATAACCCCGATTGACCCACTGCTCATCTTGAGCAAAGCTACTACCAAGTTCTTCTAGTATCTTCGCTCCTCTTAGATCACTGTCAGATACGGGCGTTATACCTTTTATTTCGCCATCAGAGGAGGTCTTTTCGACCGTTAGTCGAGTCTTATCATAGTAGCAGTTGGAGACTTCTAGCTTATCTTTGTCTTCTGCGACCTTGCCGTCCAAGCCTCCTATGAATGCTCCTTTCATAAACTTGAGAGCATCACCTGTGATGGCTCCTGTGGCATATAGGTTTTTCAAAATAGGCTTGTCCGCAACAAGACCAATAGCAGCGCCGATGTAGCTTGATGAACTCTGAATGTTTGCATTGACATAGCTATCAGCGATTACGGGCTTTTTATCTTTATCTCCTCCTTCCTCTGGGACGCCTACATAACCTGCTAGTCCTCCTACATTCATAGTGCCAGAAGCTAGTCCAGCGAAGTAGGACTTAGTCAGCTCCCCACTTCGTAGCACCGCCACGAGTCCTCCGACTACACTTGTCCCTCTCACAGTAGCGAAGGATCCGCAGTGCGTCATACGCCCCTCTAGATAAGAGGCTATTGATCCACCCTCGAAGTCCCCCTCAAAGAGGCAGCTCCGCGTGAGGTATAGGTTACGGACCTCTCCCTTAGGACCAATACAGCCAAAGAGCCCATGCCCTCCTACAGTCAGAGACTCATTATTGTTGTAGTATTGGTACAGGTTCATGATGTAATGATTACGTCCATCGTATATACCACTAAAACGCTTTGAGTCGTCTTGATAAGTTTGCTCACCACCGTCGGGGCTTGTCACGTATCCAGCGTCAAAGATTCCGATGGGGCGGAAGTTTCCTTTCTCCTTCCCTAGTTCCCTAGCTCCCATATTAAGATCAGCCGTTTGGTAAAAGTAGATGCCAGCATAGTCATTACCCTCGTTCACCTTCTTAGCGAGATAAGCAAGATGCTGAGGAGACTCAATGAGATAAGGGTCTTCCGCAGTACCGCTACCCTTAACCCAAGTAGAGGCTGTACCATCCCATATCTCACCGGTGAACTGATCTTCAATGTCAGAGTAGCCATCATAGATGTTACGACCATTATTACGTCTACCTAGATTATCGTAGACAATCCAATTTTTAGTTTTAGCACTCTGTACGGCAGTAGGACGACACAAGTTTTCCTCACCGTAGTTCTCACTATCTATTACATAGAGTTCTCCTGGACGAGGAGCATTCGTAAGACTAGGCAACTGCTCTATGATCTTCTCTAGCTCGACGTCTGAGATGCGATTGCTGTATAGACTTACGTACTCTAGTACGCGATTGTTTGATAGGTCTATGGTGGTAAGCCTATTTTTGTCACATATCAGTGAGTCAAGGTGCGTGTTATGACTCACATCAATCTCCGTAAGCTTGTTGTCGTAGCAAGCTAGTATGGTGAGCTTGTTATTCGTTGGCAAGGTTAGCTTCGTGATGTTATTGCCATTGCACTTTAGCTTCTCAAGATCCTTAAAGCTAGACAGATCCCACACTGTCGAGAGGAATCCCGTACCACCAGCCAATGCCAAGTCGGATATATGATTCTCTTTAGGCCAAGTTATGCCGTTGATAGGATTGTATGAGAGAATGAGCTTCTGTAGTTTATTACAACTGGATAGATCAACCGCAGTAAGCTTGTTGGTGCGAAGGTCTAGGTTTTCTAGCTGAGGGGCTGTAACTATATCCACAGCTGTTAGGGACATGTCGGGGACTTTCAGCGAAGTAATATTTCCGTAGACTGTGACCGTCTGAGAGGTTATCTCTGCACTAGTACCATAGTGAAAGTCAATCTCAGACTCACCATCGTCTTTGGAGCCGTTATTATTCCAGTCAATCCAGACGGAGGCCCTGTCGGCTTCATTAGCTTTGAGCTCTATAGACCAATTGCCAGAGTTGAGCCCTTTTTGTGTGGTCAGCGTAATCTTACCCTGAGCGTGAGTGAGACATACCGAACAGCAGAGAGCTAAGAGTGTAATTATCTTTCTCATATTCATTTGTTTAGTTTAGTGATGCTCTGTGGATATTCAAAAGTGAACTAAATGCTTTAAGCGACTGCGCTAATGTACAAATAAAAAAACAAACAAAGGACTTTTGAGTGCACACATAAGGATTTCGAAATAGTTCGCTGAAAAAGGATGCCTTTCCCACGAAGGCAAGAAAAAATTCTTCGGAGGAATGAAATGAAACTTCGGAGGAATGAAATGATAAGTCCGAAGAATTTTTCCGTTCCTCGCTGGGGAATAAAAAATCTTCAGGGAGGAATTGGAGGATTTCCTCGCTGAAGAATTAGCCGATGGAATGTGCGACGCAAAATGTGCGCATGACAGAGTTGTATATGTCATGAGATTAGATTAACTTTGCCAATGCAGAGGATTCTTATAGATTACTAGAAGCATCTAATGCAACACTGTCATACAAATGCACACTAACAATTAAAACACAATATTATAGGATTACTTTGGAGTTTACTAATCGGTCTAGCTGCGGGAGCTATCGCAGGTTGGATCATGCGTGGACAGTCTCTCGGGTTCTTATGGAACATCATCATCGGTATGCTCGGTGGTGTTGTCGGAGGCTGGGTATACACGCTCTTTGGAGCAACTGAAGGGACCTCCTGGTGGGCACAACTCGTGTGTGCTGTCGTAGGAGCCTGTGTCATCCTATTTGTCGTAGGGCTATTCAATAAGAAGAAAAAGTAGTCCTTGCTCATACACACAATCAACTCAATAAAGAAGATATGAAGAAGTACGTTTGCGATGTATGTGGTCATGTATATGACCCTGCAGAGGGCGATCCCGATAGCGGTATAGCTCCAGGCACGCCTTTTGAGGCTCTGCCCGATGACTGGGAGTGCCCACTGTGTGGCGTATCAAAGGATCAGTTCTCTCCAATGGAAGATTAAGAGCCTTGTGCCACGTCATCACTAGATGACACAACTCAAAAAGGCGTGTCCTATGAACAAACTAGTTCGTAGGACACGCCTTTTTGTTGATTACTCATAGAACCGTGTTTTCGAAGTATAGCTTTTATGAGACAGGACCATTGCCATAAGGCAAACGAAAGTCGGAGCATGACTTGCTGCATAGGAGCGATAAATAGGACAAGTCCCCGACAGAGATAGCTCTGTCGGGGACTTGTCTTGTGATGAGCGGGGCTATTAGTAGCCCCTATGTGTAGAGTATGTCGCTAAAGCAACGGGGACTCTGGCGGGGTGTCTCTATGCGGCGAGGAATAGACCTCTGACGACACCGAAGGTTAGGATCGATACGAGTAGCGCTAGGATGGCGTACAGCTCAGGGAAGACGGCCATGACCATCGTTGCTCCGAAGAGGTTGTTGCCAGCACCGATACCCTTGATACCATTGGCGCAGACCTGCGACTGGCGAATAGCTGAGTAGAGACCTACTACACCAAGGCTGAGACCAGCGGCGAAGATAGCCCACGCAGCACCAGCACCGAGTGCGCCAGCGGTGAGAAGATCCTTGATGAGGGTGTTGGCCATAAAGAAGCCGACGAAGCCGTACAGACCCTGCGAAGAGGGTAGAGCGGAGAGTCCGATGTACTGACCGAGGGCATCGGGGTTCTTTTTCATAGATCCGATGGTCGCATTACCTGCGATGGTAACTCCGATAGAGGAGCCGATACCCGTTAGGATGACCATGAGGGCTACGCCTCCGTATGCAATTAGTTCGTTCATGTTATGTATATCTGTTATTGATTTGATTATTGCTTGTTTAGTTGACCTTAAAGGGGGTGTAAGGCTTACCGCCACCCTCGAATTCGCTGTTCTTGTAGTACTCCACAAAGGTGAGACGCAGCGGGTGTACGAGCGAGCTGATGATAGCTAGTCCGAAGTTGAGTCCGTGTCCGAAGAGTAGGATGAAGACCATCACGAGCCAGTTGAGTCCGATGGGCAGCCCCTCAGACATAGAGACCGCTAGGTTGTTGAAGACACCTCCCAGCACGCCACTCGTCAGTCCGATCGCAAAGAGACGGATGTAGGAGAGCGTGTCTCCGAGTAGTCCCGAGGCGGTGTTGTAGGTTGCCCAGAGTGAGGAGCCAATGTTGAGGAATATGTTTTTGCCAGGGCTGTTGTAGAAGACCACAACGAGTCCAGCAGCTATCGCCAGTCCGTAGAATATGTTGGTGACGTAGCTCGGTATCCCTGTCGCAGCCATCGGCAGTGCCACGGCCATGATGAGGGCAAAGATGACGATGACCCAGGCGTACGAAGAGAGTGCATACTTGAGTCCTCGCTGCTTCTGTATCTTGACGGCTGCCACGGTCTTGGCAAAGAGGATCTGAATGATACCCAGCACGACCGAGAGGAGCATGAGGTTGTCCTGATTGAGGAAGTAGTCGTTGCGGACGCTGCCTAGTACGGAGCCATCGTTGGCCCACGGCATGACCATACCGAAGACGGTGCCGAGTAGCGAACCGACCACGACGGTGGTGCCTCCGAGCCACTGCGCTAGAGAGCAAATGTCTTTCGTCGATTGCCCCTTGACCTTGCGCTTGAAGATGGTTGCGAGGATCAAGATGACGAGTCCATAGCCTGCATCTCCAAAGCATAAGCTGAAGAAGAGCATGAAGAAGGGTGCGAAGAGTGGCGTCGAGTCGAGCTCCGAGTAGTTCGGCAGAGAGTACATCCGCGTGATCGGCTCGAAGAGTCGGCTGAAGCGGTTGTTCTGGAGCTTGATGGGGATCTTGTCCTCATCGAGTATCTCCTGCTCAGCATAGTAGCAGGGGAGCTGATCTAGCTCTTGTCGCACCTCGGGAACGATCTTGCTCGGTATCCACCCCTCGAGGAGTATCACTTTGTCATCCGCCTCGCCAGTAGCCTGTAGGAAGGCGTTGCTCATCTGATACTTGTCCTGGAGGAGGAGGTCGTAGCCCTGCAAGTCCTCTAGGTGCTGATCGATAAACTCCTGTATCTCCGTCTCAATCTGCTCGGCACGCTGCTCGAAAGAGGCTAGTCGCTCTGCCAGTTCGCTGGCAGTGTGGGTCGGAGCTTTGATCTGCTCCGCCTCGATGCGCTCTGTACTCTTGTCGCCCACGGTGATGAAGTAGTGATGCGAGCGTCGGGTGTCGATGATGATGGCGTTGTGCTCCTCCTCCCAGTGTTCTTGATACTGAGCTGTGGGGATGATGTAAAAGCGTATCGGGTAACCCTCTTGCTGGAGCCGCTCTAGCTGCTGGACGTCATATTCGCCCCACGGCTCCCAGTAGTCATTCTCCCGCTGCTGGCTCTCGATCTGAGAGGCTATCTGGCGGCGATCCTCTAGGAGGGTCTCGATCTGCTGTAGCAGTGCCTCGCCCTCCTCTGCGCTAGCGGACTTGCGGGGAGCGCCAATGGGCTGCTCCTCAGAGCGCTTGCGAGAGAGTGTGCGGATGAGGTCTGACAGATGACGACGCGCCACAACGATCTCTTTGATCTGTTCGCTCTCACTGGTCGGCTTGTTCTCCTTAATATGCACGACCCCTAGGTCGCGTAGCTTGAGGAGGAAGCTGTCGTAGTCTTGGTGATAGACTAGGAAGAGGTACTTATCTATTTTCTCTATCATTGTGCTAGTCGCTCTTTTTGTTTGGCAGCACGAATCTCTAGATTGGTGCGCATGATCTTTTGCGAAGCCTTGGAGAGGCTCTCCTCATCTTCTAGATAACGCTTGATCTTGAGGATAGCGTCTTTGTATCCAGGGATCTGAACCTTCTCAAAGAGGTTGACCTTTTGCGTAGTCTTACGACGAGTATACTCGAGATACTCTAGCTTAAGGTTGAGAAACTCTGCTTCGATGCCCAATGTGGCTAGCGCCTTGAGTAGCTCGACACCCTGAGCAAACCACGAGGGATGGCTAAAGAGGCTAAAAGGCTTCACCTCGTAGTCTATATTGTCTAGCACAGGGACGACCACACCGGCTATCTTCTTTGTCGATAGCTTCACGTCGGTGACGCTGACCAGCGTAGGGTCAAACTCGTCCCACAGAGCCACCATATCCTGGTAGCCCTGTATGCCCTGCTCTAGCTGCTCATTGAGAGCATCTATCTCACGGCGAGCTTTCTTGACCTCTAGACGCAGGGCGCTCTCCTTGCTCTTGATCGTGGGCAGGGTGCGCTCTCGCATCTTAAGCTGTTTCTGCTGCTGCTGTAGCGAGGTCTTGTTGTACTGAAACTTGATCGCCATCTCTCTCCCTAAGCTTTGTCGACCTTACTATCTGTAGGCCAATACTTATCCACAAGACTCTGACGTATGCTCACCTCAGCGGGTGTGAAGTACTTGGCAAAGAGACTCCACGCATGGTCGAGCATCTCGGTCGTGTTGAGGTTGACGTCGATAGCTAGGAGGTCGTTGGCATAGTCCTTAGCGAAGTCTAGCGTACGCTGGTCGTAGTCTGTCAGGTCAAAGCCGTTCTCCAGCTTGGTCTGAGCATTGGCCGCATCGGCATAGAGACGTACGCCTGCATTCATCACCTGCGGGTGGTCTTCGCGTGTCTTCTTGCCAATAACTAGCTGCTTCAGACGAGAGAGCGAGCGGAAGGGGTCTACGATCACCTTACCGATGGAGGAGTCACGACGCAGATAGAGCTGACCCTCGGTGATGTAACCCGTATTATCTGGCACAGCGTGCGTGATGTCGCCTCCCGAGAGGGTTGTCACAGCAATGATCGTGATGGAGCCACCGTCGGGGAACTGCACCGCCTTCTCATAGATCTTAGCCAAGTCGGAGTAGAGGGAGCCTGGCATGGAGTCCTTAGAGGGGATCTGGTCCATACGGTTCGAGACGATGGAGAGCGCATCAGCGTAGTTGGTCATGTCGGTCAAGAGGACCAGTACCTTCTCATGCTTCTGCACGGCAAAGTACTCAGCAGCTGACAGAGCCATATCGGGGATCAGTAGACGCTCCACAGAGGGGTCTTCGGTCGTATTGATAAAGCTCACGATACGATCCAAAGCGCCTGCATTGCTAAAGGTCTTCTTGTAGTAAAGGTAGTCATCGTTCGTCAGACCCATACCACCGAGGATGATCTTGTCGCTCTCGGCACGGAGTGCTACGAGTGCCATCACCTCATTAAAGGGTTGGTCAGGGTCCGCAAAGAATGGGATCTTCTGTCCCGTCACGAGCGTGTTGTTGAGGTCGATACCGGCGATACCAGTAGCGATCAGCTCGGAGGGCTGGTCACGACGTACTGGGTTAACCGAAGGACCACCGATCTCTACATCCTCGCCCTCTAGCTGTGGACCGCCATCGATGGGCTCACCGTAAGCGTTGAAAAAGCGCCCAGCCAATTGGTCGCTCACTTTGAGTGCCGGAGCTTCACCGAGGAAGATAACCTCAGCATTGGTTGGGATGCCCTCAGTACCTGCGAAGACCTGTAGAGTCACCTCGTCATGATTGATTCTAACCACCTGAGCGAGCTTGCCATCGATTGTTGCTAGCTCGTCATTACCCACCCCCGTAGCGTGAAGCATACAGGTAGCCTTGGTAATGTTGGTGATGCGTGTATATATCTTTTGAAAAGCTTGTGTAGCCATTGTGAGACGTTAGATACTAGAGGTTAGATATTAGAGGTGGTGGCGTGCGTAGACTGCTGCTCGATCAGCTGCTCGTACTGCTGCTGGTACTTCTTGAAGTCATCACTCTGAAACTCCGAGTAGTTCATCTGCTTAAGATAGTTGATGAGCGTCTTGAAGAAAGTGCTCACCTCGTTGAAGTCCTCAAAGTTCAAGTCCGTGTGACAGATCTTGATCACTCTGTCGAGCATATACTTCTGGCGCTCTAGAGGCGTGTTGCAGTCGATATCGTCAAAGGCATCCTGTTGTAGGATCACAAAGTCTATCAGCTCAGACTTCCAGAAGGTCACGTGGTACTCTACGGGGACGCCATCATCACCGAGAATGTTGATCTGCTCTGCGATCTCCTTGCCACGCTGCATGCGTGTCTTGATCTCGTTTACCTTGTCTAGCCAATCAGAGCCTAGGTCTGCTGTGATGTACTCCTTAAGCTCCGGGTACTCGATATACTTAGAGTAACTGTCGATTGGGTTGACAGCTGGGTAACGCTTACTATCAGCACGCTCCTGCTCTAGAGCGTAGAAGCATCGAGCCACCTTCTTCGTATTCTCCGTGACAGGCTCCTTAAGGTTACCACCTGCTGGAGAGACCGTACCGATGAAGGTCACAGAACCTGTCTCGCCGTTGTTGAGATAGACGAAGCCCGCACGAGCGTAGAAGTTTGCCACGATAGCCGACAAGTCCATCGGGAATGCGTCTGGTCCAGGCAGCTCCTCTAGACGGTTAGACATCTCACGCAGTGCCTGTGCCCAGCGAGAGGTCGAGTCAGCCATGAGGAGCACTTTGAGCCCCATCGAGCGGTAGTACTCAGCGATGGTCATAGCGGTGTAGACCGAAGCCTCACGAGCAGCCACTGGCATGTTACTCGTGTTAGCGATGATGATCGTACGCTCCATCAGCTTGCGGCCCGTGTGTGGGTCTTCGAGCTCAGGGAACTCGGCAAAGATCTCCACCACCTCATTAGCACGCTCACCACAGGCTGCCATAATGACAATGTCCGCCTCCGCCTGCTTAGAGATAGCGTGCTGGAGGACCGTCTTGCCCGTACCGAAAGGACCAGGGATAAAGCCCGTACCGCCCTCTACGATTGGGTTCAGCGTGTCAATGGTTCGCACGCCCGTCTCTAGGAGCTTGAAGGGACGAGGCTTCTCGCTGTAGACCTGAATAGGCACCTTGACCGGCCAACGCTGGATCATCGTGATATCATGCTTCTTGCCCTCAGCATCCACGATCACAGCGATCGTCTCTTCGATAGTATATTGACCCGCTGGCTTGACACTCTCGACCGTGTAGCTTCCCTCCATGACGAAGGGAACCATGATGCGGTGCGGCTGATGATTCTCGTCTACCTGCCCCAGCCACGAGCCAGCCTGTACCGTGTCGCCAGCCTTAGCAATAGGCGTAAAGTCCCACTTTCTAGTCGTGTCTAGTGGGTGGGTGTAGTCTCCTCGCTTGAGGAAGACACCATCCATCTTGTCTAGGTCGTGCTGCAGACCATCATAGTTCTTGGAGAGCATACCCGGTCCTAGAGTCACCTCGAGCATGTGCCCAGTGAAAGAGACCTTGTCGCCCACCTTCATACCACGAGTACTCTCGAAGACCTGTACATATACGCTTGCACCGATCACCTTGATCACCTCGCTCATCAGCTCCACCCCGCGTACGGTGATGTAGCATATTTCATTTTGCGATACGGGACCATCGACCTCTACCGTGACGAGGTTAGAGACGATTCCTTTTACCACACCGTTTGTCATTGTATCTATTATTTCTTTTGTTTGCGTTTGAACTCCTCTAGCGAGGTGGTGCTCTCATGCTTGAGCTGAGAGACTATCTGACGGAAGACTTGCTCGCCCGTCTCTTCGTTGAGTGATACCCAGCGCTCTAGGATCTCTAGCTCTAGGTAGTAGGCTAGGAGATACTCTATGTCAAAGGGCTTGAAGAAGGTCTGCTCCTCGAGCCAATCCCAGCGAAGCCGGTCTATCAGCTGCTCGCGACGAGCGATGTCCTCCTCGCGACTGATATTGACCAACTGCTGTATCTGAGGAAATAGCTCCTCCGTGATGCTAAAGTCCGCAGCCTGCGAAGTGCGCAGATGATGCTGCAGCGTGCCTCCTCCGATGATATACTCCTTAGGGTCAAAGCCTAGCTGCCGACTGGTGTAGGCGGCTAAGATATTCTTGATGTTAAGGTTGAACTCCGCCCACTCGGCTACGAATCTATTCTTCTGATGTATCAGATAGTCGTAGTACATCGCCATGAGCTTATCCTGCTCTAGGCGTAGCTGCCAGATCGTGTAGGGCTCCTCCGCTTGCTGTAGCTCTTCACGCATCTCAGCTCGCTCCTCCTCCAGCTCCTCCTCCAGCTCGGGGTCGGGGAGGCGCATCTCGATGTACTCCTTGATGAAGTCGGGGAGGTGCTTCGTGCGGGGACGCTTCGTGCGCTGCTGTACAGCTATGATATAGTCAGCCAGCTCCTTGGCGTCGATTGTCTCTAGGGGCTCCTTAGGCTCCAGCTCAATCTCTGAGGGGTCATCCTCCCAGTGGATAGAGTCGTCCGAGAGCCACGCATTGATCGTCGCCAAGATCTGCGGTATCTCCTGCTCCATGAGGAGTAGGTCTAGGAGACGTCTGTCACGCTTGGTGAGCTCCTGTCGTAGCTCCGCCTGTAGCGCATCCGTCTGTATCGGTAGCTTGCGGTCGTCTACACCAATGTTTGGCAGACCTGCGATGGTAGCGTAGTACTTTGCCATAATGTTGTCGTTATAGCACAGTAAGTGGTGTGCAGAGAGGCTCTGTAGGCACCCTTAACTATACTTTATATATAGCTTGCTTAGAAAAGCTCCTCCACAAGACGAGGACGTAGGAAGCTCTTGAAGAAGTTGACAAACTCCTCCTCACCGAAGTTGACCTTGTACGAGCCATCAGCAGGTGCTACGGAAAAACCAGCTCCCTGAGCCGCACCCGTACGGATTGTCACCTGACCGCTATCGAGTAGCGCCTTAGCGTTGCCGAGCATATACTTCTCCAGTGCCTCAGCGTTGGCTGTCTCGATGACCATCGGCTCACCGACGGTCCACTGCTGTACGATAGCGAGCATCAACTTCTGCATAAAGTCTGCATCAGTCGTCATTGCCTTGACATTGTCGCGTACGATGCGATCCGTCAGACTGTCTGCGATGGTACTCTGCGTAGAGCTAACCACCTGCTCAGCGTATAGCTTGAGCTCTGCTTGGGTGTTTTTAGTTAGATCTGCTGCCTGACGCTGGGCATCGTTCACGATGCGCTGTGCCTCGGCCTGTGCGGTAGCGAGCATCTCGTCGCTCTGCTGCTTAGCCTTGGCTAAGATCTGAGCAGCCTCTTGATTTCCCTTTTCTACCCCTTCGTGGTAGATCTTGTCGGTGAGTTCCTTAATCTTGGAGTCCATCTATCTTGTTTAGTAGTCTATGTATTAGCATGGCTTGTAGAGCGTACTAGTAGTGAGCATCTGCGTGGATGTACGCTCTTAACAGTGGCAAAGGTAATAATTTGCTCCAATAATTACAACGCTTCAAGCCCCAAAAGAGGAAAATAGTTGTAGAAGGAGGGAAGGAAAGCGACTAAAATTGTCACTTCGTGGTGGCGAATGATGATCCCCACGGAGGCGGGATATAAAAGTTCGGAAGAATGAAATGAAACTTCGGAAGAAAGATTTCGAAGTTCCGAAGAATTTGTCCATTCCTCGGTGGAGATTTCCGATTCCTTCCGACGAAAATGGATTTTCCTCCGTATGAAAATGGATTTTCCTCCGTATGAAAATAGATTTTCCTCCGTATGAAAATGGATTTTCATGGGTATGAAAATACTTGCTCATGAGGGGAGCCGAATCAACGATCTCGTAATTACCTTACAATTGGGAGTGAATTCACCATCGGCTGTACCCCCCTATACTGTGAGCAGCTTACTCCATCTATTTAGCTATCCTAGAGGCTGTAAAATACCTAAAGATAGGGTTGTAGAGCGCCTGTAGGCTCTCTAACTTTGCAAAGGATTTCGGAGGGGGAATGACTTAACTTGAGCACATGCTCGCTGAATCTATATAAAGCACCAAATAAATCAATCCTAAGACAATGAGAATACCTAAGTTTACATCAATCACACTAATGCTGATCGCACTATCCGCCCTCATACTGGGGGGCTGTAAGGAAGATCCGAATAACCCAGAGCCCAATAAAGGTACACAGTGCAAAGTGACTGTGCAGCTGGGGATAGACAAGGAGGTCGAGCTCGCCAAGCTCATGCTCACCGTCACCGACAGCCGCACGCTCAAGAAGAGCGAGACGGAGGTCGACAAGAAGAGCCGTACCGTAGAGCTTACTCTCGACAAGGGCACCTATAGCTTTGCCGTATCGGGTGAGACTACAGATCACCGCACGCTCGTGGGGGCTAAGGAAAACGTCGTCATCAGCGATGCGATGACTCTCTCCATACCAGTGCAGATAGGTGAGGCTCCTACGCCTGAAAAGCCTCAGCTCATCTTTGGTGACATCTTCTTCAATGGCGAGACCAATGCTCGTATGATGCACCCAGATCAGTACTTTATGATAGTCAACAATGGGGAGAAGACCGAGTACCTCGATGGCGTCTGCTACGCAGTGACAGCTCATGGTAACCCAATGCCAGAGACTCCCTGGACTAAGTATCTAGCAGACAAAGGGGAGCTACCCGTAGCTGGTATCTATCAGTTCCCTGGTAGTGGTAAGGAGTATCCGATCAAGCCCGGAGAGTTCAAGATTGTTGCTGCGACGGCTATCAATCATCATACCGAGGATAAGCCAAACTCTGTAGACCTCTCAGGAGCTGACTTTGAGTTCCTCTTCCCAGATGTAGAACTCCCTGGTAGAAATGGTAAAATAATCAAGATTACAGACACGGACAATCCCGATGTGCCTAATATGAATATCATCGTAGACTGCTTCTCTAGTACGGGTATCGCACATCCTAGAGGCTTTTGGCCACCACTCCTCTTTAAGGTGGAGGGCGATCTAAGTGCATTCCTTAAGGATCATGTCATGCAGGTGACTAATAAAAAGGGCGAAACTGAAAACTTCTACACCATCCCTGTAGACCTTATCCTAGATGGCGTGGAGACAGGTTGCGAAGGACAGTTCACGACACGTGCGCTACCGATTACAGTAGACAAGGGAAACTTCTACGTGACGGGTTGTCACCAACAGGAACTGGCACACCGCAAGACGGAGATGCGCAATGGTCGCACCTATTGGATCGACACTAACGACTCAACCAACGACTATGAGCGTGTGCAGGGGCAAAACGCTTATCCTAAGAAGTAGCGGACTCCTTAAGTCCACCATATCGTAATTATCTACCGTAGGGGGGCGTGCATAGATACGTCCCCCTACCTAACCTTACTGACCGTTCACACACTATGAGACTGTTGCATAAAGGCGCATCGCTGCGTTGCTTTC
>OGRA01002307.1_pt1 | contig 16305 bp, 7 predicted proteins | sample 1553351 | NCBI WGS metagenome assembly OGRA01 (sample SAMEA2580056, study PRJEB22360) | human gut metagenome | biome: human gut; feature: human-associated habitat; material: faeces | place: Denmark | collected 2008/2010
CATTTCAAGGGTCGGCGACTAACTTGGTAGCACTAATGTAAGTATATCAGGCGGTTTGCCCGCCATTGATCGGGCGTGCGCGTATACCCCTTGATTAACAGCCATTAAATCTATTCCTTAAGGAACGCGGCTTGCTGGTGTTGTCTGGGAATTGATGGCTGCGTGGTTCAAGAGACGGCGGCATTACCATCTGTTTTTCCATCTGTTTTTACAAGTAAAGAGGCTCGTTTCCCTGGGTTGGGGAAACGGGCCTCTTTTTGTCTCTGGGTTTGTGGATTGGCGAAGGTAGTATGCTCTGGCGGCTATTTTGAGTTCTTGATGCGGCGTGTGGCTGCGGTGGTTATTCCGAGTCCTGCGGCGGCGATTCCTGCGAGTGCGATTGCGCTCGGCGCTGTGTCGCCCGTGTTTGCGAGCTTGCCGGCGGTCGTATTTGCTTGCTTGCTGCTGCTCGAGTTCGCCTGCTTGGTGGAGCTCGATGGGGCGTCTTTGTCGGTCGCGGGCGAGCTGGCGGGCTGTGTCGCCTCGGCCGGTTGCGTTGAGCCGGAGGGAGGCACTGTCTCGGCGGGTTTCGTTATCTCGGGCGAGGTGGCCTTGTCTGCCGCGGCCTTTGCCTCTTCGTATGCCTTGCAGGCGTCGTCATAGGTCGCTTGCGCCTTTTCCAAATCGCCGAGGAGCGCATTTCGCTTGGCAATGTCCTCGTCGATGTGGGCTTTAGCTTCCTCTGCCTCACTTTCGAAATACTGAACCTGTTTTTCCTGGCTTTCGAGCCGGCGTTGGTAGCGGTGAAGATCATCTTCACAAGATTCTTCTCGCCTTTCTGCCGACATGATCTCACTGCGCAACTGCTTTATTTGCTCCTTAATAGCTGTGCTGGGCCCCTCGTCGCCGAGTGCTTCAAGTGCCTTATCTAATTCTGCCTGAAGGCCGCTTGTCCGGTTGTGGGCCTCATCGTATTTGGCTTGGGCTGCATCGACGTTCGCTTGCATGGCGGGAAGGGGTTCCCTCCGTTTGGCGGCTTCCGCCACCACCATGTCGTAGAGTTCTTGAAATGCGGCAATGTCATCATCGATTTCCGCAAGTTTCTCGGGACTTGCGGCGTCTTTTGCGGCTTCGAGGTTTTTGAGCGCTTCCTGCATGGCTGCATACGCTTTTTCTTTTGCGGCGGCCGCATCTTCCGTCTGCAAGGCAACTGCACCGGTGGGGGCGCTGGTTTCTGCCGCGATCGCCGTTACGGGGGCGATTCCCGCGACAAGTGCCGCGGAAAGGGCGATGCCCACGGTTGCTCGTCTTGCTCTTCTTGCGAGAATGTCGTTCATCTCGGCACCTCATTTCAAGGGTCGGCGACTAACTTGGTAGCACTAATGTAAGTATATCAGGCGGTCGACCCGACACTGGCTGGGTGTGCGCGTGCCTTTCCGCTTCTTTGGAAACCGAATCCCATTAGAAATGACGAGTTGTTTACGCTTCTTTTGGGCTCACCGTACTATCATGATTCGAATTGAATGTGGATGATGATAGGGAGCGCCTTTTTATGATTGAGCTGCTTAGGCGTTTTGGTGGTAAGTTTCGCCGGTATATGGTGATCGGCCCTGCGTGTAAGCTGATCGAAGTGATCTTTGACCTGCTGACGCCGCTGGTGATTGCCCAGATGATCGACAAAGGCATTGGCTCGCACGACGTGAGCGCCGTTATCCACTACGGCATGCTACTTGCCGCCATGGCCGTGATCGGCATCTCGTTTACGCTCGTCTGCCAAAAGATGGCGGCGCTCACCTCGCAGGGCATGGGCACCGACATTCGCGGCGCGCTCTACGAGCACATCAACAAGCTGAGCTATGCTGAGCTCGACCGCTTTGGCACGCCGTCGCTCATCACCCGCATCACCAACGACGTTAACCAGGTCCAGCTCGCTGTGGCGCTGGGCGTGCGCATGCTCATCCGCTGGCCCTTTCTAGCGGTGGGCTCCATGTGCGCGGCCCTTGCCATCGACCTTAAGCTCGGCATCATCTTTTTGATTTGCACGCCCGCCATCGGCCTGGTGTTTTGGTTTGTCATGGCGCGCTGCATTCCGTACTACAAGCAGCTGCAGGCAAAGCTCGACCGCATCGCGCTTATCTGCCGCGAGGGCCTTTCGGGCGCCCGCGTGGTTCGCGCCTTCGTGCGCGAAGATCACGAGCGCGAGCGCTTTGCGCAGGCCGCCGACGACCAGGCCAATACTGCCATCGCGGTGGGCAAGCTCTCGTCGATTCTCAACCCCGTCACGTTTTTGGTGATGAACCTGGGCGTGTGCGCCATCCTGTGGGTGGGCGGCATCCAGGTCAGCGTGGGCGAGCTTACGCAGGGCCAGGTCATGGCGTTTGTGAACTACATGACGCAGACCCTGACCTCCATCGTGTACGTCGCCAACCTGGTCGTGGTCTTTACCAAGGCGAGCGCCAGCGCGTCGCGTATCAACGAGGTGCTCAATTGCGTGCCGGGCATCACCGACGAGGGCAACCAGCCGGTCGCGCTGCCCAAGCCGGGCAATGTCGCTCCAGTTCCCGCGCTGAGCTTGAGCCATGCGAGCTTCTCGTTTGGCGCTGGCGCGGCCAATGCTGTCAACGATGTGACGCTGGAACTCCCGCTGGGCAAGACGCTCGGCATTATCGGCGGTACGGGTAGCGGCAAGTCCACGCTCGTCTCGCTCATCCCGCGCCTGTACGATGCGAGCACCGGCAGCGTGAGCGTGATGGGCGCCGACGTGCGCACCTGGCCGCTCGACCAGCTGCGCCGTGTGGTCGCGACCGTTCCGCAGCGCGCATCGCTGGTGAGCGGCTCCATCCGCAGCAACCTGCCCTGGCGCGATGACGCTGCGACCGACGAGGAGCTCTGGGCGGCACGCGACATGGCGCAGGCCAGCGAGTTCGTGCGCAACAAGCCGCAGGGCTTAGACGCCCCGGTCGAGGCGGGCGGCAAGAACTTTAGCGGTGGCCAGCGTCAGCGCCTGACTATCGCGCGTGCCTTGGTTGGTTCGCCTCAGATATTGATCATGGATGACTCCGCGTCGGCGCTCGACTTTAAGACCGACCGCGAGCTGAGGGATGCTCTGAAAGACCGCACCGCCGGACAGACAAAGCTCATCGTCGCCCAGCGCATCGGCACCATGATTGTGAGCCAGCGCGTCTCGACCGTGCGCGATGCCGACGTGATCTGCGTGCTCGACCACGGCTCGGTTGCCGGCCTGGGCACACATGACGAGCTGTACGCGACCTGCCAGCTCTATCGCGAGATTTGCCAGTCGCAGCTGCGCCGCGAGGAGCTTGAGGGCCAGCGGGGGAGCACAGCGCCCGCGCTCGCCCCAGGTGCCCCGACCGCCCCCGCATCCGTCTGCGCAAAGGAGGGCTGCTAAATGAATCCGTACACTTCCTCCGGTTCGGTCGCCACGATGACGGCCAACGTGTCCGGTAACGATAGCCTCAACGACCTGGGCGACGGCCCGCGCCAGCCTGGCGACCCCGAGCGCTATCCCGTGGGTGCGGTGACCCGCCGCCTGCTGGGCTATGTTCGCCCGCACCGCGTCTCGTTTACGGCATCGTTTGTGAGCGCCGCAATCTCGGTGATCTTGCAACTCTATACGCCCATCCTCATTGGCGAGGGCATCGACCTTATCGTCGCCGCCGGACAGGTGGACGTCGACGCGCTGCTGCCGCTCGTTACCAAACTCGCGCTCGTCGTGGTAGGTGCTGCGGCCTTCCAGTGGCTACAGGGCTACTGCGTCAACCGCCTGTCCTACGAGACGGTGCGCGACATGCGCGTGGAGGCGAGCGATAAGCTCAGCCGCATGCCGCTCAGCTTTATCGACAGTCATGCCCATGGCGACCTTATGAGTCGCGTGGTCAACGACGTCGACCAGGTGGGCGATGGTCTGCTGCAGGGCTTTACCCAGCTTTTCACCGGCGTTATCACCATCGTGGGCACGCTCGCGTTTATGCTTTCCATCAACCTGACCATGACGCTCGTGGTGGTGCTCGTCACGCCGCTTTCCATCTTTGCCGCCGGTGCTATTGCCAAGCTCTCCAACAAGAGCTTTACGGCTCAGCAGCGTATTCAAGGGCAGCTTGGCGGCCATATCGAGGAATACGTGGGCGAGCAAAAGCTTGTCGACGCCTTTGCCTATGGCCCCAACGCTCAGCAGCGCTTCGATGCCCTCAATGCCGAGCTCTACACCGCGGGCGAGCGCGCGCAGTTTATGGGTTCGCTCTCCAACCCCGGCACACGCTTTATCAATAACATCATCTATGCCGTGGTCGCTGTGATCGGCTGCGTGGGCGTGATCACGGGCGTGCCGGCGGCGCTTACGGTGGGCGGCGTGCAGATCTTCCTGTCCTATGCCAACCAGTACACCAAGCCGTTCAACGAGGTCACCAACGTCATTACGCAGATCCAGACGGCGTATGCCTCGGCGCGCCGTATGTTTGCGCTGATCGATGCGCGCGAGCAGGAGCCCGATGCGCCAGATGCCGTGGAACTTGCCGCACCGCAGGGCGAGGTCGCCCTTGAGCATGTGGACTTTAGCTACGTGCCCGACCGCAGGCTGCTGCAGGACATCTGCATCGAGGCTAAGCCCGGCATGCGCTTTGCCCTGGTCGGTCCTACGGGCTGTGGCAAGACGACGCTCATCAATTTGCTACTGCGTTTTTACGATATCGATGCCGGTCGCATTGCGGTCGATGGTCGTTCCTCGCGTGACTACACGCGCGCAAGCCTGCGCCGCGCCTTTGGCATGGTGCTGCAGGACACTTGGCTGTTCGAGGGCACGGTGGCGGACAACATCGCTTACGGTTGCCCAGGAGCTACGCGCGAGCAGGTTGTCGAAGCCGCCAAGCGCGCTCATGCGCATAAGTTTATCGTGCAGCTGCCAGGCGGCTACGATACGGTGATCGGCGAGGACGGTGGCACGTTTAGCCAGGGCCAAAAGCAGCTGCTGTGCATCGCACGCGTCATGCTCACCGACCCGGCGATTCTGCTGCTGGACGAGGCGACCTCGAGTATCGACACACGCACCGAGCTGCAGGTGCAGGCAGCATTCGACGAGCTCATGGCCGGCCGTACGAGCTTTGTCGTGGCGCATCGCCTGAGCACGATTCGCAACGCCGACTGCATTCTGGTCATGCGCGACGGCCAGATTATCGAGCGCGGCACGCACGACGAGCTGCTAGCGGCAGGCGGCTTCTACGCCGAACTCTACCGCAGCCAGTTTGCCCAGTAAGCAAGCCCGTGGGGCAAATTAATCAATCGACAGACGGTGGTTTACATCTGTCACGTTAGTACTAAGATAGTCATCTAATAAATTGCATTAGTGGCTTTAGTTTTGGGGGATACGAGGCAACGTGACTATGACGTGCTCTTTGGTGGTTAACAGCAAGAGCGGTAATACCAGGATGGTTTCGGGTGCGATCAAGCGCACTCTACGGGCTGCGGGTGTTGAGTTTGTCCATGCCGCGGCGTTGAGCGACGATGCGGATGCAGATCAGGTTGCGCTCGAGGCGCAGGGCGCCTGCGCGGCCGACACGGTGCTCGTCGGTTTTTGGTGCGACAAGGGCGCGTGCACGCCTTCGGTCGCGGCGTTGCTCTCCGCCTTGCACGGTAAGCGCGTGTTCCTGTTTGGCACCTGCGGCTTTGGGGCCGACCAGAGCTACTATCAGCAGATTATCGACCGCGTAACTTCCAATTTGGCTGGGGATGCCGAGCTAGTGGGCTGGGCAATGTGCCAGGGCAAGATGGGCCCCGCGGTCAAACAGCGCTACGAGGCCATGCTCGAACAAGATCCCGACAACGCCCGCGCTAAGTTGCTGCTCGACAACTGGGTTGCCGCAAAGGATCACCCCACCAAGGAAGATCTGGACAACATGGCTGCAGCCGCCAAAAAGGCCGTGCTGGGGGAGTAGCTCCCATCGCTGACGGCGGTCGGTCCATCTTTCTAAATGAAACGTCCTCCCGGGCGTCGGGGCACGAAGTTCCCTGCTCTACAGTCCTGCGCAAGACGAAGGCCACATTAAGTGGCCTTCTTTGCGTGCGGAACTCGCGATGAACTTCGTGCCCCGCCGTCCGGGAGGACGCCTCTTTATTGATGGGAGGCCTGATAGGTCGATGGTTCCGTGCCCGGATGCGTCCAAAGTGGGACGGGCTTTCCGGATGGGCAGGCTTTCGAAAAATGCGTCCCGGAATTTGCCTTTGGAATGGGACGTAGTTTCCCGTTGAGGTGCTTTGCGGAAAGTGCATCCCACTCTGGGCGGTCGAAGTGGGACACACTTTCCCAAAGGCGTTCCAACGGGAAATTGCGTCCCATTATTCGGTCAAGAAACGGGATGCATTTTCCCAATGAGAGCAAAACCGGAAAATGCATCCCGGAATTTGCGCTCAAAGTGGGATGCGGTTTCCGGTTGAGGGTCTAAGGGGAAAGTGCGTCCCAGAATCGACGCTTGAAATGGGATGCAGTTTCCCGATGAGGCACTCGACGGAAAATACATCCCAGAAATGGCCTTTGAGCTGGGATAAGATTTCCGCGGCATCTTGGATTCTCAAAAATGAGACACGCCGTTGGCGAAAATGAGACACGTGATATCGGGCATCGGATGTATCATTTGCAAAAATGAGTCCACTCCACTCGAATAAAGCGAGGTCCCTCATGTACGTTCCACACCCCCGTATCCGTAGGCTGTCGAAAATCCCGCTTGTTGGGACGGCGGCGCTTGCTGCGTTGATCGCCACGAGCGTCGCCTGCTTCACGGCCACGCCCCAGGTTGCCCAGGCGGCAGACGCGCCCGCAATCACCGATATGACCGAGCAGGATTATCAAGCCCCTGGGTCTGGGCACGAGCGAGGACATTCCGGCCGATACCGTTGGCCCCTATTCCACTGATACCCCCACGACGTTTGCCACGCGCAGCGAGGTCTATATGGCAGCTAACGGTAGCCATGGCAATCGCTACACTCTGCGCGACAAGCTCGAGAACGTCGAGCGCGGTGACATTGGCGGCAGCAGCAAACTCACCGATGGCTATGGAAGTGTGTGGGGCGCCGCAAAGTTCTGGCAAAACGTCAACAACTTCGATACGAACAGCGATCTCTACAAGCATAGCGACTACGGTGGCGGCACCTGGTCGTACCTAAGCAACAATGAGTCCTCAACAGTACTCGCCAACGACAACAACGGTTTCTCGGGCATTCACGCCACGAGTGTTGAGTTCTGCAGCGACGCCAGCACGGGCAAAAAGAGCCGCGTTGCCGAGCTCCGTGCCTACGGCGACAGTTCCTCCACGACGATTGACGGCAAGTCATACGCCGGAAAGGTTGAGCTGGTCCTCTACTCGTTTAGCAACGGGCGTACGCGCACTCTCGACACACACCTGCCGGTGACGGTCAACACTAATATGATGTACGAAGGCCGTTTTAAGTACCTGGATGCCGGTTACCTGCAAGAGCACGACGCCGTCTTTGATGTCGAGGCGGGCGATGTCGATGGCGACGGCGTCGACGAGCTTTTTGTCTACGCGGGCTGCTATGTCGACGAGAACGGCGTGCGCAAGGCTGTAGTCGACATGTATGACTTGGAGGGCGGCAACTGGAAGCAAAGCGTCGTCAAGATCGATGCCGGTAACGCCGCGGACTACACCACGCACAACAAGGGCGGGAACGGCTCCTGGACGCAGCTTCAGTCAGCTCCTGTCGTTTCGCTAGCGGCCGGCGACCTCGATCGCGATTTTTGCGATGACCTCGCCATCGTGGTCTCGGCACCCTACGGCAAGAAGAATATTGATAAGTCGACGCATTGCGAGCTGTTTTCGTGGGATGCATCCAAGGGTGCGCTCGTCCATGTCGATGCTCTGGGCGACGCGGGCGCAATCTCCCTCTCCGCGAGCGGCAAGACCATGGTCGCTGCGAATGCGACGTTCGGCACGTTTGCCGCCTACGATGAAGAGGGAAAGAAGACGGGTGAAACCGTCACGGGCCTTATTCTTGCGGGCTATGACTGGCAACGCAGCGCTTTTGATTACGGCGCTTCTGACGGCAGCAAGGGGCTGTACGGCGCGCTGTACCGCTACGCGTATTTTGACTCGGAGTCTGGCGAGTTCAAGCTTTCCGATTGCAAGGAATACAGAGACGGGCTCCTCGCCTCCTATGGGCTGATGCATGTGCCCAACAGCGCATGGAAGGATAGCGCTCAGGATAAGCGCTATCCGTGCACCTTGGCGCCTATTGCCCTTGCCACTGCCAACCTTGACGGCCTGTCCGAGCAGCTGGCGGTCGACGAGGTGCTCGTGGGCGGCGATGTGTTCCGCGACTTTGCCTGCAACACGGCACAGAGCGGGGCTCAGGGCTTGGGGTCCATGGTCGGAACCATGAGCATGAGCGGTCAGCAATACAACAGCAGCAACAAGCATGACCACAAGGGTATAGAGCAGGTGTGGATCAGCGACGTCAAGGCGGGCAGCGTCTCGGGTTCGGACCGCTATAACGAGAGCTTTATCGCTGTGGTGGGCAAGCACCGCGACGAGGACCTGCGCAAGAACGATGACTACTATTGGATGACCGCCTCGCATTTTTCGCTCGACGAGAACGGAAAGGTGCGCCGCGGCGAGGAGCAGGTGATTAGCGAGAGCAACCGTCGCGGTACTACCTACGGCACATTTATCTCGCTCGCGCTGCCCGATGTCGACAACGACAGCGTCAAGATCACGTACAAGGACCGCTACAAGGTCTATACCAACCCGCGCGTGCTTGCCGTGCTGCAGGATGCGCCCTATGTTGAGGATCTGGAGCAGGCATACGGCTATCTGGTGTTGGGCGGCACGTCATACGGAGAGGAAAAGGGCACGGGGACATCCCAGGGCTATACCATTGGCGCCGAGTTGGGCGTTGCCGTCGAGGTGCAGACCGGTCCGCCCCTGGTCGCGATGAATGCTTCAGTCGATTTTGCCGCCGAGGGATGCTATGACTACCGGAGCGAGCGCACGGTCAGCGCAAGCGTAAGCTATGAGTCGCATGCCGGCGAGGGTGACAAGGCCGTGCTCTACACGATTCCGATGGTCTATTACGAGTATGAGATCGAAAATGAGGAAACTGGTGGCAAGGGCGTGATGGCGGCGCCCGTGTCGCTCGGCGCGCAGACCTCGGTCGTTAATGTCGAGGCCTATGACCGCATTGCCAAACAGCACAATATGACGCCGCTCAGCTACTTTTTGACCAACCGGTCGGGAGAACCCGGAACCTATCAAACGACGCTCAACGGCGAGACTCCCGTTGGGGATTCCTTTGGTCTGGGCAAGCCTGGCGTAACGCGCGCCTACACGCACGATGGGTTTAACGGCGCCGCCGCGCAGTCGTGGGCGAGCATTGAGCAGACCATCGAAGTCGAGGAGGGCAAGGAGCAGGAGCTCGAGCTCGGCTTGACGCTGAACGGCAGCGTTGTCATGGGCGCGAAGCTCGCAAAGCACGAGTTGTTTGGCGGCCTGTGCTTTGGTGCCAACGCCGGCTTTACTACGGGTAACTCCTCGAGTGAATCGACCGAATACGGCGGCACCGTCGACAACCTGCCCGAGGCCGCGCAGGGCAAGTACGGTTTTGTGTGGCGTCTGGGCGTCAACGCGGTGGATGTCGACAAGTTCGAGGCAGACTCGGGCGACAAGCTCGGCACCAAGGACACCGACCAGTTCTGGATCGTGGGCTATGACGTTAAGGACGTCGAGATGCCCGACGCGCCGGCCGTGACGGGCTTTACGGCAAACGCCGTTGACTCGAAAAGCGTTACCTTTAGCTGGGACGACGTGCTCGCAAACAAGGGTGGCTTTAGCTACGGCGTAGGCATGCTGCAGAGCAATGCGGCAGACGCGGTCGTGAACAGCTGGAAGATCGCCGACAATACGCAGACCTCGCTTACCTGGGACGGGTTGCAGCCCAATACGGAGTATCGATTTGCCATTGCCGCCGTTAAGAATGATTCAACGGCCGAAACGGGTATTCGCTCGGCGATCATCACGGTCAAGACCATGCCCGATGGCATGACGATGACCGTGAGCGGACCTGCGGCGGATACAGCGGAGAGGTCGGCCCTCGAGTATGACTCTTCGGTCGAGTGCTCGGCGGGAGACAAGCTGACACTCTCGGCGATCGGCCATGTGACGCAGCGCAATGCCGACGGCAGTGAAACGGAGCTGGCGCCGGCATATATCTGGTACCGCAAGGGCCGTGGCGAGACCGCGTTCCAGCGCGTGGGTGCCGATGGCAACCTCCCAGCCGGAACGGCCTCAACGCTTGAGCTTGACCTGACTACAAACGATGACGGCGCGCAGTACTACTGCCACGTGGGATACAACAACGTCGGCCTCGATACCGGTGTGACACTGGTGAACATCGCGGCCGAGGAGAAGGCTCCTGAGACGGTGAACGCCGCTCCGATCCGCACACGCCGCCTGTTCTCGCAGGCAAGCGCGGGCGCCAAGAAGTTCCTGGACCATACCCTGGTGAACACCGCCGGCCCAACCGATTCCGAAGGCTCGAAGGACCCCGAGACTCCGACGACTCCGGAGACGCCTGAGACCCCGACGAACCCGGACAAGCCCAAGTCCGACAACGGAGCTAAGACCGACACCAAGGTCAAGACTACGACCACAGCGAAGGACCTCGCAAACACCGGCGACCAAACATTCGCCCTAGTCGCCACCGCAGCAGCAGCGGGAGCAACGCTCGTAGTGATAGCCCTCATCATGCTGATCAAGCGCCGCAAGACCCACTAGTAGCCAGTCGAACATATCGACAACCCAAAAACCCGGGTAGCCAAAAAACAGGCCACCCGGGTTTTCTGTTGAGTGGAGACTCCGCAAGCGGAAACTGCATCCCACAATTAGCGCCCGGAACGGGACACATTTTCCGTCAAGCCCTCATCCGGAAAATCCATCCCAGTTTGAGCGCCCAGACCGGGACGCACTTTCCCAACGAGCCTCAACCGGAAAATACATCCCGGAATCCAGCTGAATAGTGGGACACACTTTCCCAATCGGGTCCCAAGCGGAAACTGCATCCCATTCCAGACAAGAATTCCGGGACACACTTTCCGCAAACAAAGAAGGCCACATAACGTGGCCTTCAACTTATATATGTTCGGCGATACACCCAAGACAAGCCACGCCCCAACATCAGGGCGTCTGTCCAGGCGGAGGCATATAAGGTTCATCGCGAGTTCCGCACGCAAAGAAGGCCACTTAATGTGGCCTTCGTCTTGCGCAGGACTGTCCGAGCAGAGAACCTTATATGCCTCCGCCTGGACAGACGTTTCAGTTGTGGCTCAGCAGCTAGCAGCTACTTAATCTTGGTCGTACCCGGCGCCAGGTTGGGGTCGGTCTCGTTGGCCTCGGTCTGAAAGTGCTCCGTATAGACGTTCTTGCCGTCGCGGAACATCTCGTAGTACTGCATCTTGGCGTAATCCTCGCGCGCCTTGGTGGCGGCTGCTGCGGCGGCGTCGTCACCGGTGACGTTGGAGGAGAGCGCCCAGCGCAGGCTGGCGTCCTCGTAGCCCACGGAGTTGATAGCGGGCAGCGACTCGCGCAGCGTCATGTGCGCTTTCTGGTAGTCGGTCAGCGGTGCGCCGATCAGCTGCATCAGCTGCGTGGACAGGTAGTTGGTGGACAGGTCGTCGACCTCGCTCGTCTGGTCGCAGCCGGCAACGTCGTAGTTGGCCCAGATGATGTAGTCGGTCTGCCACAGACGCTCCTGATGCGTGGCGTCGTCCTCGCCGGTAAACCACTTGTCATTGAACTTGGACGGGAAGAACGGCTGGTGGTCGCCCCAGAACACCACGACCACCTTGCGGTCGAGCTTGCTCAAGGCGTTGAGGAAGTAGCGCAGCGCCTGGTCGGACTGCTCGATGCACGAGACATACTCGTCGACATCGGATAGCGTGCCGTCCTCGACGGTCTTGGCGTCCAGGTCGGTCGTGTCGATGTTCAGGTGCATCTGCTTGTCGACCGGCAGCAGGCCCGTATCGTAGCCCGAGTGGTTCTGCATGGTCACGTCGAAGATAAACTGCGGATCGGCGTTCTGGTTGAGCAGCTCAAGAATCTTGTCGTAGGTAGCCTGGTCGGTCACCATGCCGCGCAGGGTGTCGGCTCCCTGGAAGTCGTTGATGGACAGGAACTGGTCAAAGCCAAAGTCCTTGTAGACGTTCTCGCGGTTCCAGTTGGTCGCGTGGTTGGGGTGCATGGCCGTGGTGGAATAGCCGAGCGATTTGAACTGCTCTGCCAGATTACCGGTCGTTTCCATGTTGTAGATGGTGTAGGGGTACACGCCCGAGCCCAGGTTGGCCATAGAGTTGCCGGTCATAAACTCAAACTCGGTATTGGCGGTACCGCCGCCGTAGGCGCTCACGTAGAGCTTGCCGCGGCTGAGGCAGTTGGACAGGCTCTTAAAGTACTGCGGGCCCTCGTAGCCGGCGCGCATGTTCTGGTAGATCGACAGGTCGGAGAACGTCTCGTTCATGATGGCGATGACCGTGGGCTTCTCGCTATCGAACTGCTCCTTTGCGGCGGCGCGCTCGTCGCTCTTGGCCGCGTCGGACTTGTCGTAGGCCTTGGCGTACTTTTTGAGCGTGGCCTTGGCATCGTCGACGGAGTAGTCGGCGGGTTTCGGCGGCTTGATGGACTGCGCTGCACTAATAAAGGCGGGCAGGTAGCCCTCGCGCCAGTAGCTCTCGAGCGGGCGCCAGGTGTAGACGGTGATGCCGAGGGTGTTGTAGTAGTCGATGAGCGTGACATGCGCGGTCACGCCGCCCAGGCACAGCACTGCCACGAGCAGGTTGGTGAGCAGCATACGCTTGGCGTTGGCGGCATCCTTCTGACGGTGCGGTGCCACCAGGCCGGCGTACTCGCACAGCAGCATGGCGATGGCGGTAAAGCCCATGGACAGCACGCAGAACAGCGAGATCGAGAAGGTGTAGCCGTTGCCGGCGACCGCGGCGGCGGTGGAGATGGCCGAAAGGTCGCCCGGCTGGATGGGCATGGATTTAAACGTGATGACGAAGAACTCGGCAATGCCCAGGACAAAGAGGGCAAAGGCCAGGACCGCGGGAGCTGCGCCGTGGCGCTGGAATAGGAAGAACAAGCCGGTCATGAGCACGGTGATGATGGCCCACTCGAGCAGGATGCACAGGGGGTAGACCCAGGTAAAGTCGTGGTTGGACGAGACTTCCATTCCCAGCAGCGCAAAGACGCCGGCGAGCAGCAGGCACAGGACGGCGGCGACGAGCGGTTTGCCCACAAAGGCGCCGCGTAAACGAGCGAGCTTGCCGGTGGGGGCGGGCGCATCAGCCGAGGCGAACGCAAAGACGCGCGGGGCGATGCGGTCGCGGGCGATGCTGGCCCAAGCGCAGCCGGTGAGAATGGCGTTGGTCAGGATGAGCATCACAAAGGCGAGCGGCTCGTTTTGGGCGACGAGGCCCACGGCGCCCCAAATAGTCAAAAAGACCTGGAACAGACCGAAGGCGACGCTCCAGGCGATAGCGCCCTTGGCAACGGTGCCCGACTGTGCGCGAATGGCCTTGGCCTCGCGCAAGACAAGGTAGACGGTCGCCGCAAGACCGACGAGCGAGATGGCGGCAGCGAACATGCTGAGACTCCTCACAAACTAAAACCTACGAAAGCGGGGGTTTACCCGATTGTTACCTAAATATGCGCTGCATTTGCGGGCTGCGCACAACAACCAGCCATATTAACGCGCATGTGTGGCGGTGCGGCGCAATGTAGTGGCGACCTGCGCGATAATGGACGGGAATTACATGGAAACGTAAAGGCTTCTTAAAGAAATGGCGAGGATAGAGCTATGGGTGAGCAGGTTTGTGTGACGGGCGCCGAGTATTGCGGCGGAGCTGCGGTCGTGGATACATACGGCTATCCGGTCGAGACTACGGGCAATGCGGTGCTGGACATCTTGGAGCATCGCTCGTCTACGCGTGCCTTTGCGCGCGACGACAACGACCGTCCCGTAGCGGTGACCGACGAGCAGCGCGCAGCGATTCTGCATGCGGCAAGTCGTGCGCCGTCGGCGGGTGCCATGATGATGTATTCCATCGTGAGCATTCGCGAGCAGGCTACGCTGGACCGTCTGGCCGACCTGTGCGACCACCAGCCCATGATCGCCAAGGCGCCCTGGGCACTAATATTTGTGGTCGATTATGCCAAGTGGATCGATCTGTTTGAGCACGTGGGCTGCTTTGAACCCGAGTTTGTCGAGCGTACGGGCAAGGCGCCCCGCCGCGCGCCGGGTTTGGGCGACTTTGCCATCGCGGCCCAGGACGCCGTGATCGCCGCGCAAAACGCCGTGGTTGCCGCCGAGGCCCTGGGGCTGGGGAGCTGCTACATCGGTGATATCGTCGAGAATGCCGAGGAAGTTGCCGAGCTGCTCGATCTGCCGCCCTATACCATGCCGCTGTCGATGCTCATCGTCGGCACGCCCCGCAAGGAGCGCCCGGCAATCGCGCACCCCGTGGTGAACCTGGTGCACGAGGAGCGCTACTGCCGCGCCGATGCTGCGGCTATGGACGCGCAGGTGGCCGAGATGGACGCGATGTTCCGTCCGCATGCCCGCGAGGTGGGGGAGCGCGTCGTGGACATCTATACCCGCAAGCACACGAGTCCCTTTATGGCCGAGATGAGCCGATCCATGGAATGGTGGTTCAAAAACTGGCTTGGAAAATGACGAATGTAACAAAGGGGCAGTCCCTTTGTTACATTTCATATCGCCGCGGTGGCCTAAAGGCCGTATAAATGTTTATTTAGCTGGGAAAACAGTGCCATTAAAACATGGGCCGATTGCCTATAATCCCTTCGAACATTAAAGTTGGGAGGAAACCGGCTTATGGAACAAAAGGCCAAGGAGGCAGCCTCGCACGCTGCGATTCCTGTGAGCATCTCGGCGATGCTCGTCACGCTGGGCGTGGTGTATGGCGATATCGGCACCAGCCCCATGTATGTAACCAAGGCACTCGTTGCCGGCAACGGCGGCATCGGAAGCGTCACGGAGGAGTTCGTGCTCGGCGCGCTCTCCCTTGTCGTGTGGACGGTCACGCTGCTGACGACCGTCAAGTACGTGCTGATCTCGCTGCGCGCCGACAACCACGGCGAGGGCGGTATCTTTGCCCTGTACAGCCTGGTCAAGCGCTGCGGCAAGTGGCTCATCATCCCCGCCATGCTGGGCGGCGCCGCGCTGCTCGCTGACGGCATCCTGACGCCCGCCGTTACCGTTACCACGGCCATTGAGGGCCTGCGCACCATCCCGGCGGTCCATGCTGTGTTGGGTGACGATCAGGGCCGTGTCGTGGCCATCACGCTTGCCATCATCATCGCGCTCTTCTTGGTACAACGTATCGGTACGGCCAAGATCGGTCACGCCTTTGGCCCCATCATGACGCTGTGGTTCCTGTTCTTGGGCGGCACGGGTCTGTTCTTTGTCTTCCAGCACCCCGCGGTGCTGCTGTGCCTCAACCCGCTGCGCGGCATCGGCTTTTTGTTGAGCCCCAACAACCACGCGGGCATCATGATTCTGGGCAGCTGCTTCCTCGCCACTACCGGTGCCGAGGCGCTCTATTCCGACATGGGTCACGTGGGCCGCGGCAACATCTACGCAACCTGGCCGTTCGTTAAGTGCTGTCTGCTGCTTTCCTATATGGGCCAGGGCGCTTGGCTTATCAACAACGCCGCCAACCCCGAGCTCATGGGTATCGCCGACCTCAACCCCTTCTACCAGATGCTCACCCCGGGCCTGCGTCCCTTTGCCGTCGGCCTTTCCACCGTCGCGGCCATCATTGCCTCGCAGGCGCTCATCACCGGCGCATTCTCGCTGGTGTCCGAGGCCAGCCGCCTGGACCTTATGCCGCACATGCAGGTCTTCTACCCTGCCGAGACCAAGGGCCAGCTCTATATTCCCATGGTCAACAACGTCATGCTCGTTGGCTGCGTCATCGTGGTGCTGCTGTTCCAGAACTCGGCGCATATGGAAGCCGCCTACGGCCTTGCCATTACGCTGACTATGATGTGCACCACGATGCTGCTCTTCTTCTACCTGCACGAGGAGCGCAAGCTCAAGGTTGCTCCGTGGATCTTCGCGGCCTTCTTCCTTTTGCTCGAAGGCTTCTTCTTCGTGAGCTCGCTCACCAAGTTCTTCCACGGCGGTTACTTCACCATCCTCATGGCTGCACTCATCATGGGCATTATGGTGTGCTGGTACAACGGCACGGCGGTCGAGCAGCGCCAGTTTACGCTGCTGCCCAGATGCACG
>OGRA01002315.1_pt1 | contig 16255 bp, 17 predicted proteins | sample 1553351 | NCBI WGS metagenome assembly OGRA01 (sample SAMEA2580056, study PRJEB22360) | human gut metagenome | biome: human gut; feature: human-associated habitat; material: faeces | place: Denmark | collected 2008/2010
GTTAGGGGGTGCAGGGGGCGAAATCGAAACGCCCCCTGCCTTTCTCTTGGGGGATTCAAAGGGGGAGGTTCTCTTTTGAAAGAGAACCTCCCCCTTTGTCCCGTGCAGCGCCGCTGACGCTGCCATCCTTATTGATGTTTATAAATCCGCCGATTGTCGAGCGCGAAGACACGCTGGCTGAATTCGCCCGCTTTGAGCGGTGCGAGCACCTCGCGGTAGATCTCCATGCGGCTGTCGATCTGGTCGACGAGCGACAAAAGCTCTGCCTCCGCGCACTGGGGCAGCACCGCCGCGCCGAATTCCGGTTGGCCGTGATGCGAGAGAATCAGGTGCTCCAAAAGCGTCGCCTTTTCCTCGGGCAGGTCGAGCTCGGCGGCAATCGCCGCGACCTCCTGCGCGCCCATGACGAGGTGACCGAGCAGCTGGCCCTTCGTCGAGTAATCCGTCACAAGGCCAAGCTCGGAGAATGTGAACTCCTGCTCCTTGGCGAAGTCGTGCAGCAGCGTGCCGGTGAGCAGCAGGCTGCGGTTCACAGTGTCCGCGTACTGCGCGGACAGAAAATCGGCAAGGCGCAGCATGTTGAGCGTGTGCATCAGAAGGCCGGACAAAAAGCCGTGGTGAACGCTCTTGGCGGCGGGAATGGAGCGGAACGCTGCCTCGTGGCGGCGCAGCATTTCCTCGCACACGGCACGGTAGTCTGCGTCCTCGATGGTCGAAACGAGTGCCTTGACCTCGTCATAGCCGGCCTCGCGGTCGATGGGCGCGACGCTCACGAGCTTCGAGACGTCGACGCAGTCATTGTCTTCGGCGAGGCGCAGCTTGTCGACTGTGAGCTGGGGCATGCCGCGGTAGTCCGATACGCTCCCACGTACCTTGAGCACCTTGCCTACGTCGCGCTCGCCGATGGGGCCGCTGTAGTCCCAGACCTTTGCTTCAATCGTGCCGCTCGTGTCAGCGAGCACTGCGCTCAAAAACGGTTTGCCGCTTGCCGTCACCTTGGAAAAAGCAGCTTTGAGTAGGTAAAAACCCTCCACGTCCATGCCGCGCTGCATCTGTGCAATGGAAAGACCGGTTTCCATGATATAAACCTCATTTCTGCCCGCCTCGGCGGGCGTTTCTTTCATAACAGGAAACATTATAGCACGATGCGGCGGGGAGCGCACGAAAAAATTATGTTACTTTTTCTCCTGCCGGGCGCGTTCGAGCCAGTCCTTTCCCTCGGTAAATCGCGCGACGAGGAACGTGACCACGTAGTCGCCTGCGGCGTTGATCATCGTCGCGGGTGGGTCGACAAGGTTGCCGATCGTCACGGCGATGGGATAGGCGATGGCCATCTGCGCGGGGAAGAAGAGCGTGCAGATGATGTACTCGCCGATGTAGCCGCCGCCGGGAATGCCGCTCATCGCGACCGAGCTGAACACGGCGACGAGCAGGATCTTGACGATGAGCCCCGCGCCCTCAAACGGAATGCCGAACACGCCGAAGAGGAACGCGATCTTCAGCACGCAGCTGAAGCACGAGCCGTCCATGTGCATCGTCGCGCCCAGCGGCAGGACGAGGTCGGAGATGTCACGCGGCACGCCGCTGTCTTCCGCGGCCTCTAAATTTGTCGGGATCGTCGCGACGGACGAGCAGGTGCCGAGCGCCGTGACCGCGGGGCGCAGGATGTGCCGCCGCATGACGCGCACGCCCTCCTTTTTGCCGCCGAGATAGGCGTAGAGCGGAAACGCGACGAGCGCGTAGACAAAGCAGAGCGGATAGTAGACGAGCATCGCGCGGCCATAGGCCGCGGTGATCTGCGCACCGTAGGTCGCGACGAGTGAGGCGAAAAAACCGAAAAACGCGACGGGCGCGTAGTAGGAGATGAGCGAGACGACCTTCAAAAGGCAGTTCGTCATGTCCTGCAGGACTTTTGCCGTCAGGCAGTCCGCGCCGCCGCTCAGATTGACGCCAAAGCCGATGAGGATGGAGAAGACGATGAGCGGCAGCATCGCGCGGCGGGACAGCAGCGCCGCGAAATCCTCGACCGTGAAGAAGTTGACGAGCAGCTGTGCGACGCTCGCCTGTTCATCGACCGCGCCCGCCGCCGCGTCCGCCCACGGCTCGAGGACCGGGGGATAGAGGCGCATCGCAAAGAGCATGATGACTGCGGCGATAAGGCCCGTGACGATGAAGACCAAAAGCGTCGTGCCCATGATCTTCCCCGCGCGCTTCGGGCTTTTCATGCAGGCGATGGAGCTACTCAGCGAGCAGAACACGAGCGGCACGACGATGCAGAACATCAGGTTAATGAAGATCGTGCCGAGCGGGGCGAGACACGTCGCCCCCGGCCACAGCGCGCCCAGCACGCATCCGAGTACGATGGCGAGCAGCATCGCGCTCAGAAAGCCGTAGGTGCGGAAAAAGGAACGAGACATAGAATTCCTCCCTTAAAAATTGCGTTCAACACAATATAGCGGGAGGACTTGGACGATATGCGAAATCAAAAAAGGACACATCCGTACGGATGTGTCTTTTTTTTGAGTTATTCAAGCTCGAATGCGCCGGTGTAGAGTTGGTAATAGGTTCCTTTTTCCGCAATCAGCTTTTCGTGGCTGCCGCGTTCGATGATGCGGCCGTGGTCGAGGACCATGATGACATCGGAATTCTTGACGGTGGACAGGCGGTGCGCGATGACGAACACCGTGCGGCCCTCCATCAGCTGATCCATGCCGCGCTGGACGATGGCCTCGGTGCGTGTGTCGATGGACGAGGTCGCCTCGTCGAGGATCATGACCGGCGGGTCGGCGACCGCCGCGCGGGCGATGGAGATGAGCTGGCGCTGACCCTGCGAGAGGTTTGCGCCGTTGTTGGCGAGCTCCGTCGCGTAGCCCTGCGGAAGGCGCGTAATGAAATCGTCCGCGCCGGCGAGCTTTGCCGCGGCGATGCACTCTTCATCCGTCGCGTTGAGTTTACCATAACGGATGTTGTCCATCACCGTGCCGGTGAAGAGGTTGACGTCCTGCAGGACGATGCCGAGCGAGCGGCGCAGGTCGGCCTTTTTGATCTTGCTGACGTCGATGCCGTCGTAGAGAATCTGGCCGTCGGCAATGTCGTAAAAGCGGTTGATGAGGTTCGTGATGGTCGTCTTGCCCGCGCCGGTCGCGCCGACAAAGGCGACCTTCTGGCCGGGCTCTGCGTAGACGGAGACGTCGTGCAGGACCTCTTTATTCGGCTCGTAGCCGAAGTCCACGCCGATGAGGCGCACGTCGCCGCGCAGCTCGCGGTAAGAGGCCTTGCCGTTGTCGTTCGGGTTCTTCCACGCCCAGTGGCCGGTGTGATGGTCGCTCTCGGTGATCGTGCCGTCGGGGGCGATGTCCGCGTCGACGAGCGTGACGAAGCCGTCGTCCGCCTCGGCCTTTTCATCGATGAGGGAGAAGACGCGCTGCGCGCCTGCGCCCGCCATGACGATGGAGTTGATCTGCTGGGAGAGTTGGTTGATGTTGCCCGTGAACTGCTTGGTCATGTTGAGGAACGGGACGAGGATCGAGATATCCAGCGCCTTGCCGGAAAGGCTCAGGTTCGGAACGCTGATAAGCAGCAGCACGCCGCCCACGAGCGCCAGAGCCACATAGAGGAAGTTGCCGATGTTGCCGATGATGGGGCCGAGCACGCTGGCATAGGCGTGGGCGCGGTAGCTGTCTTCAAAGAGGGCGTCGTTGATCTTGTCGAACTCCTCAATGGAGCGCTGCTCGTGGCAGAAGACCTTGACGACCTTCTGGCCGGTCATCGTCTCCTGAATATAGCCCTCGGTTTTGGCGACGGCCCGCTGCTGGCGCAGGAAGAATTTGGCGCTGCCGCCGCCGACGCGCTTGGTGACGACGATCATCAGAATCACGCCGAGCACCGAAATGAGCGTCAGCCAGATACTGAAATAGAGCATAATGCCGAACACGGCCAGCACGATCGCGCCAGACTGGATGAAGGCGGGGATGGCTTCGGACACGAGCTGGCGCAACGTGTCGATATCGTTGGTGTAGAAGCTCATGATATCGCCGTGCTGGTGGGTGTCGAAGTAGCGGATGGGAAGATCCTGCATGCCGCCGAACATCTCCTGACGGAGCTTGTCGAGAAAGCCCTGCGTCATATAGGCCATGAGCTGCTTGTAGACCAGGATCGCGATGATCGAGAGCACATAGAGCGAGATGAGCAGCGACAGGATGGGGATGAGCTCTGCTTTGGCGGAGACCCAGTCGCGCGAGACGTACCACTTTTCGATGACCTGAATGACATTCTGCACGAAAAGCGACGGGATCGACGTGACGATGGCCGAGAACAGGATGCACGCGAACGTGACGGGCGCGAGCACAGGATAGTAGGAAAAGAGCTTTTTCACCGTGCGCTTAAGCATGGCGAGGTTCGCCGCGCCGTCGTTTGGGCGGCGGGAATTCTTGGGATCACGCTTCATCCTGCTCACCTCCGTTCGTCTGGGATTCGTAGACCTCGCGGTAAATTTCACTCGAAGCGAGGAGCTGATCGTGCGTGCCCATGTCCGCAATATGGCCGTTGTCCATCACGAGAATGAGGTCGGCATCCTGCACGGACGCGACGCGCTGGGCAATGATGATCTTCGTCGTCTCGGGGATATAGGTGCGGAAGCCCTCGCGGATCAGCGCGTCGGTGCGCGTGTCGACCGCGGAAGTCGAGTCGTCGAGGATCAGAATCTTCGGCTTTTTGAGAAGCGCCCGGGCGATGCAGAGACGCTGCTTCTGTCCGCCGGAGACGTTCGAGCCGCCCTGCTCGATATAGGTGTCATACCCGTCGGGGAAGGAGCGGACGAATTCGTCCGCCTGCGCGAGCCTGCACGCCTCGATCATCTCGTCGTCGGTGGCGTTTTCGTTGCCCCAGCGCAGGTTATCCTTGACCGTGCCGGAAAACAGCACATTCTTTTGCAGCACGACGCTGACCGCGCCGCGCAGCGCCTCAAGGTCGTATTCGCGCACATCTCTGCCGCCGACCTTGACGCAGCCCTCGCTCACATCGTAAAGGCGCGGGATGAGCTGCACGAGGGTCGACTTGCTCGAGCCCGTACCGCCGAGGATGCCGACGGTCATGCCCGAGTCGATGTGCAGGTTGATGTCCTGCAGCGCGAATTTCTTCGCCTGTGCGGAGTACTTGAAGCTGACGTTTTCAAAGTCGATGGAGCCGTCCTTCACGTCCATCGCGGGAGAGGCAGGATCGGTGAGCGCGGGCTCTTCCTCGAGTACCTCGCAGATACGGACGAAGGACTCATACGACATCGTCATCATCACGTAGATCATCGAGATCATCATCAGCGACATTAAGATCTGCATGCCGTAGGTCAGCATGGCCGAGAGCTGGCCAACGTCGATGGTCGTGCCGCCGTTCGTGATGATGATCCGCGAGCCGACAAATAGCACGAAGATCATGTTGAAGTATACGCAGAACTGCATCAGCGGCGCGTTGAGCGCGACGACGCGCTCGGCGAAGGTGAAGTCCTTGGCGATATCGTGCGAGGCCGCGGCGAACTTCTGCTTTTCATACCCTTCGCGGGCAAAGCCCTTGACCACGCGCATCGCGCGCACATTTTCCTCGACCGATTCATTGAGCTTATCGTACTTGCGGAACACCGCGCGGAACGCGGGCATTGCCTTACGTGCGATCAGAAGAAGTCCGATTACCAGCACGGGAATGATAATGAGGAATGTCGTCGCCAGCGCGCCGCCCATGATATAGGCCATGATGACGGCGAAGAGGAACATCAGCGGTGCGCGTACCGCGATGCGGATGCACATCATAAAGGACATCTGCACATTGTTGATATCGGTCGTCATGCGCGTGACGAGCGAGGCGGAGGAGAATTTGTCGATATTTTCAAACGCGAAGCTCTGCACGCGGGTGAAAACATCGTGGCGGACGTTTTTGGCAAAGCCGGCGCTCGCGCGCGAGCCGTAAAGCCCGCCGAGCGCGCCGCAGCCGAGCGACACGAGCGACATCAGGATGAGCCCAAGGCCCACGCGCACAACGCCGCTGAGTTCCGCGCCGCCCTTGATCTCATTGACGAGGTTGGCGGTGAAAAACGGGATCAGCACTTCAATCGCGACCTCGCCGACCATGCACAAGAGCGTCAGGATCGTGGGCTTTTTATACTCGCGGATGCAGCCCATGAAGCGATGGATCATATTCATCGGCAGTGGCCTCCTTTCTTAGTTTGTGGGGGACAGTCGGGCAGCTTGCCCTGCTCGATCATGCGCTTGCGTTTGGCCTCAAAGGTGTCGTGGATGGTGCGAAGCGCCGTGCAGAAGGTCTCGCGCTCTTCGCCTTCGAGCTGGTCGAAAAACGCGCGGAACTCCGCCGCATCCTTCTCTAAAAAGCTCGCCACGTATTCGTCGGCCTTCTCAGTCGCCCGCAGGCGGATGACGCGGCGGTCGTCGGGGTCGCTCAGCCGCTCGGCAAAGCCGCCCTCGACCAGCTTGTCGACGAGCTTGCTCATCTGCTGCTTGGGCATGCGGGCAAAATTTGCAAGCTCTGTCATCGTCATCGTGCGGCCGCTGCGGCGCATCGACTGGATGCAGTAGTACATGTCAAGGCTGACGCCGTCGTTCAGCATGCGCTTGAACGGACGGGCAAACCAGTAGTGCCACGCGGGGATCGTGTCGAGCAGCAGCTCCTGGATCTCGTTGGTCTGCATGTGGTTCTCCTTCCTTGAAAATACTTAGATAGTCAACCTGAATTGACTATCACTTTGAATTGACAGTGCTTAGGATACAACAATTAAAAACGAATTGCAAGAGGAAAATGCGCAAAAAAGGGCGCAAAAAAACGGCAGCTTTTCACTGCCGCTTTAGGAAAGTATGAATGAGGAATGCCGCGCGATAAGTCTGTAAGAGGTCGGTTTGGCGCCCTCAGCGATAAGTTTGTAATAAGAGGGTGGTTTGGATCCCTCAGGAGGTGAAAAGGGGAACGAGACAGTGCTCGTCTTGCCATCTACGGTGCTTTCGACCGTGAGGATCTGCGCAGACGCGTCCAGATGGCTGACGGCGCATGCGTCCGCGCTTTCGACGCGGATGGTTTTGTCGCCGTTGCGGCAATAATGCTCCGTGAAGTGCATTTCCTTGCCGCAGGTAAAGTCGGTGTAGCGGATCTCCTTGCAGGCGTCCGCCGCAAAAACGGGGACGAGCAGCGCAAGCGAAAGGACCAGTGACAACAACAGGGAAGGGAGCCGTTTCATGGTATCGTCCTCCTATGCTGATTTTTGATCGCTGACGGGAATGCTTACATCAACAGCATGGCATAAAGACAGGAAAATGGCAAGAAAAATTTGAATTCCACAAAAAATCTGGCACTTTGACAAAAATGAAGGCCAAAAATGAGCCAGAATCACGAGCAAGGCCCGCGCCGGAAAAGACGGCGCGGGCCTTCTGTTATTGCTTGAGTTTTACATTGCTTCTGATCGTGCGCTCACTTCTGGGGCGGTTCGTCAGGCGTTGCAGCACGGCGCTGATCTGCCCCTCGGCGGCTTCGACCTCGGCATGGAACGCGCGGGCGGAGACGCGCAGCGCCCCGTGACCGAGGATGATGACCTGCTCGGGGCCGTCGGACGTCGCGACGCGCACGCGCCGCTCGCGGCGCAGCTCGTAGGTCGCGCGCTCGATGTAGGTGTCGGCAGTCTCGGCCTCCTTGGTGTAGACGACCTTGACACCGTGCACCGTCTGCACACTGCCGGGGTTGCCCTTGACCTTATAGGCGTCGAACACGACGATGACGCGGCACTTGCGAAAGCCCTGATAGTTGGCGAGAATGCCGATCAGCGCGCCGCGCGCCGCGGCGACATCCTGCGCGGCAAGCCGATGGAGCTCGTCCCACGCGAAGATGATGTTGTAGCCGTCGACGAGCAGATATTCCGTGTCCTCTGAGTGGATCGTGACGTCATAGTGATCGGCGAGCGAGGTGCGCGCGGGCTTTTTGCTCGGTTCGAACGCGCGGCGCTCGACCTTGCCGTATGTGCGCTCGAAAATGTCCTGCAATTCCTTATCCTCGGCATATGCGCCGCCTGCGCCGACGCCGCGTCGGGGGAGCGGCGCGGGCGCTTCTTCGACGGCCTCTTCACCAAGGCGGATGCCGCTGTCGCAGTGAACATGCGCGTGAACTTCATTCCACGGGACCGTGATGCTGCCGCCGTGGTCGCAGAAGACGGAGGACGCGGGATTATCCGTGTCGCGCTCGGCGTCGTAGCCAAGGGACGCGACGATCTCGTCCTGATTTTGGCAGGCCTCATACCCGCGCACGGTACAGGAGAGCTGTCCGCGGCCGCGGGTGTAGGCCGCGACGTCGGCGAAGTAGTCGCGCAGCGTACGCACCGGCGCATAGCCCGTGAGTACGGCGTTTTCCCCATCGTTCTGCGGTGGTTCAACGGTGCCGCCCATGTTCTGGAGGTCGGTCATCGCGCGGCCGACGCACTCGGCGGGCACCTCGAGACGGAAGTCGTAATACGGCTCGAGCAGCACATTTTCCGCCTGCATCAAGCCCTGCCGCACGGCACGGTACGTCGCTTGACGGAAGTCGCCGCCCTCGGTGTGCTTCAGATGCGCGCGGCCCGCGACAAGTGTGAACTTCACATCCGTCAACGGTGAGCCGGTCAGCACGCCCGCGTGCTCGCGCTCTAAAAGATGAGTGAAAATCAGCCGCTGCCAGTTGAGATCGAGTGCGTCCGTCGGCACGTTTGACGCAAGCTGGATGCCCGCCCCGCGCGGAAGCGGCTCTATTAGAAGCTGTACTTCCGCATAGTGGCGCAGGGGCTCGAAATGTCCCATGCCGAGGACGGGGGCGGCGATCGTCTCGCGATAGACGATGCTGCCCTCGCCGAAGGTCACGTCGAGGCCGAAGCGGTCGAGGATGCGGCGGCGCAGAATTTCGAGCTGAATTTTGCCCATGAGCTGCACGTGGATCTGCCCGTAGCGCTCGCCCCAGACGATGCGCAGCATGGGGTCCTCTTCTTCAAGCTCGCGGAGCTTTATAAGCGCGCTGTGCGCGTCCGCGCCGTCGGGTAGGATGAGCTGATAGGTCAAAACCGGCTGCAAAAGCGGGGCGGACGCCTCCGCCTCCGCGCCGAGGCCGAGACCAACATAGCTGTGGCTGAGGGCCCGGACGGCGGCGGCGGAGGACTTTCGCGCCCGCCTCTTCGAGCGCGCGGAATTTGACGCCGGAGTAAAGCCGCAGCTGATCGGCCTTTTCATTATAGTCCTGATTCTGCGCGCGATAGGTGAGAGGTGCCTTCACGCGCAGCGCGCCGCCTGTGACCTTGAGCCACGTGAGCCGCGCGCCCTGCGCGTCGCGCGAGATCTTGAAGACCTTTGCGCCGAATTCCTTCGGATAGACCGGCTCGCGCGTGAAGCACGCGAGCGCGGTGAGAAAGTCCTCCACGCCGTCCAGCTTGAGCGCCGAACCGAAAAAGCAGGGGAAGACCTTGCGGTTTTTGACCATCTCAGCAATCAGAGCGTCGTCGATTTTTCCACGCTCCAAAAGCTGCTCGAGCGCCGCCTCGTCGCAGAGGGCGAGCGCTTCGTCGCGCGTTTCCTGCGATGCGGAGAAATCGACGCATTCCGCGCTCAGTGTCGCCGTGAGCTGGCGCAGAAGCGCGTCCTTGTCCGCGCCCGCCAAGTCCATCTTGTTGATGAAAAGAAACGTCGGCACCTCGTAGCGCGTGAGCAGGCGCCAGAGCGTTCGCGTGTGGCTCTGCACGCCGTCGCTGCCGCTGATGACGAGCACTGCGTAGTCGAGCACCGACAGCGTGCGCTCCATCTCGGCGGAGAAATCGACGTGGCCCGGCGTGTCAAGCAGCGTGAACTCCTTATCGCCCGCAAACAGCATTGCCTGCTTGGAAAAGATCGTGATGCCGCGCTCGCGCTCGAGCGCGTCGGTGTCGAGGAAGGCATCGCCGTGGTCGACGCGGCCGAGCTTCCGCAGTGCGCCGGAGGCGTATAAAAGCCCCTCGGACAGGGTCGTTTTTCCCGAGTCGACGTGGGCGAGAATGCCGAGCGTGACCTTCTGCATGGCGCACCTCCTTTGTGAAGAGCTGATTTAAAACTAAAAATGTTAGACCAAAGTGCCGGAATACCAAAACGAGCGCATCGCGGAGCGATGCGCTCTGAAATTTGGGAAATGGAGTGTGTTGACAAAAAAGATGCAGGAGCAAAGCCTTGCGCCGCAAGGGTTTGCAGGCTTTTGAGGCCCGATTTGCCGTTTTGCAATTCGAACCCCAGCATCTTGTGATGACAGATGAATGATCTACAAATGTGTGCGTGAATCTGTAAATTAAGTATACGTGAAAATACATAAAACGTCAATTCCAATGGACCAATTTTACGAGCCTTTTTTCTGCTTTTTTTACCGGATGTTAATTTCCCCACAAGTGGCTCAACACCCGCTCAAATCCCTGTGTTGGGGTGGTTACCTTGGGGTGCCTGTAAAAAGCGCACACGGCGGCTCACAGGGGCGAACACGGTGGGGAAGGGTGGAGCTGCCCACCGCGGGGCGGCTCTGTTATAGGGAGCGCTTAGTTTGTCGGCTCCATCCATGCCTGCTTTTCCTTCGGTGCCTGCGCGATTCAGTCCAGAAGGTTTTGGCTTTCCTCCAACCACTTTGCCATTTCGAACATCTTTGTTCTGGCTTGCATACTGTCCATGCGCAGACTCGTTTCGAACAGGTCCCAGATGTTGTCCAGCGTTTCCAAGCCGATGGCATTCATCGAGAGTTCATCCTCCGGCAACACATGCGCTACCGTGCCACCTTCGCCTGCGGCGCGGATCGCATCCAGCTCACGATCCAGAAGCGAGATGACCTCCTGCGTGTCACCCACGGGGATGTCCCACGCTGTGCCAATGAGGAAGATGCACTCCCGATGGAGTTGCACATCGAGGCTGGGATGGAGCATCAGCAGTGCCAGCCCCTCTTTTGCGATGTTCATTTGAAGATCCTTTGCGCTATCAATCGTCATGTTTGTTTCCTCCTGTTTTTTGTTTTGGGCGTAGTCCGCGTCAACACAATGGCATACCATGCTTTTCAGATTTTGGGTGTTTCCCGACTGCACATTTCTTGACATTTCCAAAGAAAATTTTCAAGCCTACACCTCCAAGATTCCAAAAACTTATAAAATGTAAAGCGAACCTGGAGCATATAGGTGGTTGTCAAATATCTCCTTCAGCGAAGAGCCACCCGCCTTTAAGTTCTTAATCTTTTCAATCAAAGTATCTTTTTCCTCAAAGCAACACAAGTCTTCGCATTTTGTTCCCTCACAGAAAAGCCATTTTCCATTTCCGTTCACAATGGCATATTGTCGATTCTGATACTCAAATTCAATCTCCCTGCCTATATTCAAGTCTTTTAATATCTCATCAAAAGAATATTGCATGACTCATCTTCCTTTCATCTCTAACGTAGTCGGGAAAGCTATTCGTGAACCCGGACAAAGATTTATGCTTGAGCTTGTGAAAAACTTACTTAAATAAAAAGTGGAGACACATTTCTTTTTCCTCGGCATTATTCAAGAAAAGCCGAATTCGGCTTTTCTTAAAGTCGTACTATGCGTCCGTCGAGTGCATGGAGCGCGGTCTTGACCCTATGACAACAAACCTTGTGGTGGCGGATATCAGCCGTACCGAGAAAACGATATGCCTTGCGGTTTCGCCAGCCCTGAAAGCCTACGGGATACCCGGTAGAGCTCGCATCTTTGAGGTGGTGGAACGCGTCAAAGAAGTCAACGCCGAACGCCGGCGTGAAGAATCCGCCATCGTCATCAAGGCCACAGACCGATACTCGGAGACAGTCGAGCGCAAGGGCGAGACTACGAAGAGCTTCGGGAAGAACCTTGGCAAAACGGAGGACGTCCTGACGCTCCTGAGCAAAAACAAAGCAACCATCAGGGTTGATGTGAAGCAGGCGAAAGCACCTTGCAGGATGCGGAAAAGCAGTTTGCGAAAACCCGCAGCGAAGCGGACAAGCTGAAGCTGGAAACGGCCCAGGCGGACTATGATAACATGGTCCGGAATTTGAAGCCCGTCACCAAGGGCGCCGGGGATACAGAGAAGGCAATCTCCAAAATAGAGGATACGGCTACTGGGAGTAGTAACGCATTTTCAGGTATTGTCGGTGCTATCGCACAAACGGGAATTACTAAACTGGTGGGCGATGTCGCTCTGGACGCACGATAAAATTCCGAAGGTCATTGGCGCGGAGCACATTCAGTTCCACGATCTGCGGTATGCCTTCGCCGCACTGTCCCTGAAAAACAGGAGGTGGACGTAAAACCGTTATTTGGGGGTGCCGGGCCACTATTCGGATGGATCCACCCTTCGCTCCTACACCCATACCACACCCTAAACGAAGCGGGGCACTGGGCGCGTCATCGGCCAGCAGATATGGTAAAAACCGCAGGCCCAGCATTTGCCGGTCCTGCGGTTTGTCTGTGTTCAGATTTGCCGGTCTCACTTTTTTCAAAACCGTTTTCAGCGCAAGACTTCCACCCGCTCCACGCCGTACCGCCGGAACAGCTCCAGCGCTTCCGGACCAATTCGCTCACCGGATACCGCAATGGGGATCGCAGGCGGACACCCCACGGTAGGGGCGCCGCAGACCCGCCCCAACGACTGCGCCGCCGGTATGGTCTCCCGTGGGGCAAACAGTGCCTCTCGCGCGGAACATACCCGTTCTCCACGAGCCAACGGCAGCGACGGCTGCGGCGCATAAACGGCGTCGTTTGTTCCTATGGCATACACAAGCCGCTCGATATCCGCCGCACGATTCTCCGGCGTCAGCATCAGCACCAGAAAGTCCGGATCGGCGTATTCACATTCCACGCCGTTCTCCCGCAAACGGTTCGCCAACTGCCCGCCGGTCATCCCGGCTGGGGCCCTGACGGTCAGCCGCAGCGGGTCCGATGGCTCTATCTGCCAACCGGCAGCCGTCAGCGCCTTTTGCGCTTCCTCCAGATGCCCACACATCTCCCGCAGATGGTCCCGGTACCCATCCGCCAGATAGCGGTTGCACAGATCCAGCGACGCCAGCGTCAGGTAGGACGGACTGGTGGAACCAAACATGGCCATCGCTGTTTTTGCACTCTCCCGGAGAGATGCCGACGCCGCACGGCTGATGTGCAGGTACGCGCCGCCGGTCAGCACCGGCAGCGTCTTGTGCGCCGAATCACAGCACAGATCTGCGCCGAGATCCAACGGGTGACAGGATGGTTCCAGAAACCGCAGATAGGCGCCGTGGGCGTTGTCCACCGCCAGCAGCGTACCGTGTTTCCGGCACACCTCTGCCACAGCAGAAATATCCGCCATATCGCCCAGATAGTCCGGGCTGGTAAGATAGACCGCCGCCGGCGGCGCAGGCAGCTCCGCCAGCGTCCGCTCCAATGTGTCCGGCGATACCGGGCAGCCACAGAGAGATGTGCTCCGCTCCGGCCACAGCCAGACGATCTCAAAATCCAGCAGGGCAGCCGCGTATACAAACGCCCGGTGTACGTTTCTGGCGGCCACCACCGTCCGGGACCCGTTTCCGCAGGTCAGCGCCAGATACAGCATCGCCCGGATGCACTGGCTGGACCCCTCTGTGGAGTACACCGTCCGGCCAGAGCCGAACAGCTCCCCGGCATAGGACTCACTGCGCCGGATGATGCCGTCCGCTTCATATAGGCTGTCCGCCCCCCGGATCTCGGTGATATCCAGTGCCTCGCACCCCAGAAAGGGCTTCCCCTTGTGGCCGGGCATATGCGCCCGGACCATCCCGGAATTCGCGTACCGCCGGACAAAATCAACAACCGGCGTTTCCATCAGCCGTTAGCGGAAGCTTCCGCCACCTTCATCATGATGGCACATTCAATACGCTTGCGGAACAGCTCGCAGCCCGCTTCGTAGACGCCGCGGATCGAGCCCGTCGCGTGGAAGGCGTTGGCCGCGCAGCCGCCGGAGCAGTAGAATCTCGCCCAGCAGTCATTGCACTCAGGCCGGGCGTAGGCGTTGCAGGAACGGAATTCCTCCCGCAGGGCCGTATTGGTCACGCCGTTCCAGATGTCGCCCAGCTTGTAGGCTTCCTCACCCACGAACTGATGGCAGGGATACAGGTCTCCCCAAGGGGTCACAGCCATATACTCCGTGCCGGAGCCGCAGCCGGAGATCCGCTTGTAAATGCAGGGGCCGCCCGTCAGGTCCAGCATGTAGTGATAGAAGGTGATGGGCTTGCCTTCCTTTTCCCGACGCAGCATATCCTTGGCCAGCAGCTCGTACTGGTCCTTCACGATCTCCAGATCCTCCGCCGTCAGCGCGGCGGGGTCCTCCGGCGCGCACACCACAGGCTCCATGCTCAACTCCGTGAAGCCCAGATCCGCCATGTGGAACAGGTCCTTCGTAAAGTCCGGATTGGCATGGGTAAAGGTGCCGCGCATATAATAGTTCTTGTTGCCCCTGGCCTCTACCAGCTTCTGGAACTTAGGCACAATGCGCTCATAGCTGCCGTTGCCTGCATAGTCCACCCGCAGCCGGTCATGAATTTCCTTGCGGCCATCCAGCGACAGCACCACATTGCTCATTTCCCGGTTGGCGAAGTCGATCACGTCATCGTCGATGAGCATACCGTTTGTGGTCAGCGTAAAACGGAAATTTTTGCCCCGCTCCTTTTCCACACTGCGGGCATACTCCACCAACTGCTTCACCACGTCCCAGTTCATCAGCGGCTCACCGCCGAAGAAGTCCACCTCCAGATTGGTGCGGCTGCCGGAGTGATCCATCAGAAAGTCCAGAGCCTGCTTGCCAACCTCAAAGCTCATCAGCGCACGGTCTCCATGGTATTTTCCCTGGCTGGCGAAGCAGTAGGAGCAGTTCAGGTTGCAGGTGTGCGCCACATGCAGGCACAGCGCCTTCACCACATCGCCGGAACGCTCCTTGAACGTACCGGCCATGTCTGCGAAGGTGTCGGGGGTATAGAGCTTCCCGGCCTGCTTCAGCGCCTCCACGTCATCAATGCAGTTCCGCAGATCCTGCTCCGTCACATCCTCGCGCTCGCCGTATTTTTCCATCATCGCCGTTACGATCTCATCCGCCGTGTGATCCGGGTAAAGCACAATGATGTCATAGGCTACCTCATCCACTACATGAATGGCGCCGGAGCAGGTGTCCAGCACGATGTTGTAGCCGTTCAGTTGATACTGATGTACCATTCTTCCGTTCTCCTCGTACAGAAAAAGTGCCGCCTGAACAGGCGGCAGCTTTTTGAAAATTGCGATTGATTACTTGTTGGTGTTCTCGCACTTCTGGTTTGCCACGCCGCAGCTGGTCTTGCAGGCAGACTGGCAGGAGGTCTGGCATTCACCGCAGCCGCCGTTCTTGGCGCTGTCGCACAGGCTACGAGTCTCGAGAGTCTTGATTCTTTCCATAATATGTATCTCCGATCTGTTAAATTCTAATGGATTTCCCGGCAGACCACCCGCAGACAGTCACCTAAAAACCGGAAAAATTTTAGCATATCATCCGTATAAAGTCAAGATATTCCAGCAATTGGTTATTTTAAATTTGGTGTGGATAGAGGGTAAAACGCATATCCCATCTGCTTTTAAATTTGGTGTGGATAAAAAGTGCCTTGTCCTCAAAAAGCATATCCCAACTGCTGTAAGATTTGGTGTGGATGGAATTTGTGACAGAGTAACGAGAAGAGCGACACCCCTTTCGAGATGTCGCTCTTCTTATTATTTTTCTTTGTTAGGAACATCTTCTGGAACGCCTACATCGTCGAGAGATTGTTTCAGTAATCTCTCGATAGCAAGAGTCATGGTTTGTCCTTTTTCGTCAGCGTAAAATGACAGCCTATTGTATAAGTTGCGGTCCATAATCATGTTGAACCGCTGTCCGTCTTTCCGAGGTTTTCCCATGTCATTATTCTCCCTTTTCAAGAGTGAGGAATCCTTGCACAAATGCGTCAGGGTAGATAAACGCCTTTTCGCCACCCTCAGCGAATGTAACCCTAAGATGCTTTCCCGCTTTATCGATGTTGGAAATCGTACCCTTGCCAAATTTCTTGTGCATGGCAATCATCCCAACAGAGACTTCTGGGACGTTAACCTTTTGGGGCTTAGTAGGCGTTGCCAGAATGGGAGCCTTCGTTTCTTTAGGCTTATCCTCGGTTTTAACATCCAGTACCACCTTTGCGGTAGGCTGGCTTTTGTAGGAAAGCGGCTCATCAGATGCACTTGTAAACGGAAGGGATT
>OGRA01002320.1_pt1 | contig 16208 bp, 16 predicted proteins | sample 1553351 | NCBI WGS metagenome assembly OGRA01 (sample SAMEA2580056, study PRJEB22360) | human gut metagenome | biome: human gut; feature: human-associated habitat; material: faeces | place: Denmark | collected 2008/2010
TCGGTGCAGGCGCCGGACGTTACAGTGTACCGCTTGCTCTGGAAGGATACGATGTCTCGGCGGTGGAACTGGTAAAGCATAATCTGGGACGGTTGAAACAGAAAACAGACCGTGTGAAGGCCTATCAGGGGAATGCATTGAAGTTAAAACGGTTCGAAGATGATATGTTTGATGTGACACTGCTGTTTGGACCCATGTATCATCTTCATGGATCAGATGAAAAGCTGCAGGCCCTGATGGAGGCAAAGCGTGTGACAAAGCCCGGCGGACGTATTCTTGTAGCTTATATTATGAATGAATACAGTGTGATCACTTATGCAATTAAGGAACGACACATTTTAGAGGGAATAAAAGAAGGAATGCTGGATGAACAATTTCATTGTACCGAGAAAGCAAATCCGTTGTACAGTTTTGTCCGTTTGGAAGATATGGAGCGACTGAATGAACAGGCGGGGCTCATCCGGCAGAAAGTGATTGCAGCAGATGGAGCCGCAAATTACATTCGGCCATTTTTGAATGCGCTGACAGAGGAAGAGTTTGATGCGTTCATACGCTATCACATGTCGACTTGTGAGAGAATGGATCTCATGGGAGCAAGTGGACATACGGTGGATATATTGACAAAATAAAATATGGATAAAATTAATTGGAGCGACGTATGAAAAGTAAAAGGATCATGGCGGGAATTCTGGGATTCTCCCTTGTGCTTGCAGGCTGTGGAATAAACAGTGCACAGACGGATGTAACGCCGAAAGATACAACGGAGCAACTCGCAAAGGCGGAAACATCAGAAGAGACAGAAAATTTCACAACGCAGACTACCGAAATACAAACAGAGCCGGAGACAGAGACGCAGGTGGAGCCGGTGGTGCAGAAGGTGACCATCACGGCGGTTGGGGATTGTACGCTTGGTGTAACGCAAACACATGGGTACGCGGGCTCTTTTCATGAATATTATGATAAATATGGGGAAGATTATTTCTTTAAGGATGTCCGCTCGATATTTGAACAGGATGATTTTACGCTGGTGAATCTGGAATGTGTCTTATCCAATTCCAATGACCGGATCGAGAAAACCTGGAATCTGAAGGGAAAACCGGAATATGTGGGGATTCTTACCGGAAGTTCCGTAGAGGGGTGCAGCCTCGGTAATAATCATACCTATGATTACAGTGAATCAGGACTGCAGGATACGATAAATGTGTTGAATGACGCAGATATTATATATGGACTTAACGAGCATACAGCTACCTATACCACGGATTCCGGCATTGTGATCGGTATTGTTTCTGCAAATCTTCTGGCAGCCGATGAAAAACACGCCAATTACATTCGGGATGGAATTAAATCGTTAAGAGATGAGGGCGCAGATCTGGTGATCGCCAGCTGTCATTGGGGCATTGAGGGAGATCATTATCCGAACTCCTATCAGCAGGAGATGGCACATCAGGTGATTGACTGGGGCGCGGATGTATTGATCGGTTCGCATCCACATGTGCTGCAGGGGGTAGAATTATATAATGGAAAAGTAATCTGTTACAGTCTCGGAAATTTCTGTTTTGGAGGAAATCGGAATCCAAAAGTAAAGGATACGGCAATCTATCAGCAGACATTTACTTTTTCAGATGGGATTTTACAAAAAGACATTTCAGCCGATATTATTCCTTGTACGATCAGTTCAACAACGGCTCGAAATGATTTTCAGCCAACTGTCGCAGAGGGAGAGCGCAAACAGGCGATTCTTGATGATATGAATGACTATTCGAAACCATATAGTCAGGCAGGATTTGACAGTAGTGGTAAACTGATGGTATTAGAAGAAGAGGAATAGAGTATGAATTTATTTTTTACAGATAACCAAACCGCAAAACCGCAGACGCAGAATATGATGCCGGGAGCCCGCGAGGACCTCGGAGAAGGTCTGTATCCGCTTGACCATATCGGAGGATTTGATGTCAGACCCGGCTTTTTCCGAATGAATGGTTCTTACCAGACGGCGAAAGGTGTCAGTTTTACCGTAAGTTCTCACGGAGCAACGAGTTGTACACTTCTTTTGTTCCGTCCGATGGCGGCGGAACCATATGCAAAAATCCGTGTTCCGGATAATTACAAGATCGGTGACACATATTCCATTCTGGTATTTGGACTGAAAATCGAAGAGTTTGAGTATGCCTATCAGTTTGACGGACCGTATGATGAGGCGAAGGGAAAGCTTTTTAACAAAGAAAATATTCTTCTGGATCCATATGCACAGGCTGTCACAGGACAGAGAAAATGGGGCGAGCGTCCGGAAGGTGGAAAAGATTTCGTATATAAGGCGCGCGTGGTAAAAAGCACATTTGACTGGGGCGGCATATCGCAGCTGAAACATCCGTTTGAGGATCTGGTCATTTATGAGGCACATGTGCGCGGTTTTACAAAGGACAAATCTTCCAATGTCACAGGTGGCGGAACGTTTGAAGGCCTGCGACAGAAGATCCCATATTTAAAAGATCTCGGAATCAATGCGGTCGAACTGATGCCAATTTTTGAGTTCGATGAGATGGAGAGCGCCAGAGTGGTGGACGGCACACAGCTGTACAACTATTGGGGTTACAATACGGTATCCTTTTTCTCACCGAATACAAGTTATGCTTACAACGAGGAACACAATCATGAAGGCGATGAATTAAAACGCCTGATCCTTGAACTGAAGAAAAACGGAATTGAAGTAATTCTTGATGTAGTGTTTAACCACACTGCAGAAGGAAATGAGATGGGACCAAGTTTCTGTTTCAAAGGAATTGACAATAACATTTATTATATGCTGACACCGGACGGTTATTATTACAACTTTAGTGGTTGTGGTAACGTATTGAACTGTAATCATCCGGTCGTACGCCATTTTATCCGGGATTGTCTGCGCCACTGGGCAGTTGAGTACCGCGTGGATGGTTTCCGTTTTGATCTTGCTTCCATCCTCGGAAGAGATCAGAATGGTGTACCAATGGATAATCCACCGATTCTTGAGGCGCTGGCTTTTGACTCGATCCTCGGTGATATGAAGCTGATCGCGGAGGCATGGGATGCCGGTGGACTGTATCAGGTAGGAAGTTTCCCGTCCTGGAACCGTTGGGCAGAGTGGAATGGCCGGTATCGTGATGATATGCGCTGTTTTTTAAAAGGAGATCAGGGAGCGGCTGGCCGTGCAATTACAAGAATTACGGGATCGTCGGATATGTACGATCATACAAGCAGAGGATACAGTGCATCTGTGAATTTCCTGACCTGTCATGATGGATTTACATTGTATGATCTGTATTCTTATAATGAAAAGCACAATGAGAAAAATGGCTGGAACAACACGGACGGAGATAATAATGGACACAGCTGGAACTGTGGACAGGAAGGACATACCGATGATCCGGCTATTGAAGGATTGCGACGCAGGCTGGTAAAAAATGCGTTCGCGGCATTAATGTGCAGCCGTGGTCCGGCGATGTTCCTTGCCGGTGATGAATTCTGTAACACACAGTTTGGTAACAACAATGCGTACTGTCAGGACAATATTATTTCTTGGCTTGACTGGAATCGTCTGGAAGAATACAAGGAAATCCACGATTTTGCACGTTACATGATTCATTTTCGTGCCGCGCATCCAATCATCCGTAAAGACACAAAGGCAGCAACCTGTGGATTCCCGTTTATCAGTGTTCACAATGGAGAGCCGTATCGTGATTATACAAACTTTGATTCGCATTTGATCGGAATCATGTATGCCGGAAGAAATGCACAAGATACCGAAGATGATATTGTTTTCTATGGAATGAATTCCTACTGGGAGCCATTGAACATGAATCTTCCACCTCTGGCAGAAGGATATCACTGGAAAGTGGTTGCAAATACGTTTTGCGAGTATGAAGATGGAATTGATTTTGAACATTACACAGAACATGATAGAAACCGCATCCGCATCAAGGAGCGTTCTACCATTATTCTGGTTGCAGAAAATGACCAGACGGCGGAGCCGGAAGTAAATTCGGAATCAGATCCAGCCGCCATCTAATGTGATAATTTGTCCGTTGAGGTAGTTGCAATCCTCTGCAATGTGCAGGGCGAGTTGTGCAACTTCCTCCGGGGCACCCATGCGTCCGGCAGGAATTTCTTCGACCAAAGCGGCACGTTCTTCGTCGCTGAAGCAGCGGTTCATATCGGTATCGATGACACCGCAGGCGATGGCATTGACCTGAATGTTGCTCGGAGCAAGTTCCTTGCCAAGTGCGCGGGTAAAAGAATTGATTCCGCCTTTGCAGGCTGAGTAAGCGACCTCACAGGAGGCACCGACATTTCCCCAGACAGAAGAAATGCTGATGATCTTTCCGCTTTTTTGCGATACCATAGAAGGTACGCAGCAGCGGCAGGTAGAAAATACAGAGGTCAGATTGGTAGCAACTATATGATTCCAGTCTTCAATCTGCATATCTGTCAGCAGGCCAATGTAAGAGATGCCTGCATTGTTGACTAACACATCAATCTTAGAGAACTTTTCAAGTGTTTTATTCACCATCTGTTCGACAAAGGCATAATCGCCTACATCCCCTGTGAAAGTACAAATCTCTATATGATATTGTTTGGATAATTCATTTGCCAAAGCATCCAGCTGTGCGTCGGATTTGTGGCAGCAGAGGGCAAGATGATATCCGTTTTGAGCAAAAACGCGTGCCAGTGCAGCCCCGATTCCACGGGACGCACCGGTAATCAATGCAATTTTATTCATAATTTTATTCATCCTGTTTTACATCAGATCATGATCATATACTGCGCGTTCGCCACCGATGAATTTCAGGCGGGTGCGGGCACATACGACATGCGCATTTCCAATCTGTTTTGTCTCGATGCGGGTCGGTACAGCGACATCCTGCAAATGCATACCGATAAGTGTATCACCGATATCCATTCCTGCAGCAGCTTTGATGTGTTCCACGGCAACCGGATGCTTAAAGTTCTTGTATGCGGCTGTGGCGAATGAACCGCCGGCTTTTGGCTGTGGAACCACGTTGACCATCGGGTAACCATATTTTCTGGCAGCGTCTTTTTCAAGAATCAGTGCACGGTTTAAATGCTCACAGCACTGTGCAGCCAGGTATACGCCGTATTCCTTTGTTGCCTCATAGATTCCGGCAAAAACCATATCGGCCAGTTCCGGCTTCGAATGTGTTCCGATCGTTTCTCCACATACTTCACTGGTGGAACATCCCACAACAAAGAGATCGCCTTTTTCCAGTTTTGCTTTTTCAAGAATTTCTTTTGCAGCCTTATATGCTTCATCTTTTACTTTTTCCATGTTTTCCATCATAATTGAAACCTCCAATCGATCGTTGCAAGCGGGTGCGTTGTTCGGTAAATCATTGCACCGGTTTGCATTAATATCAGTATAGACCAATAGAAACAAAAAGCAAGGATTTTGATGATGTTGGCGATTCTTATATTTTGGCAGACAGAGGGATTGTCAAAATTTCCAGAATGGATACATAGGAAGAATACACAGATAATGTTGCTTTTGCAAAATATTATTTCGCTGGTAGTAGCAATTGTTGCATTAGCTTTGTTATGTTTGATTATATATATTGCGATTCAGTTTTTGCTTATATCAGGCGGATCATGATTATCATGAAGAGGGCGGAGAGTCCCTTGCTATGGTTCAGGAACTAAGCAGGAGCACTGCTATTTGCTTAACAGATTTAGCATGAAAAATCTTGACAAAACGGTCTACTCAAGATAGACTATAACCAATCTATTCAGAATAGACCAAAAAGGAGCGGAAAATATCATGGATATTGAATTAGGTGAAGTACAGGCAAAGTTTGCTGACATCATATGGGAAAGAGAACCAATAGCATCAGGAGAACTGACAAAAATCTGTGAGAAAGAACTGGGATGGAAAAAATCAACGACATATACAGTTCTGAAAAAATTATGTGAAAAAGGAATTTTTCAGAATGTCAACGGAACCGTTATATCAGTAATTTCGAAAGATGCATTTTATTTTGCCAAAAGCGAGAAGTTTGTAAATGAAAATTATAAGGGATCAATCCCGACATTTTTGGCAGCGTTTACAAGCAGAAGGAAACTTTCAAAAAAAGACATTGACGAGATACAGGAGATGATTGATAAAATCAGGGAGAATTAAAAATGAGAGAAGTATTTGCTGCGATTCTTGATAATGCAATGGTTGCCGGAATTATGATTTTGGTTATAGTTCTTATCCGCGTTTTTATGAGAAAAATGCCAAAGTTCATATGTCCGCTATTATGGGGATTGGTTGGGATAAAATTATTAATTCCATTTGACATTCATAGTTCATTTGGGCTTCTTCCGAGTGACAAGATCGTGGAATACAGTGGTCAGGAGCAGGCACCTGTTATCGTAAAAACCGGTTTGCGTATGGTAGATGAAGGCACAAATCATTTTATTGGGAATAACATAAATTCCCCATCCGCCACCCCGGTGCAGGGGAAGTTTTATGATGTATGTGTTTATCTTTGGCTGGCAGGAATTTTTGTATTATTCTTGTATATGCTTATTTCGTGTATTATGATGCGAAAAGTGACTTCCTGTTCGGTTGCTGTAGAAGAAAATGTGCGTATTTGTGATGAGATTAATCGCCCGTTCTTACTGGGAATAATAAGACCGCAGATATATCTTCCATCAGGCATTGAAAAAGATAAATACGAGTACATCGTTGTACATGAGAAAATGCACATAAAACGTGGAGATCATATATGGAAAATATCAGGTTTTTTCCTGCTTGGTATTTACTGGTTTCATCCGCTTTGCTGGCTTGCATATTATCTGTTTTGTAAAGATGTGGAATTTGCCTGCGACGAAAAAGTGATCAGCGGACGGGATTCCTTGTGGAGGGCAAATTACTGCCAGACTTTATTAGAATGTAGTACGAACCGTAGAAAAGTTATGTTTGTTCCACTGGGATTCGGAGAGGTAGGCGTAATGGAGAGGGTGAAAAAAGTTATGGGCTATAAAAAGACAAAAATCAGCATTACAATTTTTCTTATACTGATCTGCGGTATCATTGTGATATGTTTTGGAATGCGGTACAATGGTTCTGTTGATACAAATAATTCCGCTAAACAGGAAGAGACGGTCGAAGATAAAAGCACAGAGCAGGAGAAAATTGCCGGACAAAAACCGGCGATAAACCTTGACGATTATCCGGGCGCAGATGGTACGCATTTATACTACGCAGATGAAAATAAAATTATTTTTGCGGATTATTATGGGCTATTTGTCTATGATACAGAGAATCATAAATACATACAAAGTGTGGATTTAAAACCGATTGGCTGTGACAAAACACAGGGGGATGATGCATGTGAGATAGCGGTCAATAAAGACGGAACGAAAGTATATTTACATGTTATGTCGGATAAGGAAAACATGTATGAGTACTCTGTCGAAAATAATACATTCGTAAAAAAGAAGTATGCTCTTGACGAGAACAACTTGTATAAGGGAATTATCAACGACTCTGGATCTGAGGCAAATTTTACGACAAGTACAGGAAAAGAGAACTCCTATTATATTGTAAATGAATATAATAATCCATTGGGGGAACTTGGATATATACGTTATGATCCGGATGCCGACTATAATTTAGTATTTTCGTTATTTGTAACAGATGATTTGAAAAATGCGACCTACTTCAATCGTTCGGATATCTATGATATCGTCCGAGCTGAGATAAATTATGACGGAAAGCATTATGTGTGTGAAGACAAAAAAGTGCTTGCAGATATTCAAACAGGCTATGCGAATGCGGAAAAAGGATATGGTATGTCAGCTTGCCCGTTTACATATGTGATGTATTTAACGAGGGAAGATGGAACCGTTGGCATGGTGATACCGGCGATGGATAGCTGCAGAGCCTGCATTATGGGAGATGGTTGGTATGAGCAGAACAATTCGATTTCAATGAGTATTTACGATATGATTGAAAAGGGCTTGTTTCAAGTTCAATAGTTTTCAAGAAACACACATTATGGCGCTATGAATTGAGTAACGCCATATTCTATGGTATAATATTTATAGCTTTGAAAGGCGGATTTTAAGAGGAGGAATGCTTATGAAAAAGTACACATTACCAATTATTTTACTTGCAGTAAGTTTTTCATTTTCACTTTCCGGCTGTCAGAAGCAGGGGGAAAAAAGCACAGAAGAAAACCGGATTGAGGCAGGAAATACTGAGACGGTACAGCCGGAAACCGGAGCACCGGAAGAATCACAGGCACCGGAAGAGGCGGAAAAGGATTTGGCAGAACCTATCGAAGTAGGCATTTCAGAGGGAAATTTAGAGGGGAAGGCTTTGAACGCTGAATGTCCGTTTGTATATGGAGATTCGGAATGGAAGCTTCAGACTTTTGTGCCGGAGGATATGCTGATAGATGGGGAATTGGCCATGGATGACAGAGTCAATTTCCTGATACAGGCGGTCTGTGGAGAGGAATCCTATGTGCTGTTTGATGAGATGGTTCACATTGGAGTGCCGGCAGCGGATGTGTTTATCGATCAACAGGAGCAGTTGCATATTATTCTCAGGGATGTGCGTACTGCAAAATATAGAGTGACAGATTTTGTCTATGATGCAGAGAATAAGAAATTTATCGGCAAAGATGCATTAAATGAAGATGCAATCAATTACATCGGAACAACGGCCAGATAGGCTTTTTCATATCAAGAAAACGAAGAAAAAAGGAAATAATAGGAACTGAATGGAAGGAAATTTAACAAGAGGACCAATTTTAAAGACGTTAACGAAACTTGCGATTCCGATTATGGCATCGTCATTTTTGGGAACATTATATAATATTACGGACATGGCATGGATCGGGTTGCTTGGCGCCAAGGCGGTTGCCGGAGTAGGCGTAGGAGGTATGTTTACCTGGCTCTCGCAGGGCCTTGCCTCAATGGCAAGGATGGGCGGTCAGGTACAGGTTGCACAGTGCATCGGACGAGGAGAGAGGCAAAAAGCGCATGGATTCGCGCAGACAGCGATGCAATTGGCATTATTGATGGGACTGGCTTATGGAATCATTGTAGCGCTGTTTGCCAATCCGCTGGTAGGATTTTTCCGGTTGGAGGATGCGGAAACACTGAGAGCTGCGTTGGATTACACCAGGATTGCGTGCGGATGCATCGTTTTTTCTTTTTTGTCCGTAACGTTAACCGGAATATATACGGCACAGGGAGACTCCAAGACGCCGTTTGTCGCAAATCTTTTTGGTTTAGCGGCGAATATGATTCTGGATCCGGTTTTGATTCTGGGACCGGGACCATTTCCGAGATTTGGGGCTGCAGGAGCAGCGATAGCGACTGTTTTGGCTCAGGTAATTGTTAGCGGGATCATGCTGCTGGGAATTTTCGTGCAGAAGAAGGATAATGTGCTGAAAGGACTCCGTTTGTTTGTAAAAATTCCGCTGGAATATGTGGAGGAAATCTGTAAAATCGGAATTCCTACGGCGCTTCAGGGTATGGCGTATTGTTTTATTTCCATGATTTTGACGCGCATGGTGGCTGGCTTTGGCCCGGAGGCGATTGCTACGCAGCGGGTAGGCGGTCAGATCGAATCAATCTCATGGAATACGGCGGACGGATTTGGTGCAGCTATGAATGCTTTTATCGGTCAGAACTATGGCGCAGGTAAAACCGAACGTGTGAAGAAGGGATATTGGGTATCTTTATGGACCGTTGGCATATGGGGACTTTTGATCACCCTTATGTTTGTGTGTGTTCCGACACCGATCGCGAGTGTGTTTTTCCATGAGAAGCAAGCGATTGCAACAGCGGTTGATTATTTGATCATTGTCGGATTCAGTGAAGCGTTTTTATGTGTGGAGATGATGACGGTAGGTGCGTTATCAGGACTTGGAAGGACGCGTCTGTGTAGTGTGATCAGTATTGCCTTTACATCGCTTCGCATCCCGCTTGCAATCATTTTAAGCAGCAGTGTGTTGGGAATTCTGGGAATATGGTGGGCACTTACGACAACAACCATGATGAAGGGCATGATATTTACCTGTGTATTTTTACTGATTGTGCGAAAGATGACCGATACGAAAATAAAATAATTACAACCTTAATAATGCCTGTGCAGGATTTTTCAATCTAGTGCAGGCATTGTTTTGAACTTGGAACGGATGGTGTGTTTATGGCGGAGCCGGTGTCAAATGTGATCGGCGGAAGCATCTGCTTTATCACGATGCTTTGTACCGTGATTCCGGAGCTGAGGGCGATGGAGAAAGGTTGTTCTGGCGATGGAGCATGAGCCGGTTTATGTGACGCTGTAATCGAAAATATTAAGTTTGCAATCGATTGTCTTAAGGAGTAAGATAGAGGCAAAAGAATAAGGAGGAGTTTGTAAAATGAACAGGTTGATGAAACAATGCGCAGCATTTGTGCTTGCATTTGCACTCGCATTCACATCGGTAAATATGACCGGTCTGTCGGTGGAAACGACCTACGCGGCAACGACACAGACAATCACCAGGTCGACAACGGTCGTATGCAAGAAGAATGCCGTTGTGAAGGCACCGAAGGGATATCGAAATTGCAAGTTCTTAAGTTCCAATTCGAAAGTTGCTACGGTAAATGCAAAGGGAAAACTGAAGGCACTCCGTCTTGGCGTGACAACGATCACGGTAAAAAGCGGTGCGAAAACAAAAAAATATACGGTCACGGTCATTCCGGCGAAGAAGAGTGACGTAAGACTGAATCAGGAACTGATTTTAAGCGGACAGAACGTTCGGTTAAAGCTGGTTTCCGACAAGTATGATACAAGTCAGGTGAAGCTGTATATCGATAGTGCTTTTAAAGAAATCGACCACAAGGGAAATTGTAATTTTAAGGAATCCAATTGTTATCAAATGAGCGGATCGCTGTCCTATTCGTACGGAAAGTTTAAAAAAAATATTACATTGTATGTTTGTGATAAAAAAGTAATTATGGACGGAATTGCGCCGACGGATACATGGGGATCAGAAGATATCTGGGCCGGGGTAAGCTATGATACGAGTTCTTTAAAATGGGAGTTCTTTGATGAGTCATTTAACTATAAGCAGTTAAAAAATAAGGGAATTGAAATTCAAATTGACGGCAAGCCGTTGCCGGATACAGTTGTTTATACTCCGGGAGAACACACCTTTACGATCGTTGCCGGAATAAATCAGTATAGTCAGAAAGCCGATGTCACTTATTCCGTGAAGGACGCACTTGTAAAGAAAGATGCAAGGGGCTACGCAAAGGACGGAAAAGAAGTATTTGACGCAGCATTTGCTGCTGTCGATCAGGTGGTTAAGGATGGAATGAGTGAGGAAGAAAAGGTAAAAGCCATCCATGACTATTTGATCTATAGTGCCAATTATGTCAATGACGGTAACTACCAAAGCGCGGAGAACTGGGCATATGGAGCCGGTGGAGTACTGATCCATAAGGAAGGTGTGTGTCAGAGTTATGCCATCGCCTTTTATATGATGGCAGTATCGGCAGGACTTGATTGCAAATTTGTGACAGGAACTGCAAAAGGTGGAGGTCATGCATGGAATCAGGTTAAGGTGGACGGAAAGTGGTATTATATCGACTGTACCTGGGATGATCCGATTATGAATGGGCATAGCGGTGGTGGAGAACGCTATAAATACTATTTGTCGGAGACTCTTTGGTCGGATCACACGATAGAGGAATCTAAGGATCTGGCTGATGATGGAAAATATTCCTGGGAGCATTTATATCTGACAGGAAAAGATTATTAATAGAAAAAGGAAAGGGACGATACAGTGTGTCGTCCCTTTTATATTTATTTTCCGTTTGTTTTGATTTTAACAATTCTCGGGATGTACATTGTGATTACGGTAAAAAGTGATGCAGAGCATCAGACGCGAGTTATGGAGTCGATGATCGCAAATGAAATCAGTATGGAACGGAGCAGGCACATCCGGACACTCAAAAATACTTACAGAGAAATATACAGAGTGCCGGGCTGTGGTAGAGGCTATGAAGTCACGGAAGCGTGGGGCTGCAATATACAGGGGAAATATGTACAGTTATGGTTCTCTCAAGGATATTCCGGTTTCCATCTGTATCGTATCACCGGTTACGGAAATCTATCGTGTTGTATATGGATTAGGATATGTGATGGCCGCAGGTTTTGCAGTCTATCTGATCATCGGAATTGCTGGAAGCCTGTATCTTTCAAAATGTGTGAATACTTTGATTCGTTGGAATGTAAATCTCCAGCGATTCCTGCCCTATGATTCGAAGGATATTATATGCGATCATTGTCAGCTCCAGCACCAGTTTGTTGCTCTCAAACTTTCCCGACGGGAGTCTTTCAACATCCATGTCCGTCTTGATTTCACTGTGATACTGCTCACTTTCTCCGTGGGCATGGTAAAGATCAATGACTGTTTCGTCTGGCAGGAAAGTGTTTGTCCAGTATGTGCCCAGTTCTATATCGGGTACGATAAAATACTGCCCATATCGGTCAATGGTTCTTTCCGTGATCTCATAAATTGTGCGTATTCCGACAGTTTTCTCCTCGTTATCAGAAAGGGAATATGTCACATCCCGGAAGGTCTGTCCGATATAAAAAGTTTTCCTATCACGTGGATGCTGGATATTCTGGCAGCATTCCCTGACGGATCCCTGCCATTCTTCTTTACTTTCCTGTCGGGGATTCCGTTTTATGATGAAAGACACATTGTTGTATTTATAGCTTTCTTCCATAAAGATGCCTATGTTTTCAGATGCATCGTTGCCGGAATCCAGGGCTGTCGGCTCTATGTGCATTTCACGCAGCATGTCGACATTTGCCTGCTGGATGTCTTTGCGCAGGGAATCCCCGATCATGTCAAAACGCTGACGGAGTGTTTCGGCGGAAGGAATCGCATAGGAGATGCCTAATGCGTATTTGTAGTAGTCAGGGTCATCCATCATTTCACGGACAGCCTCATACTGGGGTTTTCCCTGACAGAGCATACCAATATAGGTGAGGAGCACGGTTGATTTTTTTAACAAAACTGCTTTTTCCAAGTATTTGCCCTACGAATACCAGACCATTGGGAGTAATGAGCCGCTCATTCCAGCAGGTATTATTGCTGAAAAAACGGGATGTAACACTAAGGTAAGTTTCACGGAATAAGGTATACATATAAACAAATGATGCGAAAGCTGAAACAAATGAAAGGATAAAAAAAAACGATATGGCATTTAAAATTATTCATTTAGAAGACAGTGCGATGAAACATTCCGCTATTTCAAGAGCGATAAAAAGCGTAGTATCTGCTGAAATTGATTGGGTTACGGATGTGTCTGGTTTAATGAGATTAACGATTGGGAAGGAAAATTAAGGGATCTGATAATTAAATTAACGGAAAAATAAATCAAAGATTAAATGATAAAAGGACAGGTGATTTTTATAGCGATATATGTGATTTCGGATATTCATGGGGAATATGATTTGTTTATGAAAATGCTTGAAAAAATTAAATTTCAGGATACCGACACACTGTATATATTGGGAGATATACTAGACCGGGGACCAAATCCCATTCAGTTGTTGCGAAGACTTATGGAGATGCCCAATGCGATCCCGATTGTGGGGCGTGTTTTCCTGATGGAATCGGTAAAGAAATCTACAGAGCGGCAGAAGCTGATCCTGGAAGCTGATAAGGTGATGGTCCAATCTATAAAGAAATACGAAAATGATGCCAGGGTGATTGTTTCGAAAAAGCGGACCTTTGAGGCTGCGGCAGCATATAGACAATTGAGAACGGTGGTTCACAATTTTGCTTCTGGGTCTAATCCCGGGGGCGGTGTAGTACATGGGGCAAGTGCACAGGAAGAGTGTCTTTGCAGATGCTCAGGGTTATATTTTAATCTCAATGTTCAGCCGATGTGGTATGATGTCGATGTTATTACTTGCGCAGCACCAGACCTGCGGGAAAATCCAAGCAATGGGTACAATCAGGGAGATGGCAGTGCAAGAGTAATAAAGCTTCATGAAAAAACAAAATGCACTTGATTTTTATAAAAAATTGTGATAAATTATTATTTGTTACGGACATAGATTTGTTTGTAAGCAAATAGGACGGCGCGTGGCTCAGCTTGGTAGAGCGCTGCGTTCGGGACGCAGAGGTCGCAGGTTCAAATCCTGTCGCGCCGACGATGCAAGGATTCCGGTACATGGGTGAGAGAATCCTTGGCAGGGGCAACCTCAGAGGCTTTTATGAAGCTTCTGGGGTTCTTTTTATTGTAAAAGAAATACATAATTGTTATAATAGTGCGAGGAAAAATAAAGGAGAATACCATGGACAATTTCGAAGAAAATAAAAAGCAGGATGACATGCAGGAGACAAATCTGCAAGTTGAAAACCTGCAGGATGATACTGCACAAGCTGAAAATTTACAGGATAATGAAGTACAGGATGCTGCTTCACAGGAAGATAATACCTCATTAGAGAAAGAAAAAAAGAAAGAGAGGAAGAAGCATATTATTGAGTGGACCGTATATGCGATCGTTCTTGTCGCTTTGTATATATCTTTTCACTTTATCTGGATGATTGGAAAAATTCCGTCAGAAAGTATGGAACCAACGTTAATGATACATGACTGGACCATCGGCAGCCGTACGATTTACAAAGACGAGATGCCAGAACGCGGAGATATCGTTATTTTCTATTCAGATGAAGAACAGGAGACAATGGTCAAGCGTGTGATTGGTCTGCCGGGAGAGACAATTACATTTGTGGGTGATCATGTATATGTAGATGGAGAGCGGCTGGACGAATCGGCATATCTGGAAGATTCCGTAGTGACAGAACCGGGAGAGCAGGATGAGTTTGTTGTGCCGGATGGCTGTATTTTTGTGCTGGGTGACAACCGTGAAGTTTCTTATGATGCCCGCTATTGGGAGAATCCGTATATCAGCCAGGATAAGATCCAATCGGATGTTGAGGTTGTGATTCCATTCCACAAACTGCCGTGGTTTTAACAATTTTAACGTTGTATATACAAGTGTCTTGACACCTAACATTGCCATCAGTATAATCAGAGTAATGTAGCAATTGAGAGAGATAGGAGCAGACACTATGTTTACAACAAGAGAATTACAGGATGAAATCATCCGATTAAAAAAAGAGAAAGACATTTGTATTTTGGCACATGCCTATCAAAGTCATGATATATGGGAAGTTGCAGATTTTGTGGGAGATTCTTACGGTCTTAGTAAGCAGGCGGCGCAGGCAGATCAGAAGACGGTTCTGATGTGCGGGGTCCGCTTTATGGCAGAGACCTGTAAGATTCTTTCCCCGGAGAAGAAAGTCATTCTTTCCAATCCAAAGGCCGGCTGCCCGATGGCAGAGCAGATGGATGTGGATCTGATTTCCGGTGTAAAACAGATGTACCCGGATTATACGGTTGTTGCATATATCAATACAACATCGCAGTTAAAGACCATCTGCGATGTCTGTGTAACATCATCATCCGCAGTACAGATTGTGAAAAATATTGAAAACAAAAATATTTTGTTTATTCCGGACTGCAACTTGGGTAAATGGGTAGCAGATCAGGTGCCGGAGAAGAACATTAAGCTATTGCAGGGCGGTTGCCCGACACATGTGCGTATGTCAAAACGCGATGTGGAAAAAGCGCGCAAAGCACATCCGAACGCATTATTGCTCGTGCATCCGGAATGCCTGCCGGAAGTATCTGAACTTGCAGATTTCCGTGGAAGTACCACAGGAATTATGGATTATGCAAAGAAAAGCGATGCAAAAGAATTTATCATCGGTACAGAGAACAGCATTGTACAGCATTTGCAGTTTGAATGTCCGGACAAGCAGTTCTATCCATTATCCAAAGACTGTGTATGCCATAACATGAAGCTTACAACGCTTGGAGATGTATACAATTGTGTGCGTGGTATTGCAGGAGAAGAGATTGTATTGGACGAAGAGGTGCGTAAGAAAGCGGGCCGTTGCATCAATACAATGTTGGAGCTTGGACAGTAAATATAGAAAAGGAACGTCTCATTCGAAAAGGGTGAGGCGTTTTTTCATAGGAACGTAAGAGAGTGTACTTCTTTTTCTTTCAAAAAATCCCCCTCCCTGGCTGTTTGTGAAATCTATCCGTGAAATCTATCCGTGAAATCTATCCGTGAA
>OGRA01002340.1_pt1 | contig 16096 bp, 9 predicted proteins | sample 1553351 | NCBI WGS metagenome assembly OGRA01 (sample SAMEA2580056, study PRJEB22360) | human gut metagenome | biome: human gut; feature: human-associated habitat; material: faeces | place: Denmark | collected 2008/2010
CCGACATCTTCGAGTACACCTCGAAGAACATGCCCAAGTTCAACTCGATCTCGATTTCGGGTTACCACATGCAGGAGGCGGGCGCAACGGCCGACATCGAGCTGGCCTACACGCTGGCCGACGGTCTGGAGTACCTGCGCGCAGGTATCAACGCCGGCATGTCGGTGGACGCCTTCGCACCGCGTCTGTCGTTCTTCTGGGCCATCGGCATGAACCACTTCATGGAGATCGCCAAGATGCGCGCCGCGCGTATGCTGTGGGCCAAGATCGTGAAGCAGTTCGATCCCAAGAACCCCAAATCGTTGGCCCTGCGCACCCACTCGCAGACTTCGGGCTGGTCGCTCACCGAGCAGGACCCGTTCAACAACGTGGCCCGTACGGCCATCGAAGCCATGGGCGCCGCACTGGGACACACCCAGTCGCTGCACACCAACGCCCTCGACGAGGCGATCGCCCTGCCGACCGACTTCTCGGCGCGTATTGCGCGTAACACGCAGATTTACATTCAGGAGGAGACCAACGTCTGCCGCGAGGTTGACCCGTGGGCAGGTTCGTACTACGTCGAATCGCTGACGCAGGAGATCGCCGACAAGGCTTGGGAGCGTATTCAGGAGGTCGAGAAGCTGGGCGGCATGGCCAAGGCTATCGAGACCGGCATTCCGAAGATGCGTATCGAGGAGGCAGCGGCCCGCAAGCAGGCCCGCATCGACTCCGGCACCGAGAAGATCATCGGCGTGAACGAATACCGTCTGGAAAAAGAGGCTCCGATCGACATCCTCGCAGTGGACAACACCGCCGTACGCGAGAGCCAGATCAAGCGTCTGAAGGAGTTGCGCGCCAACCGCGACGAAGCCGCCGTGAAGAAGGCGCTGGCCGCGATCACCGAGTGCGTGAAGACCAAGCAGGGCAACCTGCTGGAGCTGGCCGTCGAGGCCGCCAAGGTCCGCGCTTCGCTGGGCGAGATCTCCGATGCCTGCGAAGTCGTCGTAGGCCGCTACAAAGCAGTTATCCGTTCCATCTCAGGTGTATACAGTTCAGAAGTGAAAAACGACAAACAGTTCGAGCGCGCCAAGGAGTTGTGCGCCGAGTTCGCCAAGAAAGAGGGCCGTCAGCCGCGCGTCATGATCGCCAAGCTCGGTCAGGACGGCCACGACCGCGGTGCCAAGGTAGTTGCCACGGGTTACGCCGACATCGGCTTCGACGTCGATATGGGCCCGCTGTTCCAGACTCCCGAAGAGGCCGCCAAGCAGGCCGTCGAGAACGACGTGCATGTAGTGGGCGTCTCGTCGCTGGCCGCAGGCCACCTGACCCTCGTGCCGCAGATCATCGCAGAGCTGAAGAAGCTCGGCCGCGAAGACATCATCGTCATCGTCGGCGGCGTGATCCCCGCACAGGACTACGACCAGCTGTATAAGGACGGCGCCGCCGCCATCTTCGGCCCCGGTACGCCGATCGCCACCGCAGCTATCAAGATACTCGAAATTCTGCTCGCCGACTAAAGCGACTGAAAGCAATAGCGATACCCTCCGGTTTCCCGGAGGGTATTTTTTATCCGTTCGGGGAAAAGAGCGGAAAGGCGGACTATGACGAAATTCCCTGCTTTCGCAAAAACCGACCGATTTACACGAAGCGCACCTCCGACAACAAAAGGAGCTGTCTAACAAGTCCGATTTTTAGAATTTCACCCCCGTCAGATAAAACTCTGGCAGGGGTGATTTCCAATTTCGGGGACTTGTCAGACAGCCCCTCTGCTTAAATCCGGTGCGAACGGCCTACATGCACGCTTCGAGTATCCGGCGCGCCGCGGCGCCGTCTACGTTCTGCGCTTCGCCGTACTTGACGCCGGAGGCATTGAAGCGGCGTTCGATCTCCGCAATCGTCGTTTCGCCGATCCCCTCCTCCGAAAGCCGGGTCGAAAGCCCCAGCGAACGGAAGAATTTTTTGGTGGCTTCGAGCGTACGGTCGATGCGCTCCTCTTCCGAACCGTCGGCAATGCCCCAGATCCGTTCGCCGTATTGGAGCAGTTTTCCGCGCTTCTGCTCCCGGAGCACGCGCAGGGTGCCATTGATGACAATCGCCAGCGTCGCACCGTGTGTCAGTCCGTGCAGGGCCGTCAGCTCGTGACCGATCATATGCGTCGCCCAGTCCTGCGTCACGCCCATGCGGATCATGTCGTTCAGCGCCAGCGTCGCCCCCAGCATATACTCCGACATCACGGCATAATCATGCTGGTTCTCCCAGATTTTCGGAGCGATTTCGATCACCGTATGCAGGATGCCCTCGGCCCAGCGGTCCATCAGGCGCGACTGGCCGGGCGTGGTCATATACTGTTCCAGCACATGCACGAAGGTATCGGAGAGCCCGCAGGCGATCTGCCGCTGCGGCAGCGAGTAGAGGGTTTCGGGATCGAGAATCGAGAAGACCGGATAATCGCCGTAAAAGGCGTACTTCTCCTTGGTTTCCTGACGCGAAATGACCGAACCCGAATTCATCTCCGAACCCGTGGCCGACATCGTGAGGACGGTGCCCAGCGGAACGGTTTTATCCGCCTGCCCCTTGAGCACGATATCCCACGGATCGCCGTCGTAGAGCAGGCCCGCAGCGATGAGTTTCGTACCGTCGATGACCGATCCGCCGCCCACGGCCAGCAGGAAGTCGGAACCGTTCTCACGGCCCAAAGCCACGGCCTCGCGGACCGTCTCGACGGAGGGATTGGGTTCGATGCCCCAGAATTCGACCCAGTCGCGCCCTTCGAGCGCCTTCACGACCTGATCGTAAACCCCGTTGCGGCGCACGCTGCCGCCGCCGAAGGTAATCATGATCTTCTTGTCGGCAGGGATCAACTTGCCGAGTCTGGCGATCTGTCCTTTGCCGAAAACCAGTTTCGTAGGATTGTGATAAATGAAATTATTCATAACGGTATGCGATAAGTTTTAATACGGCTCCTAAATATACGCAAAAATAACAAAAAGAACGCCGGAATACTCCGGCGTTCTTTCTATGTCTCGAAAAATCGGGTTTAGAAATATTTTCCGCGCAGGTCCTGAATCTTGGCCATCTGCTGGATAGCCTGCACCGAGAACTGCTGGGCCATGCTCTCGGCCATAGCCTGCGCACGCACCTTCTCGCCTTCGGCAGTCTGCTTGTCCGAGGTCTGGATGTCATCCACCTCGAAGACATATACGCCGCTCAGACCTTTGACCGGAGCCGAGAGAACGCCTTTCTCGGTCGTAGACGAGATAGCGCCGATCAGACGGGGCTCGAAACCGGGACCGTTCACATAGAAAGCCCCGAAGGTCACGTTGTCGAAGTCTGCGACTTCGGTTCCGAGACTCTTGGCCTGCTCGTCGAGCGTGGAGCCGGAGAGTTCCTTCACGATATAGTCGTACTTCTTGTCGCGGAGTACCTGAGCACGGATCTGTGCCGAAACCTTTTCGAGGGGAGCGAATTCGTTGTCGTCGATCTCGGTCAGCATGGCGATCACATAATCCTTGCCTACCGGGAAGATTTCGGAAACATCGCCCACCTCGGCGCCGTAAGCCCAGCGGGCGACGTCGCGCGAATCCTCAAGACCGCGGATCGTACGCTCGCCCTGCGCCAGCGACGCGATGCGCGGCGTAACGGCAGCCGAAGCGGCGTCGTTGAACGCTTCGACCGAACCTTTGGCGTTCACCGAGAAGGTGCCGGCCTGATTGTGGATGTCGCGGCGGGTAGCGGCCGAAGCCTCGACCGGGTAGGTGATCGAAGCGACCTGAACGTGCTTCGACGGTTTGTCGGCACGGTAAACCTGCATCAGCTGAATGGCGTCGCCGGAAGCGATCTTCACGATATCGCCGGTTTTCGCATTGGCAAGCGCTGCAGCGAATTCGCCCGAAAAGGCCGAGAACGGCATGACGCCCACCTCGCCGCCGTTGGCGGCGGTAGCGTCATAAACCGAATACTGCGCAGCGACCTGAGCGAAGTCGGCACCGCCCTTGAGCACGGTCAGCAGACTGTCGGCCAGCGCCTCCTGCGTATAGGGAAGTACGATGTGGCGGATGCCCATCGAGTCGGGAACGATCTTGGTATCCAGCGCGCGGGCCATCGTCCACTCGTTGTTCTTCAGTACGGGACCGTAGGTGGCGCCGTCGAGCAGGGCCTTGGCCTCCTCTTCCGAAAGCTGCTTCGCCGAGACGTAGTTGTCGGCGATTTTGCCGTTGCGGTTGGCGCGGACAAACGACTTCAGCTCTTCGGTGGCGGCGAACTGCGCGCCGACCTCGGCGACGCTCTTTTCGAGCGCCAGCATGTCGTCGTCGGTCGGAGAAACCTCGAACACGACATACGAAAGCGCACGCGACGGCGTCTGCTTGAACATGTTCTTGTGGCTGTTGTAATACGCCTTGATGTCGCTCGACTTGAGCTGAATCAGCGAATCGGGAACGGCCGAGTATTTCTTACCGGCCCACTTGCCGGCATAGGTGTTGTTGGCGGAGTTCACACCGTTGGCCACTTCGAGCGAGTTGACATACACACCGCCCTTGATCAGGCCGAGGAACTTGGCGACCTCGCGCTCCATGCGGGCCTGCTCGTTGAGCTGCGCCCAAGCCTGCTGCGCCTGCGCGTTGGCTTCGGCCTCGGAGAGGAACTGGTGAACGGCGGCGACGTTGTACTCACCCGTGCGGGGATCCGCGAAGGCATTGTAGAAAGCCTGCGAAGGATGCTGGCCGCTGACCATCGACATACGTTCAGGCTCGGTAACGCGAAGGCCCATCTTGTCGAATCCGGGAGTCAGCACGTATTTGCCGATCAGGGCCTGCCATGCAGCGTTGGCAAGCATCGCCGACTGCTGTTCGTTGCTCTCCTGAGCACCGCTCTGCGCCTTGACCTGCTCGTACTGGTTGTAATACTCCGAATAGTTGATCTTTTCACCGTCGATAACACCGACCCGGGGGTCGTTGCCTGAGAAGCCCATTTCGGTCTTCAGGGAGAGAATGAAAGCCAAGAGGGCGCCTGCGATGACAATCGACAGCACGATGCCGAACTTGGTGCGTAAAGTGTTTAAACTTGCCATATAAATTGTAAATTATTCGTATTGTTTCGAATTAGCAGTCAAAGGTAGTAAATTTATTCGGAAAAGGCCCTTATTATGCCATAAAAATTCTCACAACTTCCGGACCCGCGCCAAGTCGATCCGCGAACGCGTCGTACGCAGGATTCGCACCTGCAGACCGCCGACGAAAACGGTCTCTCCGGCCGTGGGAATCCCCTCGTAATTGAAGATGATGAAACCCGCCAGCGTATCGTATTCGCGGCTCTCCTCGATACCCAGACCGTATTTCTCATTGAGGTATTTCACTTCGAGACGGCACGAGAGGACATACTCGTCGGGGCCGACCTGCTTTTCGGTCAGGTCGGGCACGTCGTGTTCGTCCTCGATCTCGCCGAAAATCTGCTCCAGCACGTCTTCGAGCGAAATGACGCCCGCCGTGCCGCCGAATTCGTCGATCACGACGGCGATGTTCGAGCGGTGCTTGATGAAATTCTCCAGCATCAGCTGCAAAGGCATGGTCTCGGGAACGAAATTGACCTCCATCATCACGTCGGCGATCTGCCGGGGCCGCGTGAAGAGGCTTTTCGAATTGACGTAGCCCACGATGTTGTCGATCGATTTGCGCCAGACGAAGATGCGCGAATATTTCGAGTCGACGAACCGCGCCGTGAGCTGTTCGATCGAGGTATCGTCGATGTCCACGGCCTCGACGTCCACGCGCGGAACCATGCAGTCCCTGACGCGCAGGTCGGCGAAATCCAGCGCGTTCTGAAAGAGTTTCAGTTCGTTGTCCGGCTCCGAATGCTGCTCCGAGTTATTCGTGTCGAGCAGTGCCGCGAGGTCCTCGCGGTCGAAACTCGGAGTGATGTTCTGCTCCTCGACGCGGCGGCCCAGAAGGCGCAGGATGCCGTGGGACAGCAGCGTGGTGAAGCGCGCCACCGGATAGAGAACGACGTAGAAAAAGTAGATCACCGGCGCCAGCGCGCGGTAATAGAAATTGGGATTGTTCCTGAAAATCGACTTGGGAAGGAACTCGGCGAAGAAGATGATGATGACCGTCGAAACGGCGGTATCCACGGCGACCGAACCGCTCCGGGCGAGCTGCTCCCACCCCAGCGAAGCGTAGATGCCGCGCAGAAGCATCGACATCGACAGCGAATAGACGACCAGCGCGATGTTGTTGCCCACGAGGATCGTGGTGATATACTGTCCCGGATGACGGGCGAAAACCTCGGCAATCTGGTCGAACATGCGGTTCTGCTTGCGGTCGATCTCCAGCTTGAGGCGGTTCTTGCTCGTAAAGGCAATCTCCATCCCCGAGAAAAAAGCCGACAGCAGCAGCATTACGACGATCAGGACGACGGTGGTAAGCATCGCTTTCAGTTTTTGAGTTTGGGTTCTGTGGAAACCGCCTCCTCACGCGGAACCGGACGGGCCTCCGCCCGGGAGTCGTCGAGCATTTTCTGCGGCCGGCGCTCAACCTCCGCTTCGGGCCTTTCAGCCTGTCTTTCAGCCGTTCCGGCGGGAATCTCCCGGGCCGGAGCGGTCGCAGCCGCAGCCTTCCCGGATTCGGACGCTTGAACGGCGGGCCGGCTGTCGGACGGCTTCGGAACCGGACGCACGGCCGTGGAATCCGCGGCGGTGGAATCGGCGCTTTGTTTCATCTCGACCTCCATACGGCCCTTCATGCGGCGGAAACGCCAGTCCTTGAACTCCTCGTCCGACTCGAAACCTTCGCCGATGAACACGTCGCGGCCGTCGTTCTGCACGATTTTCGAATCGACGTTCGAATAGATTTTCTTGGTTCGCGCGTTCCAGAACAACTGTTGCGTATAGAGTTTCTTGCCGTCCGATTTCTCTACCACGACATTTCCCCGCGCCTCCCACAGGTCGCGGGTCTCGTAATGGATCGCATAGTTGGCCGTCAGCACGGCATCGACCGACGAGAGCGAATCGTTCTTATAGGTCGTCATCTCCACACCCTTGGGGAACTCGCGGTAAGGCTCGCGCGCCAGCGAATAACCTTCGAGCAGCGGGGTTTTGAAATGATACGAACGGCGGCCGTTCTGCGACATGACAACCGACAGGTTTTCGCTGTATTCGGTCATCATCATCTCTATCCGGGACTCCGATTCGGGTTCTTCTTCACGCTCGCAAGAGAATAGCAAGATAGCACTCCCCACAACGGAGAGTGCTACCATCACGTATCTTGCGATAAATCTGTCCATCAATTAGCGGGGACGCACAGTAGTCGACACACCGGCAGCCGTACCGCAGTTGACGGTATAGCGTGCGCCTTCCTGCAACTCGTTGAAGAAGCACTCCTCCGAAGTCGGGAAACGGCTGCGGAATGCGTTCATCGAGGTTTTGGCAGGTTCGCGGTATTCCGAATCGCTCGGCAGCAGCTCGACGGCCTTGGCCATCGTGTCGTAAGCTGCCCAGAAGGTAGCCGGCCCGGCGAAACCTTCACAATGAGCTGCCGAAATGCCGTAGCACTGAGCCAGTACGAAATACGGCACACCGTCCTCGGGGTTCAGATCGCGGGCCTGACGGGCAGCCGATGCGGCGCCCTGGATGTCGTTGGAAACCAAACCTACCAGCGCCATGCGCACCAGCAGCAGCTGACGCTCAGCGGGATCCGTCTCGACGGCAAGCGCCTCGTTGAGGTATTTCATGGCCTTGGTATAGTCGCCCTTGCTCTGGAACGCCTGCGCAAGGAACATCGCGGTTTCCGACGAAGGTTTCACCGTATAGTATTTCTCGGCAATCGAGAAATAGAAATCGCCGTCGCACTTGGCACGCGACATCAGGGCTACGGCCTGCGCCAGCAACGCCTCATCGTCGGGAGCAGCCTCCAGCTTGCCGCGGAACAGTTTTTCGAGGTTATCGCAGCTGGCCGCGCCGCTCAGGCCGAAAGCCGCGTCGAACTGCGACTTGTAATCGCCGGCCTCGGGGTTCTTCTCGAAGAACGGGGTCAGGCGGTCGTACTCGGCGATGATCTCATCGGGCATCACCTCGTCAGTATTCTTGTAATCCTCGCAGAGGTTCGAGAAATAAGCCACCACGGTCTCGGGGTCGGTGCTGTCACCGCCCTGCGCGATTGCCGCGCGGAATGCCTCGCGGATGCCCTTGCGGTCGTTGGGTTTGTAGCGCAGGAACTCGCGCGCCTTCTGGTCGAGGATAAAGGCCGTCTTGCCGGGCTTGACGTTATCGCCGAAATACTGGGCACGCATATCGTACATCAGCATCAGCGAGTCGATGAACATGTTCTTCTCCGCCACGCTCTTGGCACGGTTGATCTTGTTCTTATACACGACGGCACCGCGCTGGTAGATCGACTCCGCAGCATCGGGTATCTTGTCGATAAGCCCCTTGAGGTAGTGTGCAGCGGCATCGTAGTCACGGTTGTCGCACGATTCTTTCAGGAAATTACTGTTCAGAATGTTCTGTTCACGCTCTTCGGGAGTAGCGCCCCATTTCGCATATTGCGGGGCACTGAAATCCTGAGCCAAAGCCGCCGAAGCCAAAAACACCAAAGCGGCAGAAAGCAGAAATTTTACGTTTTTCATCGGTCAGAGATTAATTTTTGTATTTCTTATACTTATAATTGTTTTCGTCAGTTAAACTACCTCCGTGTCGGGGTCGCAAGTTACTACTAATTCCTCGGACGTGCAATTTTCCGGCTCAAAAACTAATCGTATTTCGGCCTGCGGAACCAGTATTCCCCGTTCTCGGCACCCGCAAAGAGCGAGAATCCGACCGAGAATTTGAAATACTGCTGCCGCACCAGTCCCAGACGCTCGGAAAGGTTATAGCCGCGACGTCCGTATTCCACGCCCACGTCGATGGTCGAACTGCCGAGGAACTTCACAGGCACCCCTACACCCAACGTAACGGCGTATTCTCCGATTTTATTGCCGTCGTAGGTCTGGTTGTAGGTTCCGTAACGGAAACCCGCCCGGTAGGCCCAGCGTTTCATGAACCTGCGCACGTCGTAATAGTTCGGCGTATACTCCACGCCCACTTTCACCATGCTCGTATTGGTATAGGCCACTTCGTATGCAGATTTGTCCGGGCCGCTGACCCCGGTCATTTCGGTCGCCTTATTGCCGCCGGTCCAGTTCTGATAGACGTAGTCAAGCCCAAGCGTCCATTTCGAGGTCATATAATAAGCCCCCACCGAAAGCTGACGCGGCAAAGCAAGCGCCAGGTGGGTCGTATCGCCCTTCACGGTGGAGTTGTACAGGTCGCCGATATAAATGCGCGAGGTCACATCGGGATTCAGGTTGCCGCCGAAATCGTACGTAGCACCGAACGTCAGCATGCGTTTCTGGTTCATGATAGCCTTCCAGAGGACACCGACCTGTCCTTTGATGCTCGAAATGCTGTAATTGTCGCTGCCGACCGTCGACGAGAAGGTTCCGTCGCCCGTGATCGGCGTCGGGGTCATCACGAAGCTGCGGTCGATGTCGCCCCAGTAATACTGCGCCGCGACACCCAACGAGAAATTCTTGAAAATCTCCCAGCCCAGGCCGACCTTGACCTCCGTCACGTCGCCTTCGCCCTGATAGACGTACTGCACGCGTCCCACATTGCCCCAAACCGGATCGTTCGGGTCGAAATCCTGCGTATACTTGGTACGGTAGCCCACCGAACTGTACGGCGTGAGGCTGAACCCGAGGCCGAGTTTCTTGGCGACCGGCATCTGGAACGCGATATCGTGGAAATTGAACGTATTATAGGCCGTGTTTTTGGACACATTGTCCACCTTCTGCGAATTGTAGTAATTCTGTCCCTCGAGGCCGAAACTGAAGAGGAAACTCTTTTGCGGGATGGTGCTGTACGCTGCAGGGTTGAGCAGATTGATTTTGCCCGGAGTGCCCATGGCCACCCCGACGCCGCCCATCGAGCGCATCTGCGTCGTACCGGGCGTATTGATCTCGCCGATGCCGTACATCGTATAGGGAGAGAATGCGTTAATACTGCTTGTCTGGGCCGATACGGCATAAGGAAGCATCACGGCTGCCGCGACAACCAGCTTAATCAAGGTGTTCTTCACTTGCATTGTGCTCTAAAATTCTATTCAATCCGCAAAAGACCAGATTACAATTTGCAAATATCGTATTTTTAATTCGTTTAACAAAGAATTTTGCATCCCCACCGGTAAAAATTACGCGCAAGCCGTCGATTTTCTCCCGCATGCGGGTGACGTAACCTTCTATTTCGAAGGCGATCCCGTTCATCACGCCCAGTTCGATGGCCTCTTCGGTCGTAAGCCCCGAGAGCCCTTCGCCCCCGGTCGCGGCACACAGCGGCAGCTTGGCCGTATAGTCATGCAGCGCCCTGAAACGCATCGTCACGCCCGGGGAGATGCAGCCGCCCCGGAACGTATTGTCGGCCGTCACCAGGTCTATGGTCACCGCCGTACCGAAATCGACGATCAGCACGTTCTCACCCGGATAGAGCACCGTCGCACCGACGGCTGCGGCCAGCCTGTCGCGCCCCAGCGTCTCGGGCGTAAGGTACGCGTTGCCGATGGGCACGGAGGTCTGGGAGGTGAACTCCAGCAGATAATCCACCCGCCGGCGGAGCATCGCCGCCACGTCATCGACCTCGCCGCGCGTCGACGCCACCACGGCGCGGCGCACGGGCCATTCGGAGAGCAGTTCTTCGAGCACCGACGGGTGCAACCGCTCCATGCAGCGCTGCGCGACAAGCTCCCCCTTGTCGAAAACCGCGAGTTTTACCAGGGTGTTCCCGAAATCTACGACTAAATTCAAAGCTGTTGCAGTGTTTTATACCCGTCCTCAATGTCTTTGACATTCCTAACGGTCATCGCCAGACGATTATTGTGCTGTTTGAGCACAAATCTGGCGGGATTTTGCGTGACCTTGCGGAGCAACTCCATAAAGGTATCGCTTTTGTAATAGGGCGAGTTCTGCTCGCCGACGAAGTGGAGGATCATCAGCCCGTTCTTGACCTTCACCCGCTCGATGCCGAGGCGGATCGCCTCCCAGCGCAGGCGCACGACGTTGAGCAGTTCCTGCGCTTCGCGCGGCAGGGGGCCGAAACGGTCTGCCAGGCGGCTCTCGAAGGCCTGCAACGCGGCTTCGTCCTTGGTCGAGTCGAGCTCGCGGTAGAGCTTCAGGCGTTCGGCCTGCTGTGCCACGTAGGCATCGGGCAGCCCGGCCTCGACCTCTATTTCGATGTGCGCGTCATCCACATAATGCATCTGCTCCACGACATCCTGCTCGGCGGCACCCAGACCCGCCACCTGCAAGCCTTCGGCCCGCAGCTCGGCGATCGCCTCGTTCATGATCTTCTGGTAGGTCTCGAAACCGATGTCGGCGATAAACCCGCTCTGCTCGGCACCCAGCAGGTTGCCCGCGCCGCGGATGTCGAGATCCTGCATCGCAATGTTGAACCCCGACCCCAGGTCGGAGAACTCCTCGATCGCCCGCAGGCGGCGCCGCGCATCGGACGACAGCATCTCCTCGGGCGGCGAGAGCAGGTAGCAGTAGGCTTTCTGGTTGCTGCGCCCCACGCGCCCGCGCAACTGGTGCAGGTCGCTCAGGCCGAAATTCTGGGCATTGTCGACAATGATCGTATTGGCATTGGGGATGTCGATGCCGTTCTCGATGATCGTGGTCGAAACGAGCACGTCGAACTCCCCGTATATAAAATCCATGATCAGCTTCTCGAGCTTCTCGGCCGGCATCTTGCCGTGTCCGACGGCCACGCGGGCCTTGGGGCATACGCGCGTGATAAGCCCTTGGATGGACATCAGGTCTTCGACGCGGTTATGGACGAAATAAACCTGGCCGCCGCGTGCGAGCTCGGCCTCGACGGCATCGCGGATGATCTCCTCGGAGAAGACATGCGACTCGGTGACGATCGGCTGGCGGTTAGGCGGCGGGGTCGAGATGACCGACAGGTCGCGCGAGCCCATGAGCGAAAATTGCAGCGTGCGCGGGATCGGCGTCGCCGTCAGGGTCAGCGTATCGACGTTGACGGCCATCTGCGTGAGTTTCTCCTTGGCCGCGACGCCGAACTTCTGTTCCTCGTCGATGATCAGCAGCCCCAGGTCACGGAATTTGATCTGCTTGCCCAGTATTTTATGGGTGCCGATCAGGATGTCGATACGCCCCGATTCGAGGTCGGCACGTATCTGCCCCGCCTCCTTGGCGGTCTTGGTGCGGTTGAGATACTCGACCCGCACGGGGAAATCGCGCAGGCGCTCCGAAAAGGAGCGGTAGTGTTGCAGGGCGAGGATCGTCGTCGGCACCAGCACCGCTACCTGCTTGCCGTCCACGGCAGCCTTGAACGCCGCGCGGATCGCCACCTCGGTCTTGCCGAAGCCCACGTCGCCGCAGACCAGCCTGTCCATCGGCTGGTCGGACTCCATGTCCTTCTTGACGGCCGCGACAGTCGTCTGCTGGTCGGGGGTGTCCTCCCACTGGAACGACGCCTCCAGCTCGTGCTGCAGGTAACTGTCGGGTGTGAATGCGAACCCTTTGCTGGCCTTGCGCTTGGCATAGAGGGCGATCAGCTCGCGCGAGATATCCTTGACGGCCTTCTTGGCGGCGTTCTTGAGTTTCTGCCATGCCCCGTTGCCGAGTTTATAGACCTTCGGAGGCTCGCCGTCGCCGGACTTGTAACGCGAAATGCGGTGGAGCGAATGGACGTTTACGAACAACACGTCGCCGTCCTTGTATACCAGCTTGATAGCCTCGTGCACCTTGCCGTTCTCGTTGATCTTCACCAGCCCGTCGAAACGCCCCACGCCGTGGTCGATATGCACCACATAGTCACCCGGGCGGAGCTGGTTCAGTTCGGCGACGGTCATCTGCTCGTCGCGCCGGATCTCGCCGTTGATGCGGTAGCGCTGGTAACGGTCGAAAATCTGGTGGTCGGTATAGAGGCACAGTTTCAGGTCGTTGTCCACGAACCCCTCGTGCAACGTAACGGAGAGCGACCGCACGGCGGCCTGCCCGCGCCCTATCTGGTGGAAGATGTTTTCGAGGCGTTCGACCTGCACCTTGTTCTCCGAGAGGATGTAGGTCGCATAGCCCCGCAGCGAATTGCGGATCATGTCGTCGGCCAGCATCTCGAAATTCTTATTGAACTTGGGCTGCGGGGCCGTGTCGAACACCACGGCCGCCGTGGCGGGGCGTTCCGGCAGGTTGTCGCGCAGCGCCACCACGCTGTTGCCGGCCATGTCGCGCAACAGCACGTTGCGGCTGGTCAGCAGGCGGTCGATCTGCCCGGGCTCCTCCATGTCCGCGAGCACCTTGCGGCGCAGGTCGTTGACACGGCGCAGCACGTAGTCGGCATCGTAGAACCAGCAGGTTGCCGAAGAACCCGCGAACTGCACGAACGACACCCGGGGTGCCTCGCCGGCATTGAGGTTGGGGACGATTTCCACCCGGTCGAGCTTGTCGGCCGAAAGCTGGCTCGAAATATTGAAACGGCGGATCGAGTCGACCTCGTCGCCGAAAAAGTCGATCCGGTAAGGCTTGCTTTCCGAATAGGAAAAGACATCGACGATACCTCCGCGCACGGAGTACTGCCCCGGTTCGTAGACGAAATCGACACGCGTGAAGTTCGCATCCGCAAGGGCATCTTCCAGCACGGCGATCGAAATCTTGTCGCCGAGCTTCACGGCAATCGTGTCGCGCTGCAACGTCGCGGCGTCGACGACCCGTTCGGCCAGCGCTTCGGGATAGGTGCAGACCACCAGGTATCCCTTCGTAAAGCCCCGCACGGCGTTCATCGCCGTGGTGCGCTGCACCACGCCCTGGGCATCCTCGGCGCCGTAGGCCGCCGAACGCTTGTAGGACGACGGGAAGAAATAGACCTGCTTCTCGTCCAGCAGATTGTAAAAATCGTTCAGCAGGTAGGCCGCGGCATCCCGGTCTTCGGCCACGAAGATATGCACGCCTCCCGTTTTCGCCACTGCCGCCGCCGCATAAAACGAAAGAGCACCGCCGACCAGCTCTTTCAGGTGGACGGTTGCGCGCTCCTTCTTATATTCGCGGCACAACTTCGGCAGGGCCTTCGACCCGGCGGCGAACTGCGCCAGCTGCTCGCTGGCAGTCATAGTGTTACTTGTTAATCAGGTCGTTATCCTTGTCGTCGTGGTAATGCACCTCGACGATGCCGAGGCTCTGGTCTTCGACGACACGCAGGCGGAGTTTGTATTTCCACTCCCAGCGGCGGCGCAGCGACCAGATGCCCTTCCGCAGGAAAGCAGCCACATAGGGGCTGACCACCAGCTTGATATACTTGTGTCCCCGATCTTGCGTGAGGAACGATATCTGGTTCTCGATCTTCTTGTCCAGCAGTACCGTAGGCTCGATCTTGCCCGTGCCGTTGCAGGTCGGGCAGACGTCCGAAACCTCCTCCACGGCCACGGGACGCACCCGCTGGCGGGTGATCTGCATCAGCCCGAACTTGGTGAGCGGCAGCACCGTATGCTTGGCCTTGTCGGTGGACATCAGCTTGACCATCTCGTCGAAGAGCGCCTGTTTGTTCTGCGCCTTGTGCAGGTCGATGAAATCGATGATGACAATGCCCCCCAAATCGCGCAGGCGCAGCTGGCGGGCGATCTCCTTCGCGGCCGCCAGGTTGACGTCCATGGCGGTCTGCTCCTGGTTGTCCTCGGCCTTGGTGCGGTTGCCCGAATTGACGTCGATGACGTTCATCGCCTCGGTGTGTTCGATGATCAAGTAGGCGCCGCGGCGCAGCGAGACGTACTTGGCGAAGAGCGACTTGATCTGCTTCGAGATGTCGAAGTTGTCGAAGATAGGGACGTTGCCCCGGTAAAGCTTGACGATCTTCTCCTTCTCGGGCTCGATCAGGCGGATGTAATTGCGGATGTCGTTGTACATCGCCTCGTCGTCGACGGCGATCTGCGAAAACGAGCCGTTGAGCGAATCGCGGATGATCGTATTGGCGCGGTTCATCTCGCTCATCAGCTGCGCGGGCGGCGTACTCTTCTTGATCGCGGCGCAGGTCTTGCGCCAGCGGTCGATCTGCGACTGGATGTCGTGCTCGATGTCCTCGTCCTTGGCCTCCATGGCCGCCGTGCGGATGATGACCCCGAAATTCTTGGGGAGCACCGCAGCCGCGATGCGCTTCAGGCGTTTCTTCTCGTCCGCCGAGCGGATCTTCTGCGAAAGGAACACCTTGGACGAAAAGGGCACCAGCACGACGTTGCGGCCGGCCAGCGAAATGTCGGAGGTCAGGCGGGGCCCCTTGGTCGAAATGGCCTCCTTGGCGATCTGCACCATGATGTTTTGCCCGACCTGAAGATAGTCGCCGATCTTGCCCGTCTTTTCGACGGGCGGTTCGAGCTTCATGCCCTCGACGCGCATTCCCCGCTTGCCGGGCTGCTGCGAAGCGACCAGCTTCTGCAACGAGGGAAACTGGCTTCCCAGGTCGAGGTAGTGGATAAAAGCGTCCTTTTCGTGCCCGATGTTTACGAAGGCTGCATTGAGCCCGGGCATTATCTTGCGTACTTTCCCGAGGTAGATATCCCCTACGGAAAAACCCGTCTGGCACTGCTCCTTGTTGAGTTCGACAAGCACCTTGTCCTCACACAGCGCAATGGAGATTTCTGTCGGGTTGACGTTAACGATTAATTCTCTGTTCATCTATATCGTGTGTCGCACCCCGGAAACGGGGTTGCGGAATACTGAAACCGGTTAGGCCGCATTTTGGTCTGAAGTGGCGGCGAACTCCAAAGGAAAATATTGTCCGGACACATCGGCCGGCAACATGGCGGGTAAGACAATACCCTGTTTTTTCGGCGGCACTGCGTCGCAATGCCTCTGCGGCAGCCTCATAACCTGCGTTGCAAGAGGGCCTGACGTCCGCAAACGGCTATCCGGGGATCTGCATTCCCCCCGGGGATACGGGCCCCGGCCGCAAAAAACCGCAGAAAATAGGTAAAGCTAAAAGAACCCGGGGTTCCTTTAGCTTTATCTATCGTTAGCACTAAGGTGCTACCCTACTTTTTCTTGTGGCGGGTCTTTCGCAGACGGTTTTTTCGCTTGACCTCTCTGA
>OGRA01002356.1_pt1 | contig 15999 bp, 13 predicted proteins | sample 1553351 | NCBI WGS metagenome assembly OGRA01 (sample SAMEA2580056, study PRJEB22360) | human gut metagenome | biome: human gut; feature: human-associated habitat; material: faeces | place: Denmark | collected 2008/2010
GGATAAGCCGGCCGGGGGGGGGGTGCCGGGGGTGGCGCCCAGCCGGTCGGCGGCCTCCTGTTCCGTGCGCTGGCCGCCGTGGGTCATGGCGTGGATCATGGCGCTGCGGGGAGATCTGCGGCGCTGGGGCCGGGAGTCCCGCAGGAAGGTCCGCCGGGCCACCAGCACCAGGAAGTCCAGCGCGTCGCATACCGCCCGCATCACCACGTTCAGCACCCGGTACAGGCCCCGGATGACCGGGCGATAAACCCGTTCCTCCAGGCTCAGCCACCGGGGCCAGCGCTCCAGATACACGGCCTCCGCGCCCTTGCGGTCCATGAGCACCAGGCGGATGAACAGGAAATACACCGCCATGCCGATGGTCAGGGAAATGGCTACGCCCTTGAGATTTTCCCAGGCCAGGTAGTGAACGGCGTGGCCAAAGGGATGCCCGCCCACAAAGGGAAGGGCCAGAGCGGCCACCGGCTCCGCCAGCCCATGGGGCAGCAGCCCCAGCACCGGCAGAGGCAGCGCCGCCAGCACCAGCGCCGTGACGGTCGTAGGCGTGCCCCAGGTCTTATCGGTGGGGGAGACGGGCTTCTGCCAGAACAGGGCCACATAGATCTTGGTGAGATACGCCACCGTCAGGCCGCCGGAGAACAGAAACAGCCACTCCACCGCCGTAACGCCCAGACTGCCGCTTTCGGCGGCCAGCTCTACCAGGGACTCATGAACCAGGGTTTTGCTGATATAGCCCAGAAAGCCCGGAATACCTGCCAGAGAACAGGCACCGCACAGGAACAGGCCGTGCAGCAGGGGCTTTCCCCGGCCATAGCCGCGAATCTGGTTCAGGTCCAGGGCGTGGGTATTGCAGTACACCACACCGGCCAGCAGGAACAGGGTCAGCTTTACCAGGGAGTGGTTCATCATGTACAGCACCGTACCGTGGGCGGCCAGGGCATTGTGCTGCCCCAGCAGGGACAGGGCCGCCGTTCCCACCAGGATAAAGCCGATCTGGGACAGGGAGGAGCAGGCCAGAATATACTTGAGGTTGTTGGAGAATACGGCGATAGCCGCGCCCAGCACCATGGTCACCGCCCCCAGCACCAGCAGCAGAACACCCCACCGGTGCTCACCGGGGAGGATGTCCGCCGTGATGATCAGGGCGCCGAAGATGCCCGCCTTGGTGAGGACGCCGGACAGCAGGGCACTGGCCGGAGCCGGGGCCACCGGGTGGGCCTTGGGCAGCCAGATATGCAGGGGAAACACGCCCGCCTTGGCCGCAAAGCCGAACAGGATGCACAGGGCCGCCGCCCACAGCTGCCCCCGGTCCGTTACCATGGCGTAGGCGTCGGGCAGTTGGGCGATGACCAGGGTGCCCGTCAGCCGGTACAGCAGGAACAGGCCCATCAGGGTCACAAGGCCGCCCAGCACCGCAATGGCCAGGTAGGTTTTGCCGGCGTCCAGAGCGTCAGGAGATTCCTCCTGCACCACCCAGGCGTAGGAGCTGAGGCTCATGAGCTCGAAGAACAGGAAGGTGGTATACAGGTCCGCCGACAGGAATACACCCAGGGTAAAGCTCAGACACAGCAGGAAGAAAAAGTGGTAGCGCCGCAGGTGGTGGTGGCCCCGGAAATACTGGGGCGTCAGCAGGGCGGACACGAACCACATGAAGCTGACCACCAATCCATAGATGGCCCGGAAGCCGTCCAGGGTAAAGTGGATGCCGCACAGGGGGATATCCAGGGAAACGCCAAACCGGGTGCATACAGCCAGCACCATCACCAGAAGCGTCAGCCCCGTGACGGCGCAGGACCAGCGGCCCAGCCGCGTCTCGCTTTCGCTGCGGACGAGCAGCAGGGGAACGGACCCCATCAGGGGCAGCAGGATCAGAAGAAGCAGCATCACAGGCCCACCGCCTTTCCGATCACGTCCAGCAGCCACTGGGGAAACAGGCCCATGACCAGACACGCCGCCGCCAGCACGGCGGTGGGCACCGTCATCATCCAGCCCGCCTCATGAGCGGAGCCCTCGGGGATGGCGGGGGCGTCCGTCCGGGGGAACCAGGCCTTCAGCACCACCTGGAACATGTAGACCGCCGTCAGCAGGGCCGACACCAGCAGGGCTGCGAAGCCCACCAGCGGCAGCCAGCCGCCGATATCCACCGCCGCCCGGGCAATGTACCACTTGCTGACGAAGCCGTTGAAGGGGGGGATCCCCGTCAGGGCGCAGGCCGCCGCCGTGAAGCAGGCGAAGGTCACCGGCATGTACCGGGCCAGGCCCTCCAGCTGGGGCACATACTCCCGGTGGGCGTAATGCAGCACCGCACCAGCCGTGAAGAAGGCCATGATCTTCACCACCGAGTGGACGATCAGCTGCAGGAAGGATGCTGCCAGGGCCTGGGTGGTCATCAGGGCGGCGGCAAACAGAATATACGACAGGTTCGACACCGTGGAGTAAGCCAGCCGCAGCTTGAAGTGCCGCTGCTTCAGGGACATGCAGGAGCCGTATACAATGGTGATGATGGGCAGCAGCAGCGCCAGCTGCTGAGCCCAGGTACCGGACAGAATGTCCGGGCCGAAGCTGTAATAGATCAGGCGGATGCAGGCGAAGGCACCGGCCTTTACCACCGCCACCGCGTGGAGCAGGGCCGTGACGGGGGTGGGGGCCACCGCCGCCGAGGGAAGCCAGCCGTGCAGCGGCCAGATGGCGGCCTTGACCCCGAAGCCCACAAAGGACAGGGCGAACACCGCCAGCAGCATGGACAGATCTCCGTCATAGCCCGCCAGGTGGCCGCCCAGGGAGAAGTCCGAAGCATCGTGGATGGCCAGGAACACCAGCCCGATAAACGCCAGGGCCGCGCCGGAGATGGAGTATACCAGGTACTTGATGCCGGCCTTTTTGGCAGCCTTGGTCATGGGCTGCATCACCAGGGGCAGGGTGGCCAGAGTCAGCAGCTCATAGAACAGGTACATGGTCATCATGTTGGCGGAGAAGGCAATGCCCAGGGTGACGCCGAAGGATGCCGTGAAAAATGCCCAGAACATGTGCAGGTGCTTTTCGTGGCGCATGTAGTCAAAGCCATAGAGCATGGTGAAGGGCCACAGGGTGGCAGACAACCCCGCAAACAGACGGGCGGCCCCGTCCATGCGGAAGGCGATGGTCAGCCGGTGGGAAAAGTGCAGCAGGGTAAACGTGCCGTCATCGCACAGGAGGATGGCCGCCCAGGCCAGGGCCGTGGTGCCCAGGATCAGGAGGCTGTATACCAGGCGGCGGCAGCTCTCGCTGCGGATGGGCAGGAAATAGGACAGCAGGCCCAGCACCAGCGGCAGGAACACCGGCAGAAGGAGAAGAATTCCGTTCATATGGCGCACCTCCTTACAGAATGGACCCGGTGATGTGCTCCATCACGGGGACAGTGATGCCGGACAGCAGGCCCAGGATCAGGCTGGCTGCGGCGAACAGTGCCAGAGACAGCACCAGCAGCAGCGGCTCCCGGACCCGGCTCCGGGCCGGGAAATCCTGCCCCGGAAAGAAGGCGCGGCACAGCGGCGGAAACAGATAGGCCGCCGTCAAAAGCGCCGAGATCAGCAGCACCGCCGGAATGATATAGCACAGGGGGGCGGACATGCCGTCCAGGGCTCCCAGAGCCAGATACCATTTGCTGAAGAAGCCGCCGAAGGGGGGGATGCCCACCAGGGACAGAGCCAGGGCGGCAAAGCAGCCCATGGTGACGGGAATCCGGCGGCCCAGACCCGGGAAGCCGTCGATGGTTTCCGTTTCCGTCAGGAAAATGATGGAGCCGGCGGACTGGAACACGCCGATCTTGGCCAGGGCGTGGAACAGCAGCTGCAAAAGCCCCCCCAGCAGACCCACAGGAGTCATGAGGAATACGCCCAGCAGCACATAGGAAATCTGGGAAATGCTGGAGTAGGCCAGACGCTTTTTCAGGCCGTTTTCCGTGCAGCCCATAAACGAGCCCATGAAGATGGTCACCAGGGTCAGAACGATGCACACGGTCTGGACCCAGGTGCCCCGCAGAGCCTCCGCGCCTACGGTGAAGTAAATGACCCGGATGGCAGCGATGGCCCCCACCTTGGCGATGATGCCGGAGAGCAGGGCATGGGCCGGGGCCGGGGCCACGGGATGGGCCGAGGGCAGCCAGTTGTGCAGGGGGTACAGGCCCGCCTTGGCCCCGAAGCCCAGCAGCATCAGAAACGACGCAGCCAGCAGGGTAGGAGAGAGCGTCTGGAAATAGCCGCCACGGACGAAGGTCAGGGAGGACTGCTGGGCCAGCAGAACCACGCCGAACAGGGCGATGAAGCCGCCGCAGACGGAGTAGTACAGGTATTTTACCGCGCCCAGCAGGGCCTTGGGCCGCTGGGTGTGCAGCACCAGGGGGAAGGACAGCAGGGTGGTGAGCTCATAAAACAGGTACAGAGTCACCAGGTCTGCCGCCAGGGCCGCGCCCAGCACCGCCGCCTCCGTCAGCATCAGAAATGCGTAGAAACGGGGATGGTGCCCCTCGTGGGTCATGTAGACGGAGGCGTAGGGGATGGTCAGCAGCCAGCACACGGCGGTCAGCAGGCAGAAGAACCGGCCCAGGCCGTCCAGCCGCAGGGAAAACGTCAGGTCGGCGGTCATGTGCCACACCGGTGTGGCCATGTCGCCCAGGGTGCAGGCACCGATCAGCAGCGCCAGCAGCAGGGCCTGGCCCGCGGCCAGGATCACCGTGCGGGCCCGGTCGTTCCGGATCAGGCTCAGGACCGCCAGCGCCAGAGGCAGCAGGAGGATGAGATACAGCATATTCGATTCCTCCCTTTCTCACTGACAGAACAGGTCCATGCCCTGACGGAACAGGTCCATGAGCCCGTAGGACCGCAGGCCAACAGCGATGTTCAGGGCCACGAATACAAGGCCCGGCACACTGGCCCAGCGCAGGCGGCGTGTGTGCTCCGTTTCGGCCTCCGGCACCCAGAGCAGCAGCGTGGTGTACAGGAAATACAGCACGTTCAGCAGGGTGGACAGGGCCAGCGCCAGCAGCACCGCCCAGGTGCGCCAGCCCATGTGGAACGCCGCAGCGGCAAAATACAGCTTGGGGATGAAGCCGGCGAAAATGGGGATGCCTACCATGGACAGGGCGCCCACGGTGAATACGCAGCCGGCGGCGGGGTCCCGGTGGGCGGCGGCCCGGAGGCTGTTGAAGTCCTGGTGTCCGCCGGAGGCGGCCACCAGGTCCGCACCGGACAGAAACAGCATGGGCTTGGTCAGGGCGTGGGACACGATCTGGAACAGCACCGCCGCCAGGGCGGCCTGGGTCCCCATGCCCAGGCCCATATAGATGTAGCCGATCTGGGCGGCGGAGGAGAAGGCGATCATGGTGGTCAGCCGCCGGGCGAAGATGGCGGAGACGGAGCCTGCGATCATGCCGCCGATACCGAACAGCAGCAGCACCGTCTGGATGCCGGTGGCAGCAAAGACGTCGATGCCGATGACCTGGTAGATGACCTTGATGAGAAACACGATATACCCCTTGGACACCACGCCGGACAGGATGCCCGAGGAGGCGGGAGTGGCCTGCCCATAGGTATCGGGCATCCACAGATGGAAGGGAAACAGGCCGCTTTTGATGGCTAGGCCCGCCGTCATCAGGCCCAGGGACATGGTCACGGAGAACCGGTGCCCGCCGGAGGCCCACAGGTCCGCGATGGCGGTGTGCAGCTGGGGGAACAGCAGGTGGCCGGTGACGGAATAGGTGAAGATGACGCCGATCAGGAACAGGCCGGAGCCCATCAGGGCGAAAATCATATAGCGGGCGGAGGCGATCAGGGCACGTCCGCCCCGGCGCACCGACAGCAGGGCGCAGGAGGCGATGGTCAGCACCTCGATGAACACATAGCCGGTGAAAATGTCGTTGGTGTAGCACAGGGCCATCAGCGCCACATGGGCCAGGTCCACCATGACCCAGTAGAGCTTCTGCTTGTCGGCGGGGACATCCCGCAGGATGCGGCCCATGCCGCCCAGGACGCACAGGAGCATCACCCCGGCAAACAGCATGGCCAGGAAGGGCTCCAGGATCCCTGCCGTCAGCTCGTTGCCCCAAGGGGCGGGGTAGTGACCCATCATATAGGAGTAGCGAACGTGGTGAACGGTGCAGTAGACCAGGAGGGAGCCCTGGAGCACCACGCTGGCAGACAGCAGGAAAATGCTCAGCCGCCGGGCCCAGCGGGCGTTGGCCGCAAAGGACACCACGGCGCATACCAGAGACAGAATGATGGAGAAGAAGGGGAAATTCTGCACAAAGCTCATTGCTCGCCGTCCTCCTTCCGCCGCTTTTTATGGGACATCATCATATACAGCTTGTCCATGTCCAGGGTGCGGTAGGTCTGGTAAATGCGGACGGTCAGGGACAGCATCACAGCCGACACACTGACGGACACCACGATGCCCGTCAGCACCAGGCCCGCGGGGATGGGGTTGACGTAGTGCTCCATAGATGTAACGCCGTCCACGATGATGGGAACGGTGCGGCCGGTGATATAGCCGCGGTCTGCCAGCAGCAGGAACACGCCGGAATCCATAATGTCCAGGCCGATGACCTTTTTCAGCAGGTTCCGGTCAAACAGCAGCATGCAGAAGCCAATGACGAACAGCAGAATGGCTACCACCAGCTCGTAATTGGAAGCAAGGGCCTTCAGCATCACAGCTCCCCCCTTCTGAAGTACATATAAAGGCTGTACATGGTGCAGCACACCACGAAGCCCACCGCCACGTTCAGGGGCAGAATCAGCCCGGCGGACAGAATGCGGCCCGGGGTGCCGGGGGAGATGACAGAGTGCAGGTGATTGGCGCCGGTATAGAAGGAGTAGCTCTTGGCCAGGCAGTAAAAGCCCAGGGAGCACAGCACCACCGTCTGGAGCCGCCGGGGCCGCAGCACGGCGGAGGCCGCCGCATCGCCCCACACCATGGCAAACAGCATCAGCCCCGCTGCCAGAATGGCACCGCCGGAGAAGCCGCCGCCGGGGGACAGGTGGCCGTTGAGAAGAATATAGATGCCGAACACCAGGATCACCGGAATGAGAAACTTGCTCATGGGGGCCACGATGGGGTCCGAGGCATAGCCCACCACGTCGGGCTGGAGAAGCCAGCGCCTTTTGCTGGAGAGGTTCAGCAGGATGGTCACGGCGCACATGGCGGTGAACAGCACAAAGGATTCGCCCAGGGTATCGAAGGCACGGTAGTCCAGGATCATGCCGGCCACGGTGTTTACCGCGCCGGTCTCCTGGGTGCCCTGCTCCACATAGCGCTGGGCTACCTCGTTGACGGTGGGGGCGGTATCGGAGCCGTAGGGGGGCAGGTCCGCTGCCGTCAGCAGCATGAGGGCCGACAGCACCACGCACAGAAGGCCTGCCAGCACGTTGTACAGCCGCAGGGACCGGTGGACTCCCTGCTCCACCAGCGTCCGGTCCCGGTGGGGGGTCGGATGAGCGGAGACGTTTTCAGCCGGACACTCCGGAGGCTCCTTTTGCAGCTGCTCGGACAGGTCCAGGCCGCCGTGGAGCCAGAGCTGCACCAGGGAGGGCTCAGAGGGTGTCGTCATGGTGGTCCTCCTCTCTGCGGGCCTCATGCTCCGCGTCCTTGTCAATGAGGTTGATACGCCGCAGGGTCAGGAAAAACAGAATGCCCGTGATGCCTGCGCCCACGGCGGCCTCGGTGAGGGCCAGATCGGGAGATTCCGGCAGCAGCCACACCACGGACATGATGATGGAATAGGCCATGTAGATGATGACAGCACGCATGGGCTTTTTCACCAGAGCGGTGGCCACGGCACAGACCAACAGGCCGATCAGCAGGAGGATGCGGAAGACCGTACTCATTGACCGGCCTCCTGTTCTCCGTCGGGCAGCTCCAGGTGCTGCTCCAGATTCTGGTTCACCCGGTACTCAAACTGGGCCAGCATATGGCCGGACAGGGGAGAGGTGCACCACTGGAGGATCACCACCAGCAGCAGCTTCCACAGCACCGGGCGCAGGCCCACCGCCAGCATCACCGCCAGCACCAGCAGGGAAAGACCCAGGGTGTCGGCTATGGAGGCGGCATGGAGCCGGTTCAGGGTAAAGTCAAAGCGAAACAGGCCCACCATGGCGGTCAGCAGGGCAAAGCACCCGGCCAGCACGCACAGAGCCGTCAGGCCGAAGCGGATCCATTCACCGGTCATGCGATTCGTCCTCCTTCTTGTCCTGCCGCTTGCGCTGGTACAGGTTGATGTAAATGCGGCACAGCAGCATTACCGCGATAAACGACAGCACCACATACACGATGGCCACGTCCGCCAGGTAGTCCTCGCCCAGCAGATAGGTCAGGATGGCGATGATAATGGCCACCAGCGTGCCGGTAAGGTTGATGCCGATGATGCGGTCCGACGTCAGCCGGGCCCGGATGATATAGACCATCACTGCCAGCAGGCCCAGACCCAGAAACACCAGCGCGCCCCAGAACAGATAGTGATAGCACTGTTGGATCAGTTCCATTCCGGGCCCTCCATTTTCCGCAGGAGCCGGGTCAGACTCCAATCCGGGATGTCGGCGGCATGAGCCTTATTCAGGCACAGCACCAGGTAGTCCTCTCCTTCCTGGCGCACCGTCACAGTGCCGGGGGTCAGGGTGATGGAGTTGGACAGCAGCATCCGGGAGACGGGCTTTTCCAGGGGCGCGTGGACCCGGACGATGGCAGGGTGATAGTCCGGCTTCCGGGACCAGATCACCCGCATCACAGCCAAGTTGGCCCGGATAATCTCCCGCACAAGGATCGCACCGTAGACAACATAGCCGCCCAGGCGCTTCAGAAAACGCCGCTCCGCCTGGGGCCGGCAGCCCAGGGCAGCCACGCAGAACGCGTAGACCGCCCCGGTGATGACCACGCCGAACAGGCAGATCTCCAGCGTGACTTTTCCGTTCAGGATCAGCCACAGCAGGAACAAAAAGATACACATGACCATGGGGGGTTCCTCATTCCTCTCTCATGCATACGGCAAAAAGCCGTTAAGTGATTTTTGCGATAAGGGCAAAAATCTTCATACGAAATTTATTGTAGCATGTATACGGAAATGAAGTCAACAAAAAATGGGGATTCCCGCAGAAAATTGGGAGATTCACCGGGAAAAAGCGAAATCAGGCGGCGAATCCGTGAGAATTCGCCGCCTGCACTGTATAAATTTCCGGAATTTTCCTCATATGGAAAGGACTGCGTATGCCGCCAGGGTGAGGACAATGGTGCGATTATGGGTTTTCCACATGTTGCCCGTCTCCTTTCAGCCGGGTCAGCCACAGCAGGATCTCCTCCAGCACCGAGGCGTTCAGCTCATAGAATATGAATTTTCCCCGGCGGTCATCCCGGATCAGGTCCGCCTCCTTCAGCACCGACAGGTGCCGGGATACGGCGGCGGCGCTGATCGCAAAGTGGTCCGCCAGTTCTCCGGCGCTTTTGCGTCCGTCCCGCAGCAGCTCCAATATGGCCCGCCGGGTGGGGTCCGCCAGCGCCCGCAGCGTATTTTGCAGCGACACAATGAGTTCCTCCGTTATTTAACAATTAATTGAAATGTTAATCATATGATAGCAAATATTTTCCAGTCCGTCAAGTGTTGCAATTGCGACAGACAAGAGCGGGCGTTGGGCGTATACTCACAGGCGTATCATTGGAAATAAGGAGGACTCATTTGATGATTCGCAGGATCATTCACATAGACCAGGACAAGTGCAACGGCTGCGGGGCCTGTGCCAAGGCGTGCCATGAGGGCGCCATCGACATGGTGGACGGCAAGGCCCGGCTCATGCGGGAGCACTACTGTGACGGGCTGGGGGATTGTCTGCCGGCCTGTCCCACCGGGGCCATCACCTTCGAGGAGCGGGAGGCTCCCGCTTATGACGAGGCGGCGGTGAAGGCTGCCCAGGCGGCAAAAAAACAGGCCCACACCGGCTGTCCCGGCACGGCTATCCGCCAGCTGATGCACAAAAAGCCCGCCCCGCCGGCACCCGGCGGGGAGACGGAAAGCCAGCTCACCAACTGGCCGGTACAGATCAAGCTGGTTCCCACCCGGGCCCCGTATTTTGACGGGGCGGAGCTGCTGATCGCGGCGGACTGCACGGCGTTTGCCTATGCCGATTTTCATAGCCGGTTTCTGGCCGGGCGGGTATGCCTCATCGGCTGCCCCAAGCTGGACGGAGTGGACTATACCGGAAAGCTGGCGGAGATCCTTCGGGACAACAGCATTCGCTCCGTAACGGTGCTGCGGATGGAGGTGCCCTGCTGCGGCGGGCTGGAGATGGCTGCCCGTCGGGCCGTGGAGCAGTGCGGTAAGGATATGCCCTGGCAGGTGTGCACCGTCCATATCGACGGCACGGTGACGAAAAACTGACGTAAAAAACGCTGACCGCACGATAGAGCGCGGTCAGCGCTTTTTTCAGCTGCGGGCCGTCGGCTCAGAGGCAGGCGGATACAGCCCCGACTCCAACGCGATGAGCCCGGTAAAACGCCAGGATGCGGCATCGGATGCCTGCCGGCGGGTCCATCTATTTTCTGAACGCCGCCCGGCCCGGAAAAGTGGAAATCCGGTTTACAGAAAAAGCTTCTTATGGTATACTAAGAGGACATTGTGTTTCCTTCCAACGGTTTTTACAAGAGGAGCCTTTCATGCTGAAACGAATCAAAGATAGCATTTTGGATATTTTACGGCAGGCCGACTGGCTGCTGCTGTGCCTTTGCTGCGGGGCGGCGCTGTTCGGGCTGGTGATGATTGCCAGCGCCACCAATTTTCTGGGCTCACGGAAGATGGTCATTGTCCAGGCCTGCGCCATTGTGCTGGGGGTGGGGATCTATTTCCTCATGTCCCAGATCGACCTGACGGAGGCATCCAAGCGGTGGAAGTGGCTGCTGGGCTTCGGCATTGTCCTGTTCCTGCTGCTGAAAACACCCTTGGGCATTGAAAATAACGGCAACCGGGCCTGGCTGGGCATCCGGGGCTTTCCGGCCAATATTCAGCCGGCGGAGATCGTGAAGCTGACGTTTATCCTGGTGCTCAGCAAGCAGCTGGTGTGGGTGAAGGAGCACTGGGGACTAAGGTCCCTGCGGTCCGTTGCGTTTCTGGGCGGACATCTGCTGCTGATGGTGGGGCTGTATTACGCCATCTCCTCGGATATGGGCAGCGCCCTGGTGTATGCGTTCGTCTTTGCCGCCATGGCCTTTGTGGCCGGGGTGGCGGCCCGGTGGTTTGTCATCGCGCTGCTGGGCGGCGGCGCGGCGTTTTATCTGCTGTGGGAGCTGGATAAAATTCCGGACTATATGAAGGAGCGGTTCATGGTGGTGTTTGACCACAGCCTGGACCCTCTGGGCGCAGGCTGGCAGCAGACCCGGAGCCTTCTGGCGCTGGGCGGCGGCAAGCTGACGGGGCAGGGACTGTTCCACGGCATCCAGACCCAGGGCGAGTATTCCGGCAGTCTGCCCTTCCGGTACACGGACTTCATCTTCTCCGTCATCGGCGAGGAGCTGGGGATGCTGGGGTGTCTGGCGGTGCTGATTCTGCTGACGGCCATCATCGTGCGGTGCCTGATGGTGGCGAAAAACGCCCGAAACACCATAGAGAGCTACGTTTGCGTGGGTGTGGCGGCGGTCCTGATCTTCCAGACCGTCAGCAACGTGGGCATGTGTCTGTTTGTGATGCCGGTGGTGGGCCTGACGCTGCCGTTTTTCAGCTATGGCGGCTCGTCCATTGTGACGCTGTTTGCGGCCATGGGGATGGTCAGCAGCGTCCAGAGCCATTCTCTGCCGGATTGGCTGCGGTAAAGGGGGATGCTGCCATGCATGAGACGGAAGCGCTGCATATCCGCAGGCTGACGGCGGAGGACCTGGAGCCCCTGCACCGGCTGCTGTCGGATCCGGCGGTGATGCGGTATCTGGAGCCGCCCTTCACCCGGGCGCAGACGGAGGCGTTCCTGCAAAAGGCAGGTATGGGCCGTGAGCCGCTGATCCGGGCGGTGGAGGACGGCCGCGGCTTTGCGGGATATGTGATCTATCACCCCTACGACGAGACGTCCATGGAGCTGGGGTGGGTTTTGGCTTCTGACCGGTGGGGCAGGGGGTACGCCTTGGCTCTGACCCGGCAGATGATTTGCCGGGCGCGGGAGAATGGCCGGGACGCGGTCATAGAATGCCATCCGCAGCAGGCGGCTACCCGGCATATCGCGGAAAAGCTGGGCTTTCGTCCCTGCGGCATGGACGGCGGGTGCTGCGTGTACCGGTTGGCCGGGAAAAACGAATAGATAAGGGCTATCCGACCTTCTGATATGCTCCCTCTGTGAGAGACAGTGAAATAAAACACTGTCAGTCATGGAGGGAGCATTCCTATGCCGCACAGGCAGCCATTAAGCGCACAAGCACGAGCTTTGCCTTGCCGCATAAAAAAAGCGGCCAGCAGCGATTGGCTGCTGGCCGGGAAAATGATCTATTTTTTCACTGTCCTCCTGACGGGGTGCGGTTCAAAGCTGAGTGCCGCCTTTTATGGTGTGATAGGAAATTGCCGCTTATTGATCCTGTGCCCGGCGCTTGTAGGACTCGTATTTGGCCTTGGCGTCCTCCTCCGCCTCGGCAAACAGGACCTTGGCGTTCTCCGGGAAGCTCAGCTCCAGGGAGGAGTAGCGCACCTCGCCCTTCATGAAGTCGTACAGGGCCATGCTGGGCTCCTTGCTGTCCAGGGTGAACTTGTGGGTCTCGGGGCTGTAGCGGTACAGGTTCCAGTAGCCGGAGGCCACGGCGTCCTTCATCTCCTGCTGGACGCAGCCCATGCCCTTCTTGATGCCGTGGTTGATGCAGGGTGCGTAGCAGATGACGATGGAGGGCCCCTTGTGGGCCTCGGCCTCCCGGATGGCCTTGATGAGCTGAGCCGGGTCGGCGCCCATGGAGCACTGGGCCACATAGACGTTGTCATAGGTCATCATCAGCATGCCCAGGTCCTTCTTCTTGGTCTTTTTACCGCTGGCCTGGAACTGGGCCACGGCGCCCACAGGCGTGGCCTTGGAGGACTGGCCGCCGGTGTTGGAGTACACCTCGGTATCCACCAGCAGGACGTTTACATCCTCGCCCATGGCGAACACATGGTCCAGACCGCCATAGCCGATGTCATAGGCCCAGCCGTCGCCGCCGTACATCCACATGGTCTTTTTGGACATATCCTTGCGGCGCTTGAGAATCTCATCCACCAGGGCCTGCTCCTCGGCGGAGAAGGTCTCGCTCTCCAGCAGGTGCAGCAGCTCCCGGGTGGCGGGGGTGGAGGCATCCAGATCGTCATAGGTCTCCAGCCATTTGGCAATGGCGGCCTTGACGGCAGCGTTTTTGGTCGTGCTGTCCAGCCGGCGGACATATTCCGTGACGGCATCGCGCAGCTGCTTCACTGCCAGACACATACCATAGGAGAACTCGGCGTTGTTCTCAAACAGGGAGTTGGACCAGGCCACACCCTTGCCCTCCTTGTTCTTGCAGTACGGCACGCAGGGCATGGCTGCGCCCCAGGCCTGGGTGCAGCCGGTGGCGTTGGCCAGGAACATCTTGTCGCCGAACAGCTGGGTCAGCAGCTTGATATAGGGCGTTTCGCCGCAGCCGGCGCAGGCACCGTTGAATTCCACCAGGGGCTGGCGGAACTGGCTGCCCTTCAGGGTGAATTTGTCGAAGCGGTCGTTCTTCTCGGGGATGGTTTGCAGGTAGCTCCAGTTGGTCTGGTCCAGGGATACCTCGTGGGCCGGGACCATACGCAGGGCCTTGCCGCTCTTGGGGCAGGAGGCCACGCAGCTGCCGCAGCTGGTGCAGTCCAGGGTGGAAACGCCCATGGTGAATTGCAGGCCCGCCAGCTGGGGACCCTTGGCGGCGGTGTGCTCCAGCCCGGCAGGGGCGTTCTTGACCTCGTCCTCGTTCAGCAGGTACGGGCGGATCACCGCATGGGGACACACAAAGGAGCAGCGGTTGCACTGGATACACTCGTCCTTGTCCCACACGGGCAGGTGGGTGGCAATGCCGCGCTTTTCATACTGGGAGGTGCCCAGGGGCATGGTGCCGTCCTCCATGCCCTTGAAGGCGGAAACCGGCAGGTCATCGCCCTTCTGGGCGTTGATGGGCACCAGGATGTTCCGGATGATGTCGGGCACGTCGGCACGGGGCGGCTGGATGGCAGCGCCGGTGAGGTTCTTCCACTCCGGCTTGACGTGTACCTCCACCAGGGCGTTGATACCGGCGTCCACGGCGGCGATGTTCATATTGACGACCTTTTCGCCCTTGAGGCCGTAGGTCTTTTTCACGGCGTCCTTCATATGGGCCACGGCGTCCTCCACGGGGATCACCCGGGCCAGCTTGAAGAAGGCGGCCTGGAGCACCATATTGGAGCGGTTGCCCAGGCCCAGGGCCTGAGACTCTTTATTGGCGTCGATGATGTAGAAGTGGATGTCGTTTTCGGCGATATAGCGGAGGATGTCCCCGGGGATGTGCTGCTCCAGCTCATCTTCCTTCCACTCGCAGTTCAGCAGGAAGCTGCCGTGGGGCTTCAGCTCGGAGATGATGTCATACTTGGTCAGGTACGTCTGGTTGTGGCAGGCCACAAAGTCGGCGCGGCTGACATAATAGGTGGAGCTGATGGGATGCCTGCCGAAGCGCAGGTGGCTCTTGGTGATGCCGAAGGACTTCTTGGTGTCGTACTCAAAGTAAGCCTGACAGTACATATCCGTGGTTTCGCCGATGATCTTGATGGAGTTTTTGTTGGCGCCCACGGTGCCGTCGGAGCCCAGGCCCCAGAACTTGCAGCTGATGGTGCCCTCCGGCTCGGTGAGCAGGGGAGCGCCTACCGGCAGGGACAGATGGGTCACATCGTCCTGGATGCCGATGGTGAAGTGATTCTTGGGCTGATCCAGCAGCAGGTTGTCGAACACGGCCTTCAGCTGGGCGGGGGTGGTGTCCTTGCTGGACAGGCCATACCGCCCGGCGAAGATCAGGGGGCGGTTTTCCTCGTTGATATAGGCGGCGCAGATATCCTCGTACAGAGGCTCGCCGATGGAGCCGGCCTCCTTCACCCGGTCCAGCACGGCGATGCGCCGGACAGTCTTGGGCATGGCGGCCATCAGGTGCTTGACGCTGAAGGGGCGGAACAGGTGCACCTGCAGGAAGCCCACCTTCTCGCCCCGGGCGTTCAGGTAATTGACGACCTCCTGGGCGCAGCCGGACACGCTGCCCATGGCCACGATGACGCGCTGGGCGTCGGGTGCGCCATAGTAGTTGAACAGGTGGTATTCCCGGCCCGTCAGGCGGGAGATCTGGGCCATGTAGTCCTCCACCACGTCGGGGAGGTTGGCGTAATCGGTGTTGTTGGCCTCCCGCAGCTGGAAGTAGATATCGGGGTTATCCACCAGGGAGCGCATGCGGGGGTCCTCGGGATTCAGAGCATTGGCCCGGAAGCGGGCCAGGGCGTCATAGTCCACCAGCTTGGCATATTCGTCGTAACTCAGCACGTCGATCTTCTGGATCTCGTGGGAGGTGCGGAAGCCATCGAAGAAGTGCAGGAAGGGGATACGGGCGCGGATGGCGGACAGATGCGCCACGGCGGCCAGGTCCGCCGCCTGCTGGACGCTGCCGCTGGACAGCATGGCAAAGCCGGTCTGGCGGCAGTTCATCACGTCGCTGTGGTCGCCGAAGATGGAGAAGGCGTGGGTTCCTACGGTGCGGGACGCCACATGCAGCACGCCGGGCAGACGCTCGCCGGAGATGCGGTGCATGGTGGGGATCATCAGCATCAGGCCCTGGGATGCGGTGAAGCTGGTGGCCAGGGTGCCGGCCTCCAGTGCGCCGTGGCAGGCACCGCAGGCGCCGGCCTCGGACTGCATCTCCACCACCCGGACGGGCTCGCCGAAGATGTTCTTTTTACCGTTGGCCGCCCAGGCGTCCACCTTTTCGGCCATGGTGGAGGAAGGCGTGATGGGGAAGATGCTGGCT